>Ga0335069_10003882_pt1 | contig 22413 bp, 22 predicted proteins | sample Lox_Sample_11_FD_206714 | JGI IMG/M metagenome (GOLD analysis project Ga0335069, IMG submission 206714) | Soil microbial communities from Loxahatchee National Wildlife Refuge, Florida, United States - Lox_Sample_1.1 | ecosystem: Environmental > Terrestrial > Soil > Wetlands | place: USA... | reverse complement strand
GCCGGAGAATGTGCGACTGTCGTATGACGGGCTGAAGCTGGAGTTTGAGCTGTAGAGAACCACTCATGGGTGCCCCAGGTCTCGCGCCGTTCGAGACCTGGGTCATGGGACCAGGTAGTCTGATCGGACCCAGGTCTCGAAACCGCGAGACCTGGGGCACCCAAATTACATGCGAATCTCAATGCAAGTCTTTCACCATCTCGATGACATCCCCGCCGGCTTCGGGCCGACTGTAGTCAGCGTGGGCAACTTCGACGGCGTGCACGGCGCGCATCAGGAGGTGATCCGGCAGATGGCCGAACGCGCCCGTGCCATCGGAGGCAAGGCGGTGGTGGTGACCTTCGAACCGCACCCGCTACGCATTCTCCGGCCGGATGTTGCTCCCAAGCTGCTCACCACGCTGGCGGCGAAGCTCCGGCTGCTGGAGCAAACGCACGTGGACGCGGTGTTGGTGCTGCCGTTCACGCGCGACCTGTCGCTGATGAGTGCCGAGGAGTTCGCCCGTGATGTACTCGCCGGGAAATTGCACGCGCGCGAGGTACACGAGGGCTACAACTTCCATTTCGGCCATAAGGCGCGCGGGAATGTCGATACCCTGGCCGCGCTTGGACGGCAGTTTGGCTTCGAAGCAAAGATCTTCCCCGAGCAACTGCTGCGCGGCCATCACGTGTCCAGCAGCGAAATCCGCAAGCTGATCGCGGAAGGCGAAGTCAGCCGAGCGCGTGCGCTTTTGGGGCGGCCGTTCACCATCCTCGCCAATCCTGGGCGCGGCCGCGGCTACGGACACAAGTACACGGTTCCCACGGTCAACCTGGCGCGTTACGACGAGCTCGTGCCTGCCGACGGCGTCTACATCACCTGGCTGCGTATCGGCGGCGGCGAATGCTTCGAAGCGGTGAGCAATTTGGGCAATCGTCCCACCTTCGGGGCGGAGTCCTTCGCTATCGAAACCCACATGCTGAATTTTCATCCGATCGAGCTGCTGCCCGATACCGAACTGGAGTTGAGTTTCTTGAAGCGGCTTCGCGCGGAGATCAAGTTCCCGTCGGTCGCGGCGCTGCGCGAGCAGATCGCGAAAGACGTGCACAAGGCGAGACGGTATTTTCACCTGGAGAAGCAATTAGCAACTAGCAATTAGCTACGAGCTGCGAACCGCGAACTGCGAACCGCGAGCTTTGAGCTTCGAGCCGCGAGCTTTGAGCTACGAGCTACGAGCATTAACGAAAGGCTGCTCTCATAAGCACGCTGGGTTGAGCTGAAACCCTGAGTCAGCGCTGCAGGCGCGAGCGTGTAAAGCATGTGCCCGGTCGGCACCAGTAATTAGCCCAGCGCGGAAGCGCTGGGTAAATGGCGCAAAGAAGACTCACAGCCCCTTCCGGGGCGACACCAAATCGTGCCGCCGCTGAAGCGGCTCGGGTCAATTTCTTATGCCGCTTACCCAGCGCTTCCGCGCTGGGCTACTCACTTTGGGATGAGCCCAATTCGTCGCGACGATTTCCTGGCGGCGCGCTGTACTCGTGACAATGATTTCTTTGCATAAAGAGTTCCTGTTGAAATCGGTGCTACTGATGGATTTTGTTGAAATCCCTGAGCACCGAATCGGTTGCTAATGGTCAACAGGCCCGTAATCCCTGTACTATTCCGGCATGCCACATCTGCCTATCCTGAAGCCGCAGAGTGAAGCTCACGAGGAGTTGGTGCTGGTTGGGTTGCGGGTGGACCCGCAGCACGACGGTCCGCAGTTCTACACGCTGCTGGCGGTGGGCGGCGACGACGAACGTCCGGCGACGGCGGACGGCCACGTGCTTTTTTTCCCGCATCCCGAGCTCGCGAGCAAGGCGCTCACGCTCGATGCAACGCTGGCGAAGCTCGGCCCCGCGCCGCAGGAAGTCGAGACGTTTTGCGACATCGCGGAGACGATGCACCTTGTGAACTCGCAGGATGCCGATCCTGAGGGAGTCGTGCTGGAGTGCTTGCTGGTTTTTGACGATCTGGTGCGGGCGACGCGGCTGCACATGCCAGATCGCTATCAAGGCATTCTTACCGAACTGACCGCGCGACTCACCGAACGCACTCCATTAAGCGAGATCTTTAGTGCGCATGCCCTGCGCGAACACGTGGAAGATGCTCTGCTGTGGTGCGTCGGAGCTATCGCGGTGAAGTCGCGCATGCTGAGCTGACGCGCGAGGTTTGTGCCGTCGGCTGAAAGCCGACTCCAGCCACGGTAGCGTGTTGTGCCTACGGCACTCGCGCTTCTGCGTGCCGTGTACCCAGCCGTGAACGGCTGGGCTAACCTGTGTCGCGCCTACGGCGCGATCAGGCGGCCCGTCGTTTACCGGAATCCTGCCAAGGTAGTTTCCAGCAGCGGCTACAGCCGGATTCCACTTACGACTTTTTCGAACGGCATGAAGGTCGTCCCCTTCAAGAAGCTCTCTTCAAATTGGAAAGGGCGCCCGGCCTGGTTCAGTCGGACGCCCCCAACCTGTTTCGATCTGAGATGCCTCAGGCCAAGACAGGCTGTTTCACCTCTTTGTCCTTCTTCACGCGGTTGTAGAGCACGTCGGCAATGTAATCCATGTCTTCGACCAGGCCCTTCTGGGCGCGGTGGATTGCGGTTGCGCTTAACGCGGCTTCGAACAGCGGCATCTCTTCATCACTTACTCCGCCGGCTCCGGCAATGACCTTCACGCCATCCTGCGCGACTTTGATTGCCGCTTCGCGCGCGAAGATGCGGCTGATAGCAGCCAGAGCGGTGGCGTCGAAGCGGTCGTTGGCTTTTTCGTGCTGTTTGCCGTCAGCAAAGAGCGCAGCACGTTTCGCCAGTGTGAGCGCGCATTCGGCGTAGGCGATCAACTCGCCGATGCGGAACAGGATGTGCTGGAATCGCGTGAGTCGATGTACGCGTGCTTTCTCCATCAGTTCGGCGAGCGCATGCAGCGCAAGTGCAGCCACATCGGCGCCCATGTTTGGGTGCGCCGTGTGCAGGACTTCGGCCTCGCGCGCCTTGTCATGATAGTACTGGCCCCTGGTCTTCAGATGGAGCTGCCAGCGGTCGCGGCTGATGGTCATCTCCATGATTTCCGAGGTGCCCTCGTAGATGCGAGTGATGCGCACGTCGCGGCTGATCTTCTCCACCATGTACTCGTGGGTGTAGCCGTAGCCGCCGAGCGCCTGAATGCTGGCGTCGGCGGCGGCGTGGCCGGCTTCGGTGGACATGTACTTCGCGATTGCGCCCTCGGTGTTGAACAGCACGCCTTCGCTTGCCGTGTCGATGCGCTGTGCGGTCTCCTCGATATAGGCACGTCCCGCTTCGAGCTTGACGACGTGCGGCACGATCAGCTTGTGCGTATAGCCTTGCTTCTCCGAAAGCGGCGTGCCGCCCTGGATGCGCTTCGTCGAGTAGGGGATCGCGCGGTCGAGCGCGGACCATCCTGCGCCCAGGCCGAACGCGGCGACCATCACGCGGGTGTAGCCGAAGACCATCTGTGCCTGAATGAGCCCCTGGCCCTCGATGCCGCCCACGAGTCGGTCGGGAGTGACGAAGACGTCCGTGAGTGAGAGGGCTGCGGTGTTGCTCAGGCGAATCCCGTGCTTGTCCTCGGGCTGGTCGTGGGCGAAGCCCTTGGTGCCGGCGTCGACAATGAACCAGCTCGGCCCGGCAGGCGTGTTGGCCAGAATGGTGCAGTGATCGGCAATGCCGCCATTGGAGATCCACTGCTTCGAGCCGTTGATCTTGTAGCCGATGATCTTGCCGTTCTCTTCCACGCGGTCGGCAGTGGTCTTCAGCGCGCCGAGATCGCTGCCGGCGTCAGGCTCAGTGGCGCCATAGGCGAAGAGGATGCCTTCTTCGGCGATCTTACCCAGCCACTTCTTCTTTTGCTCCGGCGTGGCGCCGAAGGTGATGGGGTCGCTGCCCAGAAAGGTGGCGAACAGGGAAGTGGCGACGCCGAGATCGATGCGCGCCATCTGCTCACAGATGAGGTAGACGTCCATGGTGCTGCCGCCCATGCCGCCGTATTCCTCCGGAATGAACAGTAACTGGATGCCCAGCTTGTCCGGGTGGCTCATCTGGCGGACGATCTCGACCGGGCATTCGTCGCGTTCGTCGAGCGCGATGAGCTCTTCGTCCGCCAGGCGCTTTTTGGCGAAATCGCGCAGCGATTTCAGGCTGAGTTGCAGGGTTTTCTTGGTGATCATGGATGAAACCTTTCGTCTTGAATCTGGAAATCGTTTTCACCACGGAAGCACGGAAGACACGGAAAAGAATTAATTCAAAAAATTCCGTGAATTCCGTGCTTCCGTGGTGAATTCAGCATTTACGCCGTAACCTTCTTTGCTTCGCGGACTTTTTCCGCCAGCTCGGGCATGAACTCGAGCATGTCGGTGACGATGCCCACGTCGGCAACCTGGAAGATCGGCGCCTTGGGATTCTTGTTGATGGCGACGATGAACGGATTGCCTTTCAGCCCTGCCAGGTGCTGGAACGAACCACTGATGCCGCACGCAAGATAAACCTTTGGCTTCACCGTCTGGCCGGACGATCCCACCTGGCGCGACTTGGGCAACCACTTGGCGTCGACCACGGGACGCGAGCAGCTCACGACGGCACCCAGCGCTTCGGCCAGTTCCTCGGCGATCGAGAGGTTGTCCTTCTCGCCAATGCCGCGACCGACGGAGACCAGCACCGCTTCCTTGGTGATGTCCACGTCGGCGGCTTCGGGCACGATGGTCGTCAGGTAGCGGCGCTTCGCAGTGAGCGTCCCAATCTCTGCCGACTTGTCGACGACCGTCCCTGCCACGGGAGCGGCGTCGGCCGGCTTGAACGCGCCGGGACGGACGTTCACGACTGCGCCCGAGGCGATGTTGCAGCGCACGTGGGCGCTGACCGCTCCGCCGAATTCCTGGCGAACAGCCTTGAGGTAGCTCCCATCAATGCCGTCGATGCCGACAACGTCAGAGACGAATGCCGCATTCAGCTTGATCGAGAGACCCGGTCCGAGGTCGATACCGAAATGATTGTGCGGCACCAGCACGATGCTGCCTTGCGGGATAATTTTCGCGAGTGCTTGGCGGATGAGTTCGGCGTTGGGATATGCCAGGCTGTCGCTCGCGATTTTCCAGACCTCGGGGAACGTCGCCGCAACGCTCGTGCAGACGGCGTCGACTTCCGCGCTAGTGCCGACAACGATCGCGGTAGGGGATGCGGCTGCATCGATCTTCTTAGCGGCCGCGAACAGCTCGGCGGCGGTGTCGTCAACCACGCCGGCCTTGTGAACGATGTAGGCGAAAATCCGAGCTGTCATTGCAAACCTCCTGTGGCTTTCATCAATTCAATTAGCTTGTCGGCGATCTCTTCGTTGCTGCCTTCGAGGATTTCGGCGCCCTTGCCCAGCGCGGGGACGAAGTAGTCGTCGCGCTTGAGGTTCGCGCCGGCTTCGCCGACGGTCTTCGGGTCGAGGCCAAGATCGGCGGCGCCGTAAGTGGGAATTTCCACCGAGGCGACCTGGCGGATGCCTCGCATACCGACATATCGCGGCTCGTTGATGCCGGTCTGGATGGAGAGCACGCAAGGCAGGTCGATCTCGCTCATTTCGCGGTTGCCGCCTTCGATTTCGCGGCTGATCTTGAGCTTGTTGCCGTCGAGCACTTCAATGGAGTTGACCAGCGAGGCGAAGGGATAGTCGAGCATCGCGGCCAACATGCCACCGACCTGCGCGCCGGCGTCCTCAGCCTGCACGCCGGTGAGCACCAGGTCGAACTTGTTCTTCTGCACGAAGCCCCTCAGAACAGTCGCGATGCCCTTACCGTCGCAGCCGTTGAAGGCGTCATCGGAGAGCAGCACGCTGGCGTTGGCGCCCATTGCCATCTCGCGGCGAAGAATCTCCTCGTCTTCGTCGGTGCCGACGGTCGCGACGGTAACGCTGCCGCCGGATCTGGCGACGATCTGCAGGGCCTCTTCAACGGCATAGTTGTCGGGCTCGTTGATGGAATAGACGAGGTCGTCGCGTTCGATATCATTGCCCGCACTGTTGAGCTGGATTTCGTTCTCCGACGTGTCGGGCACTCTTCTGGCGCAAACTAGGATTTCCACTTCAGCCTCCCCGAAAATCAGCGGCTCACGCCGCAGGTATCGCCCCTAAAGGGGCTCGCAATTGAGAACGCAGCCTACCCAGCGCTGAAGCGCTGGGCTATCCTGTGTCGTCCCGCTTCGCGGGACTCTGGAGCCCGCGGCTTACACCTGCATGGCCTCAAGCACCTCTTCCACCGGACTCGTGGTCTGCAACGGCTTACGCACGAGCTGCTGATCTACCAACTCGGTCAGGTCCAGCGCGGTCATCTTGCCTTCCAGGCCAGCGACCTTGATAGCGTCCTCGATATTCACCATGCAAAACGGGCAAGCCGTCACGATCACATTCGCGCCAGCTTCGGCGGCCATGCGCACGCGCAATACGCCAATGCGCTCCTCTTCTTTCGGCTCATAGAACAACATCAGGCCGCCTCCGCCGCAGCAAAAGGAACGATCGCGGCAGCGGCTCATCTCCACGCGCTTTAGACCCGGGATCGTGTCGAGCACCTCGCGCGGCGCGTCGTACACCTGGTTATGACGACCGAGATAGCAGGGGTCGTGATAGGTGTAGACGTTGCCGCTCTCCACCGGCTTGAACCTTAGGTTGCCGGCGCGGGCTTCGCGTGCAATCAGCTCGCTGATGTGCTCGACCGGCGGCGCGCCTTGGTAATCGTGCTTGAGCGCGTTATAGGCGTGCGGGTCGGCAGTCACGATGCGGCTGACGGCGGAGTGGTCGATGGCCTCGAGGTTCTGCTCGCGTAGCGCCTGGAAGAGCATTTCTTCGCCGAAGCGTCGCACCTCGTGACCGCTGTCTTTTTCTGCTGCGCCGAGGATGCCGAAACTCACTCCGGCATCGGTGAGGATGCGGGCGGTGGCGCGGCCGATCGCCTGAATGCGATCGTCATACGAGGTGATGCTGTCAACGAAGTACAGTGTTTCGGCGCCATTGCTGCCGTTCAAAACGGGCACTTCGCAGACCTCGCGAAACTCGGGGCCCTTCGTCCAGTCGGCGCGCTTCTTCTCCATCTTGCCGTAGGGGTTGCCACGGCTCTCCAGCGCCTTCAGGGCCTTCTGGATGGACTTCGGAACATTGCCGTCGTCCACCATGCCGCGCCGCAGATCGACCACCTTATCGATGTACTCGATCAGCAACGGGCACTCTTCTTCACAGGCGCCGCAGGTGGTGCACGACCAGATCTCGTCTTCGGAGTAAATGCCGCCAATGAGCGCGTGACTGTTGTTCGTCTTGCCGAAGACGGGAAAGTGCTCGTAGCAGTAATCGCGTGCCTTGATCGTGAAGAAGCGCGGCGACATCGGGCGGCTGGCCGCATTCGCCGGGCAGTTGTCGGCGCAGCGGCCGCAGTCAGCGCAGGAATAAAAGTCGAGCATCTGCTTCCAGGTGAAGTCCTCAAATTTCTTCACGCCGAACGATTTCACCTGGTCGAGGTGGCTGTCGCTGACGCCCCAGCGCACTGGTTTGACGGTGCCGCGGTCCAGCTTGGCGAAGAAGACGTTGAATAACGATGTCTCGATGTGAAATTGAATTCCAAAGGGCCGGTAGCACAGCAGAAAGTAGAAGGTGAAGACATCGAGCAGGTACGCGCCCAGATGCAAGCGCCACAGCGTCTCCAGCGAAGCCCAGCCAAGTGAGTCATGCAGAATCCACGGCAGAGACAGAGCGGGGAGGAATTCGACGGGAACGCCACGCTGCGCCTGTATGGCGACGCGACTGGCCTCGAAGAGGCTTTCGGAGAACATCAGGATTGCGATCAGCGCCAGCAGAAAGATGGCGTCGATGCGTCGTGTGTTGCCGTACTGCGGCGGTTGCGCGTATCGCGCGGGCTTATAGAAGATACGGCGCGCCGCGGCCGCGGTCACAGCGAGAAAGACGATCGTAGCGGCATAATCGGCGACAAGATCGTAGGTGCGGCCGATGCCGCCCGCGGCAGTGAAGTCATCGGAGAGGCCGAAGATCAGCAGATAGAACGCGCGCGTGGCCAGGATGAGGAAGCCGGCAAAAATGCACAAATGCAGCGTGCCGGCGACCCGATAACGCGGATGCTTCCACTGGCCGAACCAGTATTTCAGCAGGGTGCGCGCGCGCAGCCAGGGGCGGTCGAGGCGAATGTCGCGCTCGGCATGAACCAGCGGCGATAAGCGCCTCAGCACGATGTAAGCAAAGCAGGCCAGCCCGAGGATCTGCATGAGCAGCACCACGACCGGTGCTTGACTCACCCAGTACGGGGCGTATGCGGGAACGTGCGCGGCTTCAAGCATGGAACGATCCCCTCGCTTCGTGGCCAGCTTTACATGACGCAGAGCTGCGCAGATGAAGTTCTTCCGAGACCTATCGTTCCCCGAGCATGGTTTCGACACTCGCGAATCCGATAAGTCTCCGACGCGGCGACCTGGCGCAGCCGCTGAACGCGACGCGACCGCTGACTCTGCATTTTTGGCGATGAGGGGCCGAAACGTCAGTGAGCCCAGTCGTGATGCGATGTGAGAGGTATCACATCCGGCTGTGGCGTCAAAACGTGCCATGATGCGCCATCTGCTTTTTTTGTTGTTTTCCAGGGGAGTGTCGAACGCTGCATGCTTCTGCCGAAAAGCCAGAGCCGGAGAGCAAGCGCGGTGAAGGGAATACCGCCTGTCGCATTCTGCGCAACCTGACTGGCCCTTGCGGAATCCAAGCCGTGGAACAGAAAAGCTGCCAGGAGGTCTATATGTGGATTCTATGGTGGATTATCGTCGGGCTGATTGCCGGCTGGATCACCGGGAAACTGATGAAGGGCTCCGGTTACGGCGCGCTGATGGATATCGTCGTCGGAATTGTCGGCGCACTGGTGGGCGGCTTCATCATGCGGGCGGCGGGTTTTGCCGGATCCGGCGGGATGATTTATACCATCATCGTCGCGGTCATCGGAGCGGTGATTCTGACATTGCTGATTCGCCTCATTACCGGACGGCGAACTGCCTAGGCAGTGTGCATCCCGGAAGGGAAGAGAGTTTGCCCGCTGTTCGAGGGTCTCTTTGAGGCATCCGCAGGAGTGTTGCTGGCTTCGTTACTTCACGGCGACTCCCCCGAGTGGCGTCTTGGCGACATCGACCCAGCGCTCTCCTGTGCCTTTGACCAGCGTGAGACAAGCGATCCGCACGGTCCGCGGGCCGGTATAGGACTGCCAGCGTTCCCGCGAGCATTTCAGCAACTTCTCAGCCTCATCCATCGAATCCATTTTGGCGATGGTCAGGTGAGGCATGTACGGCCAGGGCTCTTCAGAACATAAGCCAGCACGATTTAGCTTTTCGCGCAGCTCGCGCATGCGATAGGCGCCGCGGGCTACGCGCAGAAAAACGGTCGGCGTAACCGGGACGAAGGTCTCCACATCGCCCATAGTCACCTCGAAAGGCATAACCGATTGGGCGACTTCAGCGATGAGATCGAGCGCCTGCTGTTCGGTGCCGCACAAGGGGCGGGGCGGCAGGATGGTCAGGTGCGCATCCGCGTGAGTATGTGCGGGGTGCAGCTCGCGGCGCAATTCCTCGACAAAAATCCCCACTGGGCTGCGCGCATACGCAATAACAGCGTAGACCAGGCCATTCATGAAGTTCTAATTATAATGCGCTTGGTTGCGACGCATCCCGCTGAGGTCTGGGCGGGAGGGGGCCGACGCCTCAGCGTCGGACCGTCAGTGAACTCCAGATGGCAGATCGGCCGACGTCGCTACCGTCGTCGAGGTTTGCACGTCAGAGCAGCCAGAGGCGGCGCTGCGGCATCTTAGCAGCGCGGAATACCGGTGAAGTGGTAGGTAACTTGCCTTAAGACGAGCCGTCTACTTATAATCCCGATTTCCGCTCTTGCATGCCAATTTAAGCGGTCAGGGTCCGAAATCGTCGGCCCGAGTTTTGTTCGATGTGATGCAGTACTGTTGAGCTTGGCATAACCTGCGCAGGATGCGGGATGGCTAGTCAGCCGGTCATAAGTTTCTCCAAATTGAGGAGCCACAGAATGAAGAAGTCGCTAATCACCTTAGTGCTGGTGTTCGCCAGCACGGCCTTGGTTCAGCAGTCGATGGCGCAAGCCGCGGGAGATGCCGGCCAGACCCAGAAGAAGTCGGGGCCGGAGATCAAGAATCCCGCGGAATACAACGCGTACGTCAACGCGATCCAGCAGCAGAATCCAAAACAGAAAGCGGAGCTGCTGGAGGCCTTCCTGCAGACCTATCCCAGCAGCGTGATGAAGGAAGATGCGTTAGTGCTGTTGATGGCCTCGTACCAACAGGCGGGTGACACGCAAAAGACGCTCGACACCGCCCAGCGCGTGCTGCAGGCGAATCCCGATAATGTCCGCGCCCTGGCGCTGCTGGCCTACAACTATCGCGCCGCGGCGGCGACAGGCGGTCCGCAGATGCAGGACAACCTGGCCAAAGCCAAGCAATACGGCGACCAGGGCCTGCAGGCGTTGCAGAAGCAAACCAAGCCGGACAACATGAGCGCAGAGGATTTCACCAAGTTCCACAACGAGACCGGCGCAATTTTCGACGGCGCGGTGGGCTTCGCTGCATTACAGGCGAAAGACTACGCAGCTGCCCAGCAGGACTTCCAACAGGCCGTCTCCTGGGAGTCACAGCCCAATATCGCTGATATCTACCCGCTGGCGACCGCTGACCTCGAAGCCAAGCCGCTGAATCCGGCCGGTTTCTGGTTTATTGTGAAAGCCGCGATGCTGGCCCAGGGAGGCACGCAACAGTCCATCCTCGATTACGGCAAGAAGAAGTACATCCGCTATCACGGGTCCGATGAGGGATGGGACAAGGTGGTGAACGACGCCAAGGCGAGCACGAGCGTTATGCCGCCGGCGGGTTTCACTGTGGCGGCAGCGCCACCGCCGCCGTCTCCCGCACAACAGGCCGCCGACCTGGTAAAGGCCAAGAATCCGACGCAGATGAGCTTTGCGGAATGGGAGCTGATCCTCTCGTCGGGCAATCAGCAAGCTGCCGATACGGTCTGGAGTGCGATTAAGGGTAAGGCGGTGAAGCTGGTCGCCAGCGTGATCAGTGCAGAGGCCAGCACCCTTCAGCTGGCCGGCAGCGATGATGATATCGATGCCAAGAAGTCCGATATCACGCTCCATATGGCAAAGCCGATACCCTCTCGGCTGACGCCGCAGGCAAGCAATATGCAGGCCTTCCAAGGCACACTGGAGAGCTACACGCCGAGTCCGTTTATGATGACCATGACCGACGGAATCCTGCTGGACAAGAACGGCAATCCGATTTCGACGGCAGCACCGGCGCACCACACGACGACCCATCATCAGCACTAGCGCTGGAGTTCAGCGCAGCCATTCAGGGGAGCGGCGAGAGCCGCTCCTTTTGAATTCTTGGGAATCAGCTTTTCCTGACCGGAAACGCCGAGAACGCCGCCTTTCGGCTCGTCACATGCAAGCGGCGGCTTGCCGTAGCACAAGGCCTGCCGTTCAGTGTTCCGGCTTTGCAGCCTGAGGCTCGCGTCTCAGCGCGCGCTCTTCTTCTCGGTGGGTAACGCGTGTACGCTGCGCGGAGGCCGGCGCGTGCCATTGCGCAACGCTTTTGCATCGAGCTTGAGATCGGCGATGGTGCGGCTGAGAGTGTTGCGATGCATGCCGAGCTGGCGGGCCGCCTTGCATTGGTTGCCGTTGCTGTCCTGCAGCACAATGAGGATGAACTTCTTCTTGAACTCGGAGACCGCCTCGGAATACGTGATGCCGCTCCTGAACATCTGCACTATCAGAGCTTCCAATTGATCTTTCACGGCGCCTCTCTCTCGCATCTTGTCTCTTAGTCTCTTACTTAGTGTTCATTGCCATCTTTGTGCTGCTCCAGCGGGATGTGCTCCGGTACGGTGCGTAACAGGTCCCATCCCTGCCAGAAGCGCTGTCGCAGTTCGGCCGGAGCGGCCCAGATCAGGCCCCGGCTGCTCGCGAGCAAGACCGGTGCAAAGCGCGACTGTTGCAGGCCCCACTGCGGAGCAAAGGCGGCCAACGCCAGCACCACTACGGCACTGATGACGGCGCCCCGAATGAAGCCGAAGACCGCGCCCAGAAAGCGGTCGAACCAGCGCAGCCCGACCCCATGAACCGCCCAGCGCGCCAGGCGTCCCAGCAACCCGGCCAGCAGCAGCACGACAAAAAAAACGGTAAAGAACCCAGCGATGTCCGCCGTCCACTGGGATTTCACGAACCGCTCGTACCACAGTGCGGCGCGCGGATACTCCCAGGCGGCAAGCAGATATCCCACGACCACGCCAGCCAACGAAAAAAACTCGTGAAAAAATCCCTCGGTGATCGCCTGTAAAGTAGAAAGTAACAGGATGAGCACGATCAACCAGTCGAGCGCTGACAGGCCCATCATGAAGTCGCTCTAGGCCGGCAGCGGATGCCCGGTCATTTGCGTGTAAGCCTCAATGTACTTCTCGCTTGTCTTGGCCGCGACGTCGGGAGGCAAGGCCGGCGCGGGCGGTTGTTTGTTCCAGTGAATCGATTCCAGGTAGTCGCGCACATACTGCTTGTCGAATGACTCCTGCGGTCCCCCAGGACGGTATTTGTCCTTGGGCCAGAAGCGCGACGAATCCGGCGTCAGAACCTCATCGGCCAGTACCAGCCCCCGCGCCGTACGCCCGAACTCGAACTTCGTATCGGCGATGATGATGCCGCGCGTTTCGGCGTAGTCGGCCGCGGTGCGATAAATCCTGATACTCAGGTCACGAAGCTGTTCGCTCAGTTCGCGTCCCGCCAATTGCACCATCTGGTCGAACGAGATGTTCTCGTCGTGGCCGGTGGTCGCCTTGGTCGCCGGGGTGAAGATCGGTTCCGGCAGCTTGTCGGATTCGCGCAATCCCGCCGGCAGCGGGATCCCGCACACCGAGCCGTTGGCCTTGTACTCTTTCCAGCCGGAGCCGGAGAGGTAGCCGCGCACCACGCACTCGATAGTGATCATATCGGCGCGCACCACCAGCATCGAGCGGCCGCGGAGCTGCGCCGCGTAGGTCTGCAGCTCCTTGGGATACTGCGCCACATCCGCTGTCGCCAGATGGTTGGGTACGATGTCCTTCAGGAAGTCGAACCAGAACAGCGAGAGCTGTGTCAGCACCCGTCCCTTCTGGGGAATGCCGGTCGCGAGCACGTAGTCAAACGCCGAGATGCGGTCGGTGGCGACGAAGAGCAGACGATCGCTGCCCACCTTGTACAAGTCGCGCACCTTACCGCTGGCGTAAAGTTTGAGTTCGGGGAAGTCGGTTTGGAGAAGAACGTCGTTCGTATCAGTTGAGCTAGTCACAGTCGCAAACCAATCGGGAGAGTCAGTCGGGTATTTTAAATTTCCTCATCCGTTTGTCAACGGAATCGGGAAAGGAATTTGCGGCGCGTATCGAAATTCCTGTGCGAAACCTCTTGACAAACCGGGGATTGCGCGAAACCCGCATCAACACTGTGTTTTCGCGAATTCGCGAACTTCCGGCGCGGAACTCCGAATCGTCGAATATCCGGCAATTCAACCGTGCGAGCGAAAACGCAGAATCCCAAACCTGTCAAGTGACATGCGCAATTTTTTTTTCCGGTCGCCGGGACTAGTCGGCAGCGGAGCGATGCACCGCGCGCACATCTTCCAGGTAATGGATCTCGGGGGCGCCCTGCACACCGGCATCCTTCATCCGCTGCCGCAGCTCGTCTGAGCTCATGAACTTGCGCGCTTCCTCGATCGTCTGCCAGTCGAGCAGCAGAACGACTTCGTGCGGGTCGTCCAGGTTATGGAAAAGATGGCATCCGGTTTCCCCGGCGTGCTTGCGGGTGGTGAGGTGGGCGTCGAAAATTGTCTTCCAGCGGCCGTAGTCATCGACTTTATGACGTACTAAAACATGCACCATGAGAGCCTCTCTCCTTTTGCTTCCTATTCAAGATACCGAAACTGTGGCAACGTTGTGAACTGCCGGGCGAACATTGGCGTGTGACATGAGGCCACTCGCCAACTGCTGCTTTGCTATACTGCAAACCACACCACGGAGAACCCTGCTTGCCGCGCCTTATCATTCGCTCCTCAGACATTCATGCCGCCGGGTGTTTCACTCTGGACGATATCCCCAATAAAACCCGTGTGCTGGAGTATGCCGGCGAGCGCATCACCAAGGCCGAAGGCGATGTTCGCTACGAAGGCCGGCCCTTTACTTATCTATTCGGCGTCGGCGATGGCGAGGTGGTCATCGACGGCCACAGCATGGCCATGTTCGTGAATCACTCCTGCGACCCCAACTGCGAAACCGACGAAGAGGATGGCCGGGTGTACATCTTCAGCATTCGGGACATCCCCGCCGGGCAGGAGCTGACCTACGATTATTACCTATATGACGGCGATGACGATGCGCCGTGCCATTGCGGCAGCAAGAATTGCCGCGGCAGCATGTACTCTCCGGAAGAACTACGCAGGCAGCGCCGCGCCGAAGCGCGCAAGAAAAAGCGCGCGGAGTTGGCCGCCAAGAAGAACCGGTCGTAAGACCGTTGTCCGTTGTCGGTTGTCAGTTAGCAATTCCTCTCCGCCGGCTGTTCGGTCTGAATGGCAGACACACGCTTTCAGCCGAACCTGCTCCGGAACCTGCAATCGTCGCCAAGACCGGCAACTGACAACTGCGTTACCGCGTTGCCGCTTTTGCCGGCGCCAGATCCTCCACTACCACTCCCATATGCCTCAGGTGGTGCAGCATGTGATCGACGTAATCGTCGAAGACAAACTGGAGCGTCAGCGGAGCTGAATCGCCGATGGTCAGCGTCCGTGACCAGGCCTCGTCCGACGCCGCTTCCGCCGCTGCCAGCAGCTGACGGTTCAGCGCCACCCACAGGCCGATCAGCGTGTGCCAATCGCGTTGATGATAGCGCTGCAGCTCCACCCACTCGTCGCCGTCGTAGTTCGGCATTGCGGGCCTCTCCTCGAGTTGCGTCCGCACGATGCGCTGATAATTGTTGGCGGCCGAATCCAGCAGGTGTCCCAACTCCTCCTTGCCCGACCATCTGTTCGAGGCGGCTTTCCCCTCCACTTTGTCGTTCGGCATCGCAGCCAGACGCTCGGGCAGGCGCGCAATCAACTCGCGCAGCGATTGCAAGCTGTTCATTCTTTACCCCCCACAAATGCGGACTATTATCTCTCAGCCGGGCTTTCACGTTCCACAGCCTCGCACCGTATAATCAAGACTCCCTTCCATGAGTTACCAGGTTCTCGCGCGCAAATATCGGCCTCAAAAGTTTTCCGACGTCATCGGGCAGGACCATGTCACCCGCACTCTGAAGAACGCCATCGAGCAGCGTCGCATCGCGCACGGATACATCTTCAGCGGGCATCGCGGTATCGGGAAGACGACCATCGCGCGCATCCTGGCCATGGCGCTCAATTGCCAATCGCAGGATCATCCCGTTCCCGAGCCGTGCGGAGTCTGCGACTCCTGTCGCGAGATTCGCGCCGGCAACTCCGTCGATGTGATCGAGATCGACGCCGCCACCAATCGCGGCATTGACGAGATTCGCGAGCTGCGCGAGGCCGCGCGTTATCGCCCGGCGCGCGACCGCTTCAAGATCTACATTCTCGACGAGGCGCATCAGATCACCGACGCCGCTTTCAATGCGCTGCTGAAGACGCTGGAAGAGCCGCCGGGACACATCGTCTTCATGATGGCGACCACCCAGCCGGAAGACATTCCGCAGACCATCCGCTCGCGCTGCCAGCACTTCAGCTTTCATGCCGTCCGCTTCGACGACATCGTCGCGCAATTGCGCGACATTGCGAAGCAGGAGGAAATCAAGGCCGACGACGACGCGCTGGCCATGCTGGCGGAAGTCGGCGACGGCTCAATGCGCGACGCGCTCAGCATTATGGATCAGGCTATCGCCTGCTGTGGCGCGACGCTGAGCGCGGACGTGGTGCGCGGGCTGGTCGGCACCGTTTCTTCACAGGTGCTCGAGGATGTGATGGACGCCGTGGCGCGCGACTCCAGCGAAGACGTTCTGCGGATTGTCGACCGCCTCCTGGTGGAAGGCCAGAGCCCGCAACACTTCGCGCGGCAGATGCTTCGCTTCCTGCGGAACGCTCTGGTGGCAAAGGTCGCAGGCAGCGATTCGCAGGTCTTGCAGATTTCTGCCGATGAGCGCGCGCGCGTGGCGCGCGTGGCCGAGCGCTTCAGCGAGGAGGATCTGTCGCGCTTCATGCAGATCATGCTGCGCACGCACAGCGAACTGGGCTACAAGCAGGAGCAGCGCTTCCACCTTGAGCTGGGTCTGTTGAAACTGGTGCACGCGCAGCGCCTGTTGCCGCTGGAGCAGTTGCTGAGCGGCGAAGCGCCGCAGGCCAAGGCTGGCGGCGGGCCATCACGTGTTGGCAGCCCGAGCACTGCGCCACGACCGGCAAGCCCGTCGTCGAGAACTGCGCCCGCGGAGGTTGCGTCATCCCGAGCCCCAGCGGCCTCGCCTTTCGCGCGACCTTCTCCTTTCGAGGCTGACCGCAATCGCAAGAGCGAGCCCAAGGCCGAGATTCAGTCCGAACCCTCCGGCAGAACGCCATTTCCCGGAACCACCTCGGCGCCTGCTGCGAGCGCGTCGGTTCTCGGCCGCGGCACTGCTACGGCAATAGCAGTGGAACCAGAGTATGCTCCCGTGGAGTCCAATGGAGAAGCGAGTGTCGATCAGCTGCGGACCGCGGTTCTGGCCGCCCTGGAAGACGCGGGACAAAACATGCTGGCGCACAATCTTGAAAGTGGCGAGTGGTCGCTGCGGGGATCGGAAGTCGAAGTGAAGGTCCCGATGTCCCAGGTCCTGATCGATGTCGCCTTGGGAGCGGAGCCGAAGCGTATCATCCAGGCGGCGCTGAGCAGAGAATCGGCCAAGCCGTTGAGGTTCAAAATGGCGAGTGGCGCTGTTCCGGCGGCAGAGAGCAAATCCGCGGCTCCGCGGCCCGCAAATGGTGCGGGGGCTCGCAGCCGCGCGATGTCCGACCCGGTGGTGCAACGCATGCAGGAAAAGTTCGGCGCCGAGATACGGACGGTGATAGATCATAAAAACAGTGGATAGTGGTCAGTGGATAGTGGATAGATAAAATCGTCCTGTTCTATCCACTATCCACCAGCCACTATCCACTGACGTACGAGGTTTTATGGGCGGATTCAACTTGCAGGACATGCTGGCGCAGGCGCGACAGCAAGCCGAGAAGCTGCAGGAAAAGATGCAGCAGATCACCATTGAGGCGTCGTCAGGCGGCGGCAGCGTCACCGTTCGGATGACTGGTCAAAAGCAGTTGCTGAGCATCACGATCGAGCCCGAGGTGGTCAAGTCTGGCGACGTCGAGATGCTGCAGGACCTGGTCGTCGCCGCGGTGAATGAGGCTTCGCGCAAAGTGGATGAGGCGCTGAAATCCAGCCTTGGAGGCATGCTCGGCGGCATGGGCTTGCCGGGGCTGTGAAAGGCGTATTCACCACGGAAGCACGGAAGGCACGGAATTCAAGAAAATTGTGGGCAGGTTTCCGGATCCGGCAAGAGGTGCAAGACAGCTTTCTACAGATCTCAAAATTCCCGTGAATTCCGTGCTTCCGTGGTGAACACGATTTTTCGAGGGCGAAGAAATTGTCCAGGTTTGCCGAGCCCATGGCTCGACTCATTGAAGAACTGAAGAAGCTGCCCGGCGTGGGCGGCAAGACGGCGCAGCGTTTCGCCTTTCACATCCTGCGCGCCAGCGACGAAGACGCCGAGCTGCTGGCCGCCGCTATCCGCGACGTCAAGGCCAGTCTGCGGCTCTGCTCCGTCTGCAATAACATCACCGACATCGATCCCTGCACTTACTGCGCCAGTCCGACGCGCAATCAGCGGCTGGTCTGCGTCGTAGAGGAGCCGACCAACATTGCCGCCATCGAGAAGACGCGCCACTACAACGGCGTCTATCACGTTCTGCACGGCGCTCTGTCACCGCTGCACGGCATCGGGCCTGAGCAGTTGCGCATCGGCAATTTGTCGCGGCGTGTCGAGGCTGACAACGTCGATGAGCTGATTCTCGCCACCAATCCCACTATCGAAGGGGAAGCTACAGCAACGTACCTATCGCGGCTGTTCAAGTCGTCGGCAGTGAAGATCACGCGCATCGCAACCGGCGTTCCCGTCGGCAGCGATATCGAGTACGCCGATGAAGTCACGATGCAAAAGGCAATGGAAGGGCGGCGGGAGCTGTAGAGCCTGGTGGTGTCGCCGCTGCCGCGGCTCGGACGGTTTCCCACTTGAGCGGGGGCTTACGCCCCCGCCTAACTTCATCCCGCCGCGTTGCGGCTACCTTGATGCCAAATCTAGTACATCGAGTTCCACCGGCCTTATACCTACGAGAGTTTCGTACCAGCCTCTTACACCCCGGGCGAACTTCATCTCGCGACTCGTAACGCCGTCTCTGTAGCCGGCTACTTCTTCGCTCCGATTGCACGCCACAGAAACTCGATCGCATCGGGAAAGTAACGCACTGCGAACTCGATGCTGTGCCGCCCCGGATACACATGGAATTCGTGGGTGATGTCGCGCTGGTTCAGCAACTGGTTCAGCTTCTCGGCGCCTTGTTCGAACCCGTAGTCGTCATTGGAGCCGACGACGAAATAAATCTTCAGCCGCCTTAGGCTAGCCGCAGTGTCTGTCCGCGCAGAGTAGAACACGTTGTTGCGCTCGAAGTAGGCGCGGTTGAACGGCGTCCCGTAAACGTCGCCGAGAATTGCTGCGGGCGACCCGGGCCCAGCGCTCATGTTCATCGGCACCTCAGTGATGAGCGCGGGCATCTCGGCGCTAACTGCGGCAAAGTCGTCGGGGTATTTGAAAGCGTAGTGCAGCGCGCCGTAGCCTCCCATCGAGACGCCCATGATGCCGCGCGTCGCTCTGGTGCTTTCGATTCGATACTTCTTCTCCATCTGCGGCATGAATTCCTTCATGAAGAAATCTTCGTAACGGACTTTGCCGCTTTCCGAGTTGATGAAGAACGTGTGCCCGCCGCTGGGCGCAAGAAGGATGAATTCGCCGATCTTGCCCTGGCCGCGCAACTCGGAGACCATGTCCCATCCCCCGGTGTTCAGCAGCGACTGCTCGTTGTCACCCAAGCCGTGCAGGTAGTACACAACGGGATAGTGCCGGGTTTTATCCTTGTCGAAACTCGCCGGCAGGAACGCACAATAGCGCACCGGATGGCCGAGGATGCGCGAGTTGATGACCGAGCACTCGGCCCGGGCTTGGGCGTGCAGGGAAAAAGAAAAACAAACGATCAGGAAAAAGGCTACTGCCACAAAGACAGAAGATCGTTTAGGCAGTACATGAGTGGAAAGATGGCGTGGAGGCATTCTAGTGTTGGATTCCTAACGGCCTTGACCAATGCCGAGCAGGCGCTCATCGATGGGAAATGGTTCGACGTTTATGATCTCGGCCTTGAAACCGGGCGCATCAGGGAACATCACGACATTTAATTCCTGTGGAACCACAACCGACGGGACCAAGAAAACCGGAACATCAGGATTGCGAGAGGCGGCCAGTGCGTCTTCTGCAGAGGCGTGGCGAATTGAAACGCTGTCCGGTATTTCGATTGTCACGAGACTGTAATCCAGGGGCACCTCCATGATGTCGAGATGCACAAGCACCTCCGCAAGAGCGAGCGAAACATGCTGGGCGGCGTAGATAACGCGCGTACCTTTGTAGTTGCAACGCTGAGCAGCGTAGAGGCCGCCGCTTCCGGTCAGATCGCGCGCATACGCTCTGCGCGCCAGGCGGTAAACGATCACGCAAACATGCCATGATCGATCCTGACCAATTCCTCCTCCACCGCGGCGGGGTTCTCAGTCAGAACTTGAAGAGGACTCTGATTGTTGAAGATGCGACTGGGCCTGTTCAGCCACGCGTTGGCCCGCATGCGCGACCCGAAAGTCTCGACCGCATGCGCCAACACTTCCGCATACTCGAGAACGCGGTCGTCCAAATGACTGGATCGCGACTCCTTTGTCGCTGACGCGCCTCGGGACATCTCTTTCATCACCTCGGAAACCTTCGTATTCGAGCGAAAGCCTGCTCCGATCTCGCCCGACAGGTCCGCGAGCTTGGTCGTCTTAGCCGGTACCCGCGTTGTCTGTTTCTGTTTGCTTTGGCTCTGCTTCACGTCGCCTTCATTCTACAAAAGCCAATCCGAGACTACCACCGTTCGGCGTCCTTTACTCGTACTTCAGCGTCTGCACCGGATCCAGCCGCGCCGCCCGGCTGGCGGGATACAGTCCGGCTGCGAGGCTCACGAGAATCGAGAACGCAATCGCTGCGCCGATCAGCCACGGCGGCAGGATCCACACCGCTTCGGCGGGTAGTTTGTGATTGCGCAGATAAATTCCCGTGCCGACATTGATCGCTTTTCCAATGGCGAAGCCTAGCGCGACTCCGAGTATTCCGCCGAAGAAGCCCATGGCTCCCGCTTCGGCGAAGAACAGACGCTTCACATCGCCGTCGCTCGCGCCGATGGCTTTCATGACACCGATTTCGCGCCGCCGCTCCAGAACCGCCATCACCAGCGTATTGATGATGGCGAGCGTTGCCACTGCCAGCGCCAGCGAGCCGAAGATGCCGAGGAAAAGGTCGAGCACGGTGAAGAAACGGCGCAAGCTTTTTGTCGCATCGAGCACGGAAAACGTGCGGAAGCCCATCTGCTTGATCGCGTCCTGCACCTGCGCAACCTTTGCCGGATCGTTTACGCGCACGGTCAGCGTCATGAAGGTTTTGCCGTGCCCATGTAGCGGGCTGCGCATGTCGCCGAACTGCGCCATGTTCAGCTTCTCCATCAGATCGACCGGCAGGTAGATGCGGCCGCGCGAGACGGTGCGCATGCCTCCATAGGGCTCTTCATCGACGATGCCGACCACCTTCAGCTGCTGCATCTTGCGCACCACAGAGAAGCCGTATTCGGAGTCACTGTTTGCGTTGCCGCCTTGGTCAGCTGACCCATCGGGACGGCCGGAGCTCTCCGTATCTGCGGCCAGCGGCTGGTGCTCGCCGTAACGGAGCGTAACTTCTTTGCCAATCAGCTCCTTCGGATTTGCTGCATGCAATTCCTTAGCAAAATCATTCAGCAAAATGACTTCGTCGGCATCAGGTCGCGAGAAAAACTTGCCCTGCATCGAATCGAACGCCTCGTTCACCCGCGCCGACATCGGTAATCCGGTTACGAAGCCAAAGTGCGTCTGCCCGCTGTAGACGATCTGGCCCATAACACGGATTTCGGGCTCGACCTCGGTTACATATTGCAGATGCAGCATCTTCTGCCGCGCAGCTTCGTCCAGCACAGGCGCGTTCTCGGGATGTTGCTCTTTCTGGTCCTCCTCGCGATCGAAGCCGCGGAAATCCTGCTTTGAGGTGACGAACACGGTGTCAAACATTCCCGAGCCGGCCAGGCGCTTGGTCGCCAACTGCTGCAGTCCGACGCCGAGCGACAACATCGCCACCAGCGACGCGACGCCGACCGAGATGCCTATCGTGGTCAGCCCATTGCGCAGCTTCGATTGCCGCAGGTTGCGCACGGCCAGTTCAAATAAGTCGTAGCCCTTCATGCGCGCGCCTCCTCGGCTCCGGTCACTCCTGCATTCGGAGTTGCAGGGCTGGAGGAAATCAGCTTGCCATCGCCGAGAAAGATGAGCCGCTGGGCGAAGCGCTCGGCCAATGCGCGCTCGTGGGTCACCATAACCACCGTCATGCCCATCGACAGGCTGAGGTCGCGAATGAGTTGCAGAATGTCTTCGCCGGTACGGCTGTCGAGATTGCCGGTAGGCTCGTCGGCCAGCAGCAGCGACGGACGGTTCACCAGCGCCCGAGCGATGGAGACGCGCTGCTGCTCGCCCCCGGAGAGCTCCGAGGGACGATGTTCGAGTCGTCGACCGAGGCCGACGCGCTCCAGCGATTCACGCACGCGCTGCGCCCGCTCGGCGCGGTCCACTTCGGCAAAGCGCATTGGCAGCTCGACGTTTTCTGTGATGGTCATGGCCGGGATCAGATGAAATGCCTGGAAGACCATTCCTACATCGTTGCGGCGATATTGCGCTAATTCCTGCGATGACATCTTTGCCAAGTCACGCCCGTGCACCTGCACCGAGCCCGAGCTGGGACGATCAAGCCCGGCCAGAAGATTCAGCAGCGTCGATTTGCCCGAGCCGGATTGCCCCAGCAGCGCAACGAACTCTCCACGGGTGATGGTGAGAGAAATTCCGTCCACGGCGCGAATGACACTGCCACCCATCGGGTAATAGCGGCGGACGTTTTCCGTTTGAACCGCGTGAGGAGAGGAGGACATGGTTAC
>Ga0335069_10003881_pt1 | contig 22415 bp, 21 predicted proteins | sample Lox_Sample_11_FD_206714 | JGI IMG/M metagenome (GOLD analysis project Ga0335069, IMG submission 206714) | Soil microbial communities from Loxahatchee National Wildlife Refuge, Florida, United States - Lox_Sample_1.1 | ecosystem: Environmental > Terrestrial > Soil > Wetlands | place: USA... | reverse complement strand
AAGGCCAAAGGTGCCGAGATCGTCGAGATCCCGACCTACCGGTGGTCTCTGCCGGCGGACACCGGGCCGCTGATCGCGTTCATGGATGCGCTTGACCGGCGCGAGATCGACGCGGTCGCGGTCACGAACGCGGCCCAGGTCTACAATCTCTTTACGCTCGCCGAGAAGAACCGTCGCGAGGCGGCGCTGCGCTCCGGCCTCAACCGGACCTTGGTGGCATCCGTGGGCCCGGTCGTCTCGGCGACCTTGCGCAAGTTCGGCGTCGCGATCGGCCTCGAGGCGAGTCCGCCCAAGATGGGGCCGCTGATCGCCGCCCTCGACGAGGCGCTCTCGCGGTCATGAAGCCAGTGGACGCCTGACCCAGCCCTCGATCAGGGTTTCGAGCGCCCGCACCGGTGTGGCGTCGCGATACACGCGGTCCCGCCGCCGGGCGACCTCGAGTGCGAGCGTTTTGCGCCACTCCACCTCGCGTCCGAGGCGTATGGCGAGGGCCACGTAGTCGTCCTTGTCGCGGGCGATGGTCTGTTCGAGCCCCAGCATGGCGAGGATCGCGGCGGTGTGGCGGCCGCGCATGAGCCGGCCGGGGAGGGTGACGATCGGCAACCCCGCGGTCAGCGCCTCCAAGGTGGTATTGCCGCCTGACCATTCCAGGCTGTCGAGGTAGACGTCGCTCGCCGCGTTCAGCCCGGCATAATGTGAGCCATCGAGCGAGGGCACGAACACGACATGGCGGGCGGCGTCGAGGCCGTGCGCCGCGAACGCCGCCGCGAGGCGGCGCTGCGTCAGCGCGGTCACCTCGGGGGCCGCGTGGTGGCGGATGAACAGGAATTGCGCGTCAGGAACGCCGGCGGCGATCTTCGGGAAGACGTCGTCGTTGCGCGGCAGGTATTTGTAGAGCGACTGGCAGCAGAGATATTTGACCGCCGCCGGCCGCACGCCCAGGCCTGCGAGATCGGGTGCTGCGGGCGTCACATCAGGCGGCGCATAGTGGATCGAGAGGTGAGGCAGGCGCACCAGCCTCTCCGTGTAGAACGCCTCGGCCCCTTGCGGCTCCATCAAGTCGCTCGAGAGGAAATAATCGATGGTCGGGAGCCCTGATGTCTCAGGGTGGCCCCACGAGGCAGCCTGGATCGGCGCCAGGCGCAGCGCCGCCAGGCGGGCGGTCGCCTGGTCCATGCCGATCTCGGGGTACAGCAGCACGTGCAGTTGGTGGGCGCGGATGGTACCGGCCAGCGCCTCGAAGCTGTGCGCCGTTTCGACGAAGACGTCGAAGGCCGCTTTCGCGCGCGAGGTCTCGGGATCGCGGCGCAGCGAGGTCGAGTAGCCGTGGAGCTTGAAGCGGCTGCGATCCATCTCGCGCACCCAGCCGCCGAAGAGCTTCCAGACCGTGTGGCTGCGGAAAAAGCCGGATACCACGCCGACGCGGATCGGCTCGCCGGCACCGGCCGGCGGCATCGGCGGGCGCCCCGCGAATTCCGGATACCCGGCCGCCATCGTGCGCGCGAACACGGCGCCGAAGCGCTCCTGCAGCGGGCGGTCGTCTTCGCCCTGGTAGGCGAGGTAGAAGGGCAGATGCTGCCCGGCAACTTGCGCCGCAGCGGCGAGCTCGGACGCGGGAGCCGCGGCATAATGCGCATCGAGGGCCGCGAGCTCCCGCGCGTAGGCCGCGCGGCTCTCGGCGATCTCGGCTTCACGCGCGTAGCTGATGGGGATGAACGACAGGCAATAGCCGAACCGGGCATCCGGCAACTCGGGCGCCAGCTCGCGGGCGCGGGCATAGAGATCGCGCGCCGCATCGGGATCGCCGTGATCCATCAGCGCGCCGGCGAGATTGATCAGCCCCACGACGTAGTTCGGAAAGACCTCGAGCGCCCGGCGGAAATACGCGATCGCCTCGGCCAGCCGCCCGCGGTTTTTCAGGACCGCGCCGAGATCGTTGAGCGCCGGCGCATAGTGCGGGTCGATCGCCAGGACGCGCTGATAGATGACGATCGCCGCGTCGACGTCGCCTTTTTCGCGCAACAAGGTCGCAAGCTGGAAATGCGCGTCGGCCATGTTGGGCGCAAGCTCGGTGGCCTTGCGGAAGCAGGCGATCGCCTGGCCGGGCTGCCCGAGCTCCTGCAGCACCATGCCGAGGTTCTTGTGGGCCTCGGCGTAAGCTGGCACGGCGGCCACCGTGGCGCCGAGCAGCTGCACCGCTTCGGCGAGGCGTCCGGTCTTCCAGGCTACGATGCCGAGGACATGCACGGCATCCGGCTGGCCGGGCCGCAGCTGCAGGGCCGCCTGTGCGGCTGCCGCCGCCTCGGCCCACCGGGCGCCGCGCAGATGGTCGAGCGCCGTCGCGACGTGCTGGTCGGCTAGATCGGCTGGCATCGGTCAGACTCGGGCATGTCCGAACGATGATGACAGGAGCTAGTCGCGGTACAAGCTCTTGGGGTCGATCGCGACCTCGGCGATCGTCTCAAGCTGTCCATGACGAACCGCGCGGAAAAAGCAGGTGCGGCGGCCGGTATGACAAGCAACGCCTGTCTGGTCGACCAGCAAGAGGAGCGTGTCGCCGTCGCAGTCCACGCGAAGCTCGATGAGGCGCTGCACCTGGCCCGAGGTCTCGCCCTTGCGCCACAGCTTCATGCGCGAGCGCGACCAGTAGTGCACGTCGCCGGTCTCGATCGTGCGCTCGACCGCGAGCCGGTTCATCCAGGCCACCATCAGGACCTCACCCGTGTCGTGCTGCTGCGCCACCGCGACCACGAGCCCGTCGCGGTCGAACGCGATATTGGCGAACAGGTCGGCGGGGACAGGGGCGCTCATGGCCGCATCGCCGCCTGCCGCAGACGCAAGAAGCCTGCTTCGAGGTCCGCGATCAGATCCTGCGGGTCTTCGAGCCCCGCATGGATCCGGATGAGCGGCCCCGGCGCTTTCCAAGGGACAGCGGTCCGGTAGTGGCTGGGGTCGGTCGGCAGGATAAGGCTTTCGAACCCGCCCCAGCTGTAGCCCATCCCGAACAGGTCGAGGCCGTCCAGCATGGCCGCGACCGCGGGCTCGGGGACAGGCTTCAGCTCGATCGCGAACAGGCCGGAAGCGCCCGTGAAGTCGCGCCGCCACAGCGCGTGATCGGGGGACTCCGGTAACGCCGGATGCAGGACCCGCGCGACCTCGGGCCGCTGCGCCAGCCACTGTGCAAGCTTCAGCCCGTTTTCATAGTGGCGTGCGAGGCGCACGCCCAATGTGCGATAGCCGCGCAGGGCGAGATAGCAGTCGTCCGGGGCCGCACTGCCGCCGAAATCCTCGACGGCACGGCGGACCGGCTGGTAGGCGGCCTCGGTGGTGGTGATGAGGCCCATCATCAGGTCGGAATGGCCGCCGATGTACTTCGTGGCCGAGAGGACCGACACGTCGACGCCGTGCGCCAGCGGCTTGAAGTAGAGAGGGGTGGCCCAGGTGTTGTCCATGGCCGTGACGATGCCCGCTTTGCGTGCCACGGCTGCAATCGTGGGCACGTCCTGGACCTCGAAGGTCAGCGAACCGGGTGATTCCAGGAAGATCAGCCTCGTGGTGGGACGGATCAGCTCGCCGATGGAAGCGCCGATGCGCGGATCGTAATAGGTGGTCGCCACCCCGAAGCGCTTCAGCACCGTGTCGCAGAACCGGCGCGTCGGCCCGTAGGCCGTATCGACCATCAACAGGTGGTCGCCGGTCTTCACGAAGGCGGTCAGGACCGCGGTGATCGCGGCGACGCCCGAGCCCATCGCGATGGCCTCCGCACCGCCTTCGAGCAAGGCGATGGCCTCTTCGAGCGCGAAGGTCGTGGGCGTGCCGTGGCGGCCGTAGCGGGTCTTCCGCGGGTCCTTCTTCTTCTGGGACGCGTGGAGCTCGGCCACGGTCGGAAAGACGATGGTCGACGCATGGTAGACCGGCGGGTTGACGACCCCGTGGTTGGCGTCCGGGTTGCGGCCGGCGGAGACGAGCAGCGTGTCGGGTCTGGGCTTCTTCCGCATAATGTGCATCGCAGGGCCGTCTTGCGCACCGTGGCATTCAAGGCTACGGTTCGGTCACAAGACCTACACGTTTGGCCCTGAAATTGCGAGACCAGTCCGCAATGCCCGGGCCGGCGACAAGCGACAAGCAACTGTCGGTAGGGACAGGCCGTCGACGGGGACGGTTTCACGAGGAGGGGAATATGAAGCGATTTACGAAATTTGCGGCTCTTGCCGCCGTTGCGCTTGCCGTGGCGGGGAGCCATGCCGCCCGCGCGCAGCAGTCCACGCTGGATGCCGTGAAGGCCAAGGGTTTCGTCCAGTGCGGCGTCAACACCGGTCTCGCCGGCTTTGCCGCTCCGGACGCGCAGGGCGTGTGGAAGGGCATCGACGTCGATGTCTGCCGCGCCGTCGCGGCCGCGGTCCTCGGCGACGCCAGCAAGGTGAAATACACGGGCCTGACCGCGCAGCAGCGCTTCACCGCGATCCAGTCCGGCGAGGTCGACATCCTCGCCCGCAACACGACCTGGACGTCGTCGCGCGATTCCTCGCTGGGCCTCGATTTCACGACGGTCGACTACTATGACGGCCAGGGCTTCATGGTGAAGAAGGCGTCGGGCGTGAAGAGCGCGAAGGAGCTCGATGGCGCCACCGTCTGCGTGCAGTCCGGCACCACCACCGAGCTCAACCTCGCCGATTACTTCCGCGCCAACAACCTGAAGCTGACCCCGGTCGTCTTCGAGAAGCTCGACGACGCGGTGGGCGCCTACCTGTCGGGCCGCTGCGACGCATATACGACCGACCGGTCGGGGCTCGCCTCCACCCGCTTCAGCCAGGGGGCCCAGGCGGGCGACCACGTCATTCTGCCCGAGGTGATCTCGAAGGAGCCGCTGGCGCCGGCCGTCCGGCAGGGCGACAGCAAATGGGCCGACATCGTGCGCTGGTCCCAGTTCGCGATGGTGAATGCGGAGGAGTTCGGCATCACTTCGGCGAATGTCGACAGCATGATGAACAGCCCGAATCCCGATATCCAGCGCTTCCTGGGCAAGAACGGCGAGATGGGCCAGCAACTCGGGGTCGACAACAAGTGGGCCTATAACATCATCAAGCAGGTCGGCAATTACGGCGAGAGCTACGACCGCAACATCAAGCCGCTGGGCCTCGACCGCGGCATCAACGCGCTGTGGACGAAGGGCGGCATCATGTACGCGCCGCCGGTCCGGTGATCCGGGCGAGGCAGCAGAGCTAGCGTTCAGCGGGACCGCACGCGATGGCGTCGATCCCTGCCAGTGAGAGAAGGCCGGCCGCGCCGAAGATGCGGCTATCCCTGAGCGATCCGATCTTCCGGTCGGTCGTCTACCAGGTGGTCGTCGTCGGCGCGGTCGGGTCTCTGGTCTGGTACCTGGTCAGCAATCTCGAAGCCAACATGGAGACGCGAAAGATCGCGTCCGGCTTCGGCTTCCTCACCCGGGAAGCCGGCTTCGCCATCCTGCAGAAGCTGATCGATTACGCGCCGACCGACACGTATCTGCGGGCCCTGATCGTGGGCGTGCTGAACACGGTGCTGGTGGCCGTGATCGGGATCGTGCTGGCGACCATCCTCGGCACCTTGCTCGGCATCGGCCGGCTGTCGCGCAACTGGCTGGTGGCGCGGCTCTGCACCGGCTACGTCGAGACGCTGCGGAACATCCCGCTCGCGGTGCAGCTGTTCTTCTGGTACGTGGTGATCAAGGACAATCTGCCGGCCGTCCGCCAGGCGCTGCACCCGTTGCCCGGGTTCTTCCTCTCGCAGCGCGGCCTTGCGATGGCGGTGCCGGCGGACAATCCCGCCAACCCCTGGATTCTCGCCGCGTTCGCGGTCGGCGTCGCCGCCACGGTGGCACTCAGCCGCTGGGCCAGGCGGCGGCAGGCCGCGACGGGCCAGCCGTTCCCGACTTTGTGGGTCGGCGCCGCGCTGATGGTCGCACTGCCGATCCTGACGTGGCTTGCCGCCGGGGCGCCGACGGCGTTCGACGTCCCCGAGCTGCGCGGGTTCAACTTCCGCGGCGGCATCGTCCTGATCCCCGAATTCGTGACGCTTCTCGTCGGGCTCACCACGTACACGGCGGCGTTCATCGCCGAAATCGTGCGCAGCGGCATCCTCGCGGTCAGCCATGGCCAGACCGAGGCGGCGCTGGCGCTTGGTCTTCCCCGCGGCCTGACGTTGCGGCTGGTCGTCCTGCCGCAGGCGCTGCGTGTCATCGTCCCGCCGATGATCAGCCAGTATCTCAACCTGACCAAGAACAGCTCGCTGGCTCTCCTGGTCGGCTATCCCGATATCGTGTCGGTCGCCAACACCACGCTCAACCAGACCGGCCAGGCCATCGAAGGCATCGCCATCATCATGGCGGTGTTCCTCGCCATCAGCCTTTCGATCTCGGGAATCATGAACTGGTACAACAAGAAGATCGCGCTGGTGGAGCGGTAGATGAGCGACGCGGCCGCTTCCATGAACAACCGGACGGCGCTTGGCGGCGTGCTCGGCACGCGCGCCGCACAATGGGTGCGCGCCAATCTCTTCTCGGGCTGGCTGAACACGGCGGTGACGCTCGTGATCGCCTATCTGCTGGCCAAAGCGCTGTACGCGGTCGTCTCGTGGGCGCTGTTCAACGCGGTCTGGGACGTGCCGGGCAACCAGACGCAGGTCTGCCGGGATCTGCACGGGATCGGCGCCTGCTGGGCTTTGATCACGCACAATTACCGCTTCATCTTCTTCGGGACCTATCCGTATGAGGAACAGTGGCGGCCGGCGATCGTGGTGCTCATCTTCCTCGGGCTCTACGGTGCCAGCGCGATGCGCCGCTTCTGGAGCATCAAGCTCCTTTACGCCTGGGTCATCGGTCTCGCCGCCATCGGCGTGCTGATGTGGGGCGGGGTGTTCGGGATGCCGCTGATCGAGACCGATCGCTGGGGCGGCCTTCCCATCACCCTCATCCTCGCGACCTTCGGCGCGGTGATCGCGTTTCCCTTCGGCGTGTTTCTGGCGCTCGGCCGCCGTTCCAACCTGCCGGCGATCAAAACCTTATGCGTTGTCTACATCGAGCTGATCCGCGGCGTGCCCCTGGTCAGCATGCTGTTCATGGCCTCGGTGATGCTGCCGCTGTTCCTGCCGCAAGACCTTACGATCAACAAGCTGCTGCGCGCCCAGGTGGCGGTGATCATGTTCGCCGCGGCCTACCTCGCGGAAGTCGTACGCGGCGGGCTGCAGGCCATCCCCAAGGGACAATACGAGGCGGCGAACGCGCTGGGCCTGACATACTGGCAGGGCACCGCGTTCATCATCCTTCCGCAGGCGCTGCGTATCGTGATCCCGCCGCTGGTCAACACCTTCATCGCGATGTTCAAGGACACTTCGCTGGTCTCGATCATCGCGATCTATGACCTGCTGAACGCGGCATCGGCGACGATCAACACCGAACCGGCGTGGCGCGGCTTCGGGATCGAGGCCTATCTTTTCGTCGCCCTGATCTATTGGGTGTTCTGCTTCTCCATGTCGAAATACAGCCAGCACGTCGAGGCCGACCTGGCCCGCGCGCAGAAACGTTGAGTCCGAGGTGACCATGGCAGCGACCGCCGCATCCGCCAGACCCGCCGCTGGCGCCAGTGGGCGCCCGATGATCGAGCTGCAGCATGTCAACAAGTGGTACGGGCAGTTCCACGTGTTGCGCGACGTCAACCTGACGGTCGAGACGGGGCAGAAGATCGTCATCTGCGGCCCGTCCGGATCGGGCAAGTCGACCATGATCCGCTGCATCAACCGGCTCGAGGAGCACCAGCAGGGCAAGATCGTCGTCGACGGTGTCGAGCTGACCGCCGATCTGCGCAACATCGACACCATCCGCCGCGAGGTCGGGATGGTGTTTCAGCACTTCAATCTGTTTCCGCATCTGACGGTGCTCGAGAATCTCACCTTGGCGCCGATCTGGGTGCGCAAGACCCCGCGCAAGGAGGCCGAGGATACGGCGATGCACTTCCTCCGCCGGGTGCGCATCCCCGAGCAGGCCAGCAAATATCCGGGCCAGCTTTCCGGCGGTCAGCAGCAGCGCGTGGCGATCGCCCGCAGCCTGTGCATGCGGCCCAAGGTCATGCTCTTCGACGAGCCGACCTCCGCCCTCGATCCCGAGATGGTCAAAGAGGTGCTCGATGTGATGGTCGAGCTGGCCAAGGAAGGCATGACCATGATGTGCGTGACCCACGAGATGGGCTTCGCGCGTGCCGTCGCCGACAAGGTCATCTTCATGGACAAGGGCGAGATCGTGGAGAGCAACGCGCCCACCGAGTTCTTCGCCCATCCGAAGAGCGACCGGACCAAGCTCTTCCTGTCGCAGATCCTCGGGCACTGAACCGGCAGATCGCCGGTCGTCACTACAGGTTCAGCGGCAGCGGCCGTGGATCGCGGATGCGGCGGACGACCCGGTCGTAGATCTTGAACCCGGCGCGCTCGTAGCAGCCCAGCGCCTTCGGGTGATCGAGCGAGCAGGTGTGGACCCACAGCCGGCGCGGTGCCCGCTGCCACGCCGCTTCGACGGCCGTGTGCAGCAGGGTGGGGCCCAGACCCTTGCCGATGAATTTCGGCACGATGCCGAAATAGGCGAGCTCGATATCGGGCCGGCTGGCGCCGGTCAACTCGGCGTAGCCGGCGGGCTCGCCCTCCGCATAGGCCACCAGCAGCGACAGGGCGGGGTCGTCGAGGATTCCGGCGAGGACCGCGTCGCCGATCTTGCGCCGCTCGTGCCACAGCCACGGCTCGCCGACCACGTTGTAGAGGTAGCGGTAGAACTGGACCGATGGCTTATCAAGTCTCTCGATGCGGTAAGAGACCGCGGGCGCCGGCGGTTGGGGAAGCTTCGGGTGCTTGGTCATCTCGAGGTAGGTGACCGTCACCTCGAGCACGTGAGGGGCGACGAATTTTACGATCGGGCCGAGCCGCGAGGCGCTCATCCGGTCTCGACCGGCGTATCGCCGGCGGCTCCCCATTCGGCCCACGAGCCGTCGTAGACTGCGACCTGTGGCGACCCCACGAGGTGCATGCCGAACGCCAGCACGCAGGCCGTAACGCCCGAGCCGCAGCTGGTCACGGTTTGCCGGCCCAGATCGACACGGGCTGCGGCGAACTGCGCGCGCAGCGCGTCCATCGGCAGGACGGTCTGGGTCTTCGGATCAAGAAGGGCGCCATAGGGGAGGCTGAGGCTGCCCGGGATGTGTCCGCTGCGCAGGCCCGCGCGCGGCTCGGGGTCCGTTCCCTTGAAGCGGCCGGATGAGCGCGCGTCCACGACCTGTTCCGCCTTCGTCTTCAGGTTCTCGAGCATGTCGCCCTTGCGGCGCAAGACGCGCGGCCGGAACCTCGGCGTAAACGTGCGCGGTGGCGGCACCGTCGGCCGGTTGTCCACCGGCCTGCCTTCGGCCTTCCACTTGGGGAAGCCGCCGTCGAGCACGGCGACCTTGTCGAAGCCATAGGCGCGGAACATCCACCACGCACGCGCGGCACTCATCAGTCCATAGGTGTCGTAGACCACCACGAATGTGGTGTCGCCGACGCCGAGGGCGCCGGCCGCCGCCGCAAACTCGCCGGGCGGCGGCAGCATGTGGGGCAGGGAGGTCTTCTTGTCGGCGATCGCGTCGATGTCAAAGAACACGGCACCCGGGATATGCGCGGCGGCATATTCGGCGCGCGCATCGCGCTTCAGATGCGGCAGATGGTAGGTGGCATCGAAGACCCTGAGATCGGGATGCTCGAGCCGGCCGGCCAGCCACTCGGTCGAGACCAACGATTCCGGATGCACGTAGTCCGCCATGGTCACGCACTCACAAGCGGCGTGGGCACCTTCACGGCCTCCTTGCCCTCCAGCCATCCCGGCACCGGGAGGTTCTTGGAGCGCAGGAATTCCGGATTGAACAGCTTCGTCGCGTACCGATAGCCGCTGTCGCACAGGATGGTCACGATCGTGTGGCCCGGGCCCATCTGCCTGGCGAGCCGGATGGCGCCCGCGACATTGATGCCGGTCGAGCCGCCGAGCATGAGTCCTTCGTCCTTCACCAGGTCGAACACGATGGGGATTCCCTCGCTGTCGGGAATTTGGAACGCCTCGTCGATCGGTGCGTCCTCCATGTTCTTCGTGATGCGCCCCTGGCCGATGCCCTCGGTGATCGAGCTGCCTTCCGCCTTGAGCACGCCATTCTTGTACCAGCTGTAGAGGGCAGCCCCCATCGGATCGGCGAGGGCGATACGGATCTTGGGATTGCGCTGCTTGAGCCCGATTGCCGTGCCCGCGAGCGTGCCGCCGGTACCGACCGCAGCGACGAAGCCGTCGACCTTGCCGTTCGTCTGCTCCCAGATCTCCGGTGCGGTCGTCTCGATATGGGCGCGGCGGTTGGCGACGTTGTCGAACTGGTTGGCCCAGACGGCGCCGGCCGGCTCGGCCTTCGCGATGGCCTCGGCGAGGCGCCCCGACACCTTCACGTAGTTGTTGGGATTGGCGTAGGGGACCGCCGGAACCTCGCGCAGGTCGGCGCCGCAGAGCCGCAGCGCGTCCTTCTTCTCCTGGCTCTGGGTGTTCGGCATCACGATCACGGTGCGATACCCGCGTGCGTTGGCGACCAGCGCCAGGCCGATCCCGGTGTTGCCCGCGGTCCCTTCCACGATGACGCCGCCGGGTCGCAGCAGCCCGCGCTCCTCGGCATCCTTGATGATGAACAAGGCCGCGCGATCCTTGACCGAGCCGCCGGGATTCATGAACTCGGCCTTGCCGAGAATTTCGCAGCCGGTCGCCTCGGACGCGCGATGGAGGCGGATGAGCGGGGTTCGGCCGATGCTGTCGATGACGTCTTTGCGAATGTCCATGCTCGCCAGATTAGGCGGTATGGATGCCTGCTTCAACCCGGCGCGGACGGTTTCGGCGGCACCGGCCAGCGTTGCCGCAGTTCGTCCCGGTGCAGCTTGAGCCACAGCATGCCGACGATCGTGATCGAGTTGGCAAGCCGTCCTTGCTCGAGATCGATCCACGCCTCGGCGAACGGCTTGACGACCACGCGGATGTCTTCGCCTTCTTCCGACAGACCGTGATGGCCGCCGAGCCCGTCCGCATCGATGCGGCCGCAGAACAGGTTCACGGTCTCATCCATGCATCCGGGGCTGACGAGGTAATCGTACACCGGCACGAGGTCCAGCACGTCGCAGCCGGCCTCCTCGCGCACCTCGCGGCGCGCCACGTCGGCCGGATCCTCGCCCGCGCCGACCATGCCGGCGACGATCTCCATGATCCAGGGCGGCCGGCCGTTCACATACGCGCCGATGCGGAATTGCTCGATCAATAGGACGGCGTCGCGGCCGGGATCATACAGCATGACCGCGACGGCGGCGCCGCGCCGCAGGACTTCGCGCCGGATCTCGGGCATCCAATCTCCGTCGAACCGGCGATGCGTGAGGTGATACGCCTCGACCTTGAGATAGCCCTGATAGGTCGTGTCGTTCTGGCGGATGCGGACGTCATCTTTGTCCATGCGGGACCGGCTCATCGACTCGGAAGGAAGGAGCCGAAGTTAATTCACGCCGCGCCGCGCCGCTACCCGAACCTTGTGAATTTCGCTACGCTTTGCGGATGAATGGGGCGCGGCTGGTTTTCGTACTGCTCGCGGCATTGGCGGCGATCCCGCCGGCATTCGGTCAATCGCGCATCAAGGACATCGCGACGATCGGCGGCGTGCGCGAGAACGGTCTCGTCGGCACCGGCATCGTCGCCGGCCTGGCTGGGACCGGCGACAGCCCGGCATTTCCGGCGACGGGGCAGAGCCTGCGCGGCATGTTGCAGCGGCAGGGCGTGGCGAGCCCGGATCAGACGATCCGCAGCCGGGCGGCGGCGCTGGTGTCGGTCAGCGCTGCGCTGCCGGCGTTTGCCCAGCCGGGCACGCGCATCGACGTGGCCATCGGCGTGCTCGGCGACGCGATGTCGCTGCAGGGCGGCATTTTGCAGCCGACGCCGCTCGTAGGTCCCGACGGCGAGGTCTATGCGGTGGCGCAAGGGCCGATATCGATCGGCGGGTTCTCGGCCGCCGGCGGTGCTCAGTCGGTGACGCAGGGCGTGGTGGCGACGGCGCATATCGCAGGCGGCGCGGTCGTCGAGCGCGCGCCGAAATTCAACCTCAGCCGCCAGTCGACCGTGACTGTCTCGCTTCTCAATCCCGACTTCTCCCTGGCACGCCAGGTCGTCCGCGCGATCAACGCGGGCCTCGGTGCCGAGGTCGCGCGCATGCAGGACAACACGAATATCGAAGTGACCGTCCCGCCGTCCTACGGCGGGCGCGCGGCCGAGCTGGTTGCCGACATCGAAAATCTGCCGGTCCAGCCGAGCCAGTCGCCGGCTGCCGCGCGCGTGGTGATCGACGATCGTACGGGCACGATCGTGTTCGGCGACCAGCTGCGGCTTTCCACGGTCGCGATCAGCCACGGGGGCCTCACCGTGCGTGTAACCGAGGCGCCGCAAGTCTCCCAGCCGCCGCCGTTCTCATCCGGCCGCACGGTGGTGGTACCGCGCACGAATGTCGAGGTCTCCGAAAGCGGCAACGGCCGTGTCGTCGTCCTGCCTGCCGGCAGCACGATCGGCGAACTGGTGAATTCGCTGAACGCTCTGCACCTCGGCGTGCGCGATCAGATCGAGATCCTCCAGGCGATCAAGCAGGCCGGCGCGATGCAGGCCGAATTGGTGGTCGGCCACTGAACCCTAGTAGCGCTTGTACGGCAGGAACTTCCCGGACATGGTGATCTTCACGCGGTCGCCCTTGGGGTCCGCCTTGCGGTCCATCTCCATCTCGAAATCGATGGCGCTCATGATTCCGTCGCCGAACTCTTCCTGGATCAGCTCCTTCCAGGTCGTGCCGTAGACCTGGACCAGCTCGTAGAAGCGGTAGATCAACGGATCGGTCGGCACCGCCGTCGGCAACGAGCCGCGATAGGGGATGTCGATGAGCGTCTGCATCTCATCAGCAGACAGCCCGAACATCTCGGCCGCGATCTTGGCCTGCGGTTCGAGCATGGACATCTGCCCCAGCAGGGCGGCGGTGGTCCATACGGGCGACATGCCGATGCGTTCGGCAATCTGCGCCCAGGTCCATTTCTTCTTCTTTTTGAGCGCGATGATCTTGTCGGCGAGTTGGGTCTTGGCGTCGTTCATGTGGGCCTCCTGGTTAATTCCTGTTCAGCAAGGCTTGTGCCAGGGGGCGAGCCGGCGCGTTTTTGATGCATCTACGGTACTTTGGTGTGGACCCCCACAGCGCGCGCAAAACCTGGGCAGATTTCTGTCGAATGCGGCAGAAAAATGGTTTTTAATCTGCGGTATGCGTCGCAGATTGGGGGTTCCCGTGGTTCGATCCATCGCGGTGTGGGCGGTTGCGTGGGGCGTTGCCGTCGGCCCGGGGATGCAAGCGCGCGCTGCGGATTGCTATACCCCTGCGGAGACGGCGGCCGTCCACGTCCGGATGCTCCAGTCGGAGCTGATGGTCGCGGCTTTGGCGTGCCGGGACAGCAATCCCGAGCTTGGCATGATCGCCGGCTATAACGAGTTCGTGCACCGGCTGAGCCCGTCGCTGGTCCGCAACTCGAAGCTTCTGCAGTCGCATTTCAAGAAGACCTACGGATCCGCGGGCGAGCACCGGTTCGAGGCGTTCGAGACCGCCCTTGCCAACGCCGCGTCCAAGCAGAGCATGGCGTCCAGCACCTATTGCGAGAACGCGGCCACACTTTTCCAGCAGGTTTCGGTGCTGCAGCCGCGCGATCTCGAGCAGTTTTCCTCGAGCCGCGCGGCGAACCTGGGCATGGCGCTCCAAGCGTGCACGACGGACCGGGTGAGGGGGCTGCGCCTCAGCGCGCGCCAAGAGGCGGATCGCTGAAGCCGTCACGCCGCCAAAGCCAGCGCTCCTGAAACGAGAACGGGGCGCTCCATCAGGAGCACCCCGTTTGTTTTTGCGGCGTTGAGCGCCGTTACTGGAGCAGGATCTCCACGCGGCGGTTCTGCGGCTCGCGGACACCGTCCGGTGTCGGCACGAGCGGCTGGGTCTCGCCCTTGCCGATGACGACGATCTCGTTCTCGGGGATTCCCTGCCGCACGAGGGCCGCCTTCACGGCATTCGCGCGCCGGATCGACAGGGCCATGTTGTAAGTCTCCGTGCCGGCGCGGTCCGTATGACCGGTCGCCTGGATCCGGCTGACGCTGCCCTGCTTGGCATTCGCCGCCGCCTGCTGGATCACCCGCTGCGCCTCCGGGGTGATATCCGACTTGTCGAAGTCGAAGAACACCAGGTACGAGCGCTGGATCTGCGGCGCGGGCGGGGCCGGCGGGGGCGGCGTGACGGCCGCGGGCTGCATGGGCGCCGGCGGAGGCGGCGGTGCACCGAATTCCCAACGCAGCGCAACCAAGAGGGTGTGGTCGCGATACTCGCTGCCGACAGTGCCGACGCTGGATTTAAAATGCGGATTGGTCGTGGCGAAATAGCGGTAGCCGACGTCGAGTTTCAGGTTCTGGTTGATCGCATACGCGACTCCGGCGAGGCCCTGATAGGCGAACTGGCTGTCCGTGTCGTCGATGCGGCCGCCGGGCGGGGTTGGGATCCCGACGCCATCGAAATTGACCCTGGCAAAGCCGATGCCGCCGCCGACATAGGGCGTGACCGGCCAGCCCATGTGGAAATCGTAGAGGGCGTTCCCCATGAAGTCCAAGGCCTTGGCCGAGCCGGATCCGCTCTTGACGCTGCTGTCCCGATAGCCGATCTCGCCTTCGACGCGGAACCCGTTGCCGAGGCCGTAACCGAGAGCGCCGATGACCGCCGGGCCGACATCGAATTTGTATTTGGTGTTGAGCGCCGCGTTGCGCGTCTTGGCATCTTCCAGCCACTGCGCGCCGGCGCCGAGGCTGACGTAAGGCCCAGTGGTCGGGCTGTCGGACATTTGAGCGAACGCGGGTTGCGCCAATGCGCAAAGCGCGCAGCCGACAAACGCCGCGCTCGCGAGAATGGACGCCGTTCGAATCATGAGAACCCCACCATCGTTAATGCGCCCGCGCGATTGCCCGTCGCGCGACGCCCTGAATCATTAATACTTTTCCACACCATAATACAGGGGGTGCCCCGCTTTTCGAGCACAGTGTTGCCCTTTTGCATCATGCCTGCAGTGGCCTATCCACTTTGCCGGTGGACAGCTAGCTGCTATCTGAAGTGCTTGGTTCACTTGGGATCCGGGCTATGACAATCCCCTCGGCGTCCGCTGCTCTGTCGCGATTTACCGTGATCGATCTGACGCGAGTGCGCTCCGGGCCTACGGCCGTGCGCCAGCTGGCCGACTGGGGCGCCAACGTCATCAAGATCGAAATGCCCCCCGGCCTCGACGAGGGCGAAGGAATGGGGGGGCCGCGCGAGGATTCCGATTTCCAGAATCTGCAGCGCAACAAGCGCGGCATCACGCTCAATCTCAAGCATCCCGAGGGGGTCGCGATCCTGAAGCGGCTCGTTGGGAAAGCCGACGTGCTCATCGAGAATTTCCGCCCCGACGTGAAGGAACGGCTGGGCATCGGCTATGACGCCCTGTCGGCGGTCAATCCGCGGCTCGTCTATGCGAGCATTTCCGGTTTCGGTCAGGACGGTCCGTACAGCGGCCGGCCCGGGTTCGACCAGATCGCGCAGGGCATGGGCGGACTGATGTCGATCACCGGCTTGCCGGGACAAGGGCCGGTTCGTGTCGGCATTCCGATCGCCGATCTGTGCGCGGGGATCTTCTGCGCCTATGGAATCCTCGTGGCGCTGCTCGAGCGCGAAGTCTCGGGTCGCGGTCAGTGGCTCCATACGTCGCTGCTCCAGGCGCAGATCTTCATGCTCGACTTCCAGGCGTCGCGCTGGCTGATGAAGCACGATGTGGCCAAGCAGGCGGGCAATGATCACCCCACCAGCATCCCCACGGGCGTGTTCAAGACCAAGGACGGCCACATTAACCTCGCGGTGACGGGCGGAAAGATCTGGGAGCGCTTCTGCCGCGTCGTGGGCGGCGAGGAGTGGATGAAGGATCCGAATTTCGCGACATCCGCCGCGCGGTCCAAGAATCGCGCCGCGATGAACGAGGCCATCAACGCGCGCACGGCGACCGAAACCAGCGCCACCTGGATCGCGCGTTTCAACGAAGCCGGCGTGCCGTGCGGCCCGATCTACTCGATCGACCAGGTGTTCGCCGATCCGCAAGTGCGCCATCTCGGGATCGCGCAGGCGCTCGACAAGGTGGGCAAGGGGCCGGTCGAATATGTCGGTCAGCCGGTCGTGCTGACGCGCACGCCGAGCCACGTGGCGGCGCACCCGCCGGCTCTCGGCCAGCACACCGACGAGGTGCTGCACGAGCTTGGCCTCGATGCGGCGACCGTCGAGAAGCTGCGCGCGCAAAAGGTTGTCTAGCGAGCCGGGGAGGGGGCGATGCCAAGCGACAAGATGATCGCGAGGAAAGAGGGCGGCGTCGGCTGGATGATCTTCAACAATCCGGAGCGCCACAACGCGGTGTCGCTCGAGATGTGGGGGACAGTGGTCGAAATCCTGAACGATTTCGCGTCGGATCCTGCGATCCGGGTGGTGATCGTGACCGGAGCCGGCGGGAAGGCCTTCGTGTCGGGTGCTGACATCTCGCGGTTCGAGAAGGAGCGCTCGTCGGAGGCAGGGTTCAAGCGCTACGGCGACGTGACGAATGCCGCGTTCGAGACGATGGCGAATTTGCCCAAACCGTCGATCGCCATGATCCGCGGTTATTGCATCGGAGGCGGGCTCGCCTTCGCCATCTGCTGCGATCTGCGCATCTGCACCGAGGGATCCAAGTTCGGGATCCCGGCGGCAAAGCTCGGGCTGGGCTACGGCTACTCCGGCGTGAAGCGGCTGGTGGATCTCGTCGGCCCGTCCTTCGCGCAGGAGATCTTTTTCACCGCCCGCCAGTTCGAGGCGCGGGAGGCGAAGGAGATGGGGCTCGTCAACCGGATCGTCGCCGACGGCGAGTTGGACACGTTTGTGGCGAATTACGCCGCGACGATCGCAGCCAACGCGCCGCTGACGGTGGGCTCGATCAAGCAGATCGTGGTGGAGGCGCTGAAGGATCCCGAAGCCCGCGATCCCGATCTCTGCGAGCGCCTGGTGAAACAATGCAACGCCAGCCAGGACTACGTGGAGGGGCGGCGCGCGTTCATGGAAAAGCGCAAGCCGGTCTTCTCCGGCCGCTGACCCGATCCCTCAAAACGCCCACGACAGCTCGAGCGAGCCGAAATAGTCATAGCCGTTCTGGCCGTAGAATTCCTTACTGCGCGCGGTCAGCGTGTAGGCGAGCCGCGCGTTGTCGTACATGAGGGCCACGCCGCCGTGGAGGTCGGCGACCAGCGGGCGCTTGCGCACCGACTGGCTGTCGGAGAACGTATTCCCGTCGAGCGTGATGTTGCGAACGACGGCGCGGCCCCCGGCGCCGGCAAAAACGTACCAGCCGAAGCCCTGGCGCGGGTGGAAGGAGTCCGAACCGGGCACGGCCGGGCTGATCCGCGGCGGGCCGAAATCGGCCTGCAGGTCGTTGCCGAAGCGGAGCGTGATCCCGCCGCCGCCGTAGGTGAAGACGTTCCCGAGGCTCGCGACCGCATTCGGAACCAGGTCGACGCCTGGCTCGCCGCTGTCGTCGGCACCGGCCGTCAGCGGCACGCGCCATAACCGCTCCAGCATCAGGTCGAGCCCCGGCTCATTCTTGATCTGATGCGACCAGCCGTTCGCACCCGAGACCCCGATCAGCTGGTGCCAGTCGTCCTGTACCTGCTGGCCCAGTGCGGCCGGGCCCACCATGCCCACGTCGAGCTCGACGGTGTCGAGGCGATCCGACCGTTCCGTCTGCAGCTTGACGCCGCCATAGAGCCACGCGGCGTAGGGACGGTCGTTCAGGACCGGGGCCGACGCTGCCTTGTTCTGCGGCGTGAACATCGATTGTGCAAGCGTCCACCCGATCCGATGGGGAGCGCTCGGATCGAGAAGCGGCAGGTCGTCGGCCAGCGACCGCGCCCATCGCGGGAGATCGCCGTCGGCCGACATCCAGGCAAAGCGCAGGCCATTGGTGTAGTGCCGGTCCCGATTGTCGGGGCCATAGAGATCGTTGTCGGTGATGCCCGTGATGACCGCGGGGGCCGGCGTTGTGGGGGCGCTCTGCGCTGCGGCGGTGCGTACCGGCAGCCCCGCGAGGATGGCGATCAGGCAGGCATGGGCAAACCGGGACATCACGCGAGCTCGTCGGCATATCTTTTCGCGTCTTACATATGCGGCTGACGTACGGCGAAAAGAGGGCGGGCGGATTGGGGCGGAAAAAAAGAGGCCCGGACGGAAACCGTCCGGGCCTTGATCAGAGTCCCGTCGTCGACGGGACGTTGCCGCTCGTTGTCGCGGTCGGCCCCGCGGCCGAACTACCGAAACAACGACAGCAGTATCTGCGGCCTCGCGTTCGCGATGCTGAGCGCCTGCACGCCGAGCTGCTGCTGGACTTGTTGGGCCTGGAGTTGTGCGCTGGCCTGCGCCAGGTTCGCATCCACCAGCGAGCCCAAGCCCTGCGTCACTGCGTTCGACAGGGTCTGGGTGAACGTCGTGAGGAAGTTGATCGAGTTCTGCGACGCACCCAGTGTGCCGAGTGCGGTTCCGACCACCAGTTGCTGGGCGGTGATCGTACTGATCAACGACAGTGCTGCGGCCGTCGTCGCCACCCCGCTTGAAATCGCCGCCGACACGCCGGCGAGGCTCGAGGCATTGGTGATCGTCAGCTGTCCGCCCGAGATCGTCTGGGTGATGGTGACACTCGCCGCCCCCGCCGACAGCAGGTTCAACCCGTTGTAGACCGAGTTGGAGATGAACGTGTTGAGCTGCGCCAGTTGGGCGTTGAAGTTGGCCGCCAGGATCGATTGCTGGCTTGCCGTATTCGAGGGGTTGGATGCCTGAATGGCCGTGCTGTTGATCGAGGCCAGCAGATTGGACACCGACGTGGCCCCCGCGATTGCAACCGACAGGACGCCGGTGGCACTCGACAGGCTTTGCTGGACCGAGGTGTAGGCGGTGATGTTCGAGCGCAGCCCTTGCGCGATCGCAAAGTCGGCTGCGTCGTCGATCGGGTTGCTGATGCGCAATCCGGTCGAGACTTGGTTTTGCGTTTTGTTGAGGTTGAACTGGGTGTTGTTGAGATTTTGGAGCGCAACAAGCGCACCAACATTGGTGTTGACCGAAGTCATTCGGGTCTCCTGTTTCTAGGTTCTAGGTGACCTTCTGGCCACCCATTTGGTCGGACTTAATGCCCGGCTTCCTCGCCGAGGTATTCCTCGTGCGATTAACGAAAAATTATCCGAATTCTATGGGGAGGTCAATCGAGCTGCTGTCGCAACAGGTTCAAAAAAGAGTTGCGACGCAAGGACTTGGTTAACGGGTTAATTCCAAATCCTGCAGCAGATTCAATGACCGGGGGGCCGATAAAAAAAGGCCTGGGTCGAGACCCAGGCCTTGAGGCGAATGACTTCGATACGAAGCGGTGGCGGCGGCCCGGCGGCCGCCGCTCCCGCGGACCCGACGACTAACGGAAGAGTGACAGCAGGATCTGCGGGCGGGCGTTGGCGATGCCGAGCGCCTGAACGCCGAGCTGCTGCTGCACCTGCAGCGACTGCAGCTTGGCACTTTCCTGCGCCAGGTTCGCATCGACCAGCGAGCCCAGGCCTTGCGTCACCGAGTTTGACAGAGCCTGGGTGAACGTCGACAGGAAGTTCACCGAGTTCTGCGAGGCGCCCAGGGTGCCGAGGCCCGTGCCTACGACCAGCTCCTGCGCGGTGATGGTGCTCAACAGCGCCAGTGCCGCGGCCGTGGTGCCAACACCGCTGGACAGCGCGGCCGACACGCCCGACAGGCTCGAGGCGTTGGTCAGCACGAGCTGGCCGCCCGAGATCGTCGAGGTGATGGTGACGCTGGCCGAATTTGCCGAGAGCAAATTCAAACCATTGTACACCGCGTTGTTGATGAAGGTGTTCAGCTGTGACAGCTGGGCGTTGAAGTTGTTCTGCAGGATCGACTGCTGGCTGGCGGTATTCGAGGGGTTGGACGCCTGAATCGCCGTGCTGTTGATGGACGACAAGAGGTTCGAGACCGACGTCGCGCCCGCGATGGCCACCGACAGAACGCCGGTTGCGGACGAGAGGCTCTGCTGAACCGCCGAGAAGGCGTTGATGTTCGAGCGGAGGCCCTGAGCGATTGCGAAGTCAGCCGCGTCGTCGACCGGACCCGTGACTTTGAGGCCGGTGGAGATGCGGTTCTGCGTGGTGTTGAGGTTGAACTGAGTGGTCGAGAGATTGACCAGCGCCACTTGGGCGCCAACGTTGGTGTTAATAGAAGCCATAACGAGTTCTCCTAATTCTAGGGGAAGGTTGCAGGCCTTTTCTGGCCTGAGGCCGCGCCGCCATAGAGGAATCGGCACGATCTGCGGACGACCGTAGCGGTCAAAACTTAAAGAAGTGTTAGCGCAGCGAAACTAAAATATTGATTAAATTGTATTTATTGTCGCCGCATCTAAAAGAAAACCCGTCCCAAGAGGGACGGGTTCAAGAAAGCTGGCTCCCCGGGAGGGATTCGAACCCCCGACCAACCGGTTAACAGCCGGTTGCTCTACCGCTGAGCTACCGGGGATCAAATTCGGCGCGTTATAGCCCAGTCCGGTTCGCACATGCCAGCCCGACACGCCGGGAACCGTGAAAATTTCTCCGCGAGACCGTCAAGGCACGCACGACTCGCGTGAGAATCGTGAGAATGGAGGCCGGGGCCGGAATCGAACCGGCGCGTGCGGGATTTGCAGTCCCGAGCATTACCACTTTGCTACCCGGCCGCTCCCGGCCCCTATTTAGCGTCGCTCACGGGGCCGTCCGCGCGGACGCGCCCGACATATAGAAGCTGGCGGGCGTGCGGGTCAACGCCGGCCGACTCGCGGCCGGCGCAACTGATGCGGTGTGATTGTCATTCCCGAGGTAATTCCTTATAACCGCGCAGACCTGATTGCGACTTTCGTTCAGAGGTTTTGGTCTTGATGCCAGACTACGCCGCCGCCCGCCTGAACATGGTCGAAAGCCAGGTCCGTCCCAACAAGGTTACCGACCCGCGACTGCTCGAAGCGCTGCTCGAGGTCCCGCGCGAGGGCTTCGTTTCGGACCAGTTGCGCGGCGTCGCCTACGTCGATGAGGACGTTCCTCTCGGCGGCGGCCGCTTTCTGATGGAGCCGATGGTGTTCGCCCGGCTCGTCCAGACGGCGGCGGTCAAGCCGGGCGACACGGTTCTGGAGGTGGGCTGCGGCACCGGCTATGGCGCCGCCGTCCTGGCGCGCCTGGCGGCGCGCGTCGTGACGCTCGAGAGCGATCCTGAGCTTGGACGCCAGGCCGAGGCCAACCTGCGCCGCCTCGGCGTCTCGAATGCAAAAGTGGTTGTCGGACCGCTGGCCGGCGGCTTTGCCGCCGCGGCGCCGTACGCCGTGATCCTCTTCGCGGGCGCCGTCGAGCGCGTTCCGCCCAGTATCACCGAGCAATTGGCCGAAGGCGGGCGCCTCGTCGCGGTGATTGCACCGGCGGGCGAACCGGGCCGGGCGACCCTCATCACGCGGGTGGGCGGCGCCTTGTCGCGCCGCGTCGTATTCGATGCCGGCACCCCGGTCCTGCCGGGCCTTCAACTCGAACCGGGATTTGTATTTTGACGACGCGTCTCACGCCGCGTCTGCCAGAACTCGCGCTCGCGATCGGCGCTGTTCTGTTGGCGTTGGCGATGGGCGATCGTGCCACGGCCCAGACCATCGACGATGCGCTGTCCGCCGCCTACCGCTCGAACCCGCAACTGCTGTCAGCCCGGGCGCAGCTCAGGGCGCTCGATGAAGGCGTGCCGGCAGCACTCTCCGGCTGGCGCCCGACCGTCACGCTCAACGGCTCGCTGGGGAAGGCGTTCGACACCAGCCGGTCGCGCAGCAATTCCACGCCGGGCCCGGGCTACACCACGACGATTCTCGATCGCTATCGCACGCCCGATTCGGCGAGCCTGCAGCTCACTCAGCCTCTCTACCGCGGCGGCCAGACCGTCGCAGCTGTCAGCCAGGCGGAGAACAATGTCGAGGCTGGACGCGCATCTCTGACGAGCACCGAGCAGCAGGTCTTGCTGCAGGCCGCGACGGTTTATGCCAACCTGCTGCGCGATCAGGCGACGTTGGATCTCAGCATCAACAACGAGCAGGTGTTGCGCGCGCAGCTCGACCAGACACAGAACCAGTTCGAGGTCGGGCAGGTTACGCGGACCGACGTCGCCCAGGCCGAGGCGCGCCTCGAACAGGGCGTCGCCGCTCGCATCCAGGCGGAGGGCAATCTCGCA
>Ga0335069_10003880_pt1 | contig 22415 bp, 24 predicted proteins | sample Lox_Sample_11_FD_206714 | JGI IMG/M metagenome (GOLD analysis project Ga0335069, IMG submission 206714) | Soil microbial communities from Loxahatchee National Wildlife Refuge, Florida, United States - Lox_Sample_1.1 | ecosystem: Environmental > Terrestrial > Soil > Wetlands | place: USA... | reverse complement strand
GTCGCCGGGGAATGAATTCCCCGGCTCAGTCGTCGCAAGTCGGCTCAAGCCGACTCCGGAACTAGAGCCCCGAGTCCCCTTCAGGGGACTTTCCAACGATTCAGCCCGGGAATTCATTCCCGGGTCGCCCGGAGACCGAGATGTTTCGCTGTCAGCCCCGCCGGGGTGCAGGAACTCGCGCAGCGCTTCGGCCAGCGGCGCGAACGTCGCTCCGCCAGCAGCGTCGCACTGCGCCGCAATGACATACGCTGCAGCGCCGCAGCGGTGACCAAGCTCGTCGATCAATCGCGACTTGCCGAGACCCGGCGAGCCGAGCAGTACCGCGAGGCGAGCGGCCGGCTTTGATACCGCGGCATCGTACACCGCCGAGAGCCGCGCTAGCTCGTCTTCGCGCCCGACGAATGCTGCAGTGATCGCGGTTGCCGGCCGGTCGAGCGACTCGACGCGATACGCCTTCACCGCTTCCGAGCGCCCCTTCAAAGCGAAGCTGCCGAGCGGTGCCAACGTCACCAACGCCGCGACCAAGCGTTGCGTCGATTCGCCGATGACCACATCGCCGTTGCCGGCTTCCTGCTGCAGGCGAGCAGCGACGTTCACCGGATCGCCGACCACGTCGCTGTCGTCGCTGGTGACGACGACCTCGCCGGTATTCACGGCGACCCGCAGGCCGATGTCGCGCTGTTCGCCGGCGAGGGCGCGAAACGCGTCTTGCATCGCCACCGCGGCGCGCACGGCGCGGATCGCATCGTCCTCGGCGACGCGCGGCACGCCGAAGGCGGCCATCACCCCATCGCCCAGCAGCTTCACCACGGTCCCGCTGTGCCCTTCGACCGCGGCGCGCATCGCTCGGTAGTAGCGCTCCATGAAGGCGCGCGCCGACTCAGCATCAAGGCGCTCTTGCAAGGCGGTCGAGCCGGCAAGATCGGCGAATATGATGGTGACGATCTTGCGCGCTTCAGACCTCTCGATAATCGGAGCCGTCAAGTTGGTGCCGCAGCCGCGACAGAACTTCGCGGTCGGAGCGCACGCGTTCCCGCATGACGGGCATCGCCGCTCGAAGCGGGCGCCGCACTCCTCGCAGAACGCCGCGTCCGGCACGTTTTCGTGATGGCATCCCGAGCAGATCATTGAGACGCGCAGCGGGTATAGCTCGGGCGCACCGTGGCCTGGCGAGCAGCGCGGACCAACGGGCATTCACACCGAAGCATGCACGACTTCTAGCGGACCAAACTGACAACGAGCAAACGCTCGCCGCCGCGGCGAGCGTGCAATCATGAGCCGGGCGGAGATCTCTGCACGGCCCGGAACGGAGGTCAGTTCTTGCTCTTGTCGACCAACCGATCCGAGGCGAGCCACGGCATCATCGCGCGCAGTTTGGCGCCGACCTTTTCGATCGGATGGTTCTCGCCCTCTTTGCGCAGCTCCTTGAAATGGGGCATGCCGCAGCGGTACTCGGTGATCCACTCGTTGGCGAACTTCCCGCTCTGGATGTCGGCGAGCACTTGCTTCATCGCCGCGCGCACCTCGGGGCCGATGATCTTCTTGCCGCGCGTCATGTCGCCGTATTCGGCGGTGTTGCTAATCGAGTAGCGCATGTTCGCAATACCGCCTTCGTAGATCAGGTCGACGATCAATTTCACTTCGTGCAGACACTCGAAGTACGCCATCTCGGGCGAGTACCCCGCTTCGACGAGTGTTTCGTAGCCGGCGCGGATCAGCTCGGTGAGACCGCCGCACAGCACCGACTGTTCCCCGAACAAATCGGTCTCGGTCTCTTCCTTGAAGTTGGTCTCGATCACGGCGGCGCGCGTTCCGCCGATGCCCTTGGCGTAAGCGAGTCCGACGTCCTTGGTGTTCTTCGACGGATCTTGGTGTAGCGCGAGCAGGCACGGTACGCCGCGACCCTTCTGGAATTCGCTGCGGACCAGGTGACCCGGACCCTTCGGTGCGACCATGAAGACGTTGACGCCGGCCGGTGGCACGATCTGTTTGAAGTGAATGTTGAAGCCGTGACCGAACGCGAGGTATTTGCCGTCACGCATGCCGGCCGCGATGTCGCGATCGTAGATCTCGCCGCCTTGCTCGTCCGGCACCAGCATCATCACAATGTCGGCGGCCTTCGCGGCCGCCGCCGTGTCCATCACCGTCAGTCCCGCGGCCTCCGCCTTCTTCCACGACCCGCCGTCGCGGCGCAGCCCGACGACGACATCGACGCCGCTATCGCGCAGGTTGTTGGCATGGGCGTGGCCTTGGCTGCCGTAGCCGATCACGGCCACCTTTTTTCCTTGAATGTGCCGAAGGTCGGCATCTTTGTCGTAGTAAAGGTTCACGCTGCTCTCTCCTTGTCGTCCTGCACCGTCAACAGCTGCGTGCCGCGATGCATGGCGACCTTGCCGGTCCGCGCGATTTCCTTGATGCCGATCGGCCGCAGCAGATCGATGATGGCGTTGATCTTCTCTTCATCGCCGGTGAGTTCGACGATGTAGCTCTCCGCGCCCACATCGATCACCTTGGCGCGGAAGATGTCGACGATGTTCATCACCTCAGCGCGAGTGCGCTCGTTGGCCGCCACCTTGATCAAGGCCAATTCGCGCTCGACGTGTTTGCTGTCCAAGAAGTCGGTGACTTTGATGACGCTGATGAGCTTGTTGAGCTGCTTGGTGATCTGTTCCAGCACCTTGTCGTCGCCGCGCGTCACCAGCGTGATGCGCGAGACGGTCGGGTCGAGCGTCTCGGCGACCGTGAGACACTCGATATTGAAGCCGCGGCCGCTGAATAGACCGGCGACTCGGGCCAGCACACCGAACTCGTTGCTGACCAGAACAGAAATGGTGTGGCGCATAGACTCGACTAGTGGGTGCGGTATTTGCCAAGGATCTCCATGATGTGATCCTTGCCGGCGAGCTTGAGTTTTTGGAGCCGCTTCTTTTCGACTTCCTCTTCTGGGGTCAAGAAGTGCTTGTGCTGAAAGGTCGCCAACTGCTTTTCGAGGGCGACGTGCTCTTCGTAATAGCGCTTGAGCTCGACATCCTTGTCCAACAGAGAACGAATCAATTCTTCCTCATGCTTCTCCATCGTGAATCTCCATCAGGCAGGTGACGCGGACCCTATCGCAGGCCCCCGTCACTGTCAATTTTCCGCAGTGCCGCGAAACCCGCACAGTTCCGGCGTGTTATCACGCCTTCAGCTCCGCCTCCGACGGTCGAACGTAGTACGGCTCAACGGTTGCGAGCGCGGTCTCAACCTTGGCTGCAATTAGCTCGGCGCCGATCTGCGCTACCACGCAACCGGACGGCGGCGCCGCGGCCAACGGCACGAGCGTGACCGCGTCGGCGAATTGCGTACGCAGCACCGCTTCGTAAACGTCGACACCGTCGCCGATAAACGTGCACGGCGGATGTATCACGCGCGACAACTCTGCGGGCGCAATCGCTTGCTCGGCCAAGGTCTGTTCGAGTCGACCGTCCTGCCAGCGAAAGCCGGCCGCGTACACTTCGCCTTTTCTCGCATCGAGAATCGTGCACACGGTGCCAGCGCGGGGTCCCGTCGCACGCGCCAGGGCCGTCAGCGTCGGTACCGCAATGATGGCGGCGCCGACCGCGAAGGCAAGTCCCTTCGCCGTGCTGACACCGATGCGCAGGCCGGTGAACGATCCCGGCCCGGCGGACACCGCGACGGCGTCGAGTTCGCCGACGCCCACTCCGGCTTCCGCCAGCACCTCGTCAATCAGGGACACAATGAGCGGCGCGTGACTGCTCTGCGATCTTCGCGTGCGCTCGGTGACCGCATGCCCGTCGCGCACCACGCCGACGCTCGCCGTCCACGTCGCGGTTTCGAGGCCGAGGATCCACACCGGATCGTCAACCTTGCAGGACGCGCGCGATGTCGTTGTAGAAGGCGAACAGCATCAGCGCGATCAAGACGAACAATCCGACTTGCTGCGCGAGTTCGCGGTAGCGCAATTCGATGGGTCGGCCGAGCACGCCTTCGATGGCGAAGAAGAACAGATGCCCGCCGTCGAGGACGGGGATCGGGAGCAGATTCAGAATGCCGAGGTTCAGGCTAATCACGGCGGTGAACATGAGGAGAAACTCGATTCCCAACGCCGCTTGCTTGCCTGCTTGTCGGACGATTTCGATCGGCCCACCGATCTCGTGGCTCGGGATCTTGCCGGTGACCATCTTGATCAGTCCCATCGTAATCGTGGCGGCCCACGTGACAGTTTGCTCGGCCGCAATGCCGACGGATTCGAGCACGCCGACGTTCTTGACCTCCAGCCCCGGCTCGATGCCGATGAGGTAGATGCTGGTACCGAGATCTTCGCCGAAGATGCTCTTGTTCGGCACCTCCTTCGGCGTCACGGTCATCTCGCGCACGTCGCCATCGCGTTGAATCTTGAGCGTCAAGGTGCGTCCGCCGCTCTTGCGGATGGTTTGCGATAGCTCGTCCCAGGTATTGACCGCTTGACTGTCGACGGACAACACCAGATCGCCCGGTTGCAAGCCGGCAGCGGCGGCCGGCATATTCGGCGACAAGCCGCCGACCTTCGCCTGGTCGCTGGGAATCCGCACGCCGAATGCGATGAACGTGACGCAAAAAATGACGAAGGCGAAGAAAATGTTCGTGCCCGGTCCGGCGAATACAATAGCGAAGCGGCGGCTCACAGGTTGATGGGCAAACGACACCCGCTTGGTCGCTTCGTCCAAATCCGCGTCGCTGTCTTCACCCTCCATCTTCACATATCCACCGAATGGGACCGCGCTGAGTGCGTACTCAGTCTCACCCGATCGCCAACCGAACAGGCGCGGACCGAAGCCGATCGAAAATCGCAGCACCCGAACCCCGACCCGCTTGGCAACCAAGAAGTGGCCGAGCTCGTGGACAACGATCAGAAAGCCCAGAACGACAACCGCCGCGGCAATGCTGGTGATCATCAAATGCTCCTGCGCACTCAGTGAACGAGCGTCAGATAATAATATAGCAGCGCCACCGGGAACACCAGGCTGTCGATGCGATCGAGAACGCCGCCGTGGCCGGGAAAAATCCACCCCGACTCCTTGGTCGCAAACGTCCGCTTCATCATCGACTCGCACAGGTCGCCGATCTGGCCGATGATTCCGATCGCCACCGCGACACCGAGCGCCTCGCTCCAACTGACGGATCCGAGACTCAACGCCATGATCGGCAACAGCACCGCCTTCGCCAGCGCCACGCCGATCATGCTTCCGGCCACAATGCCGAGCGATCCCTCGATGGTCTTCCCCGGGCTGATCCGGGGCGTCAGCTTGTGGCGGCCGATCGCGTGGCCAACGAAGTAGCCGCTGCTATCGCCCGCCATCACCGCCGCCAGCAGCCCGATCACCCAGCCCGGCCCGGACGGAGTCGCCCACAACCACACGAAGAACGGCAGCAGGACGCCGACGTAGTAGGCGCCGAGCAGGGTCAAGCCGAGATCGCTCAGACCCTTTTCGAAATCTCGCCGCCCGAGCAGCGTCCACGTGAGGCCGAGAATGAACGAGGTCACGACGCCGCACACGGCGCAGTCGGCGCGCGTCGGAATCATGGCCGCGACCAAGAGCCAGCCGATCGCAATACCGACGAGCCTGGCTCCGGTCTGCGTCGGGAATGCCATGGCGAAGTATTCGAGCACCCCGACGGCCGCGACGATGCCGACGAATCCCGCGAACAACCACAGTGGAGCGAACTTGATCAGCAACAGCAGCAGCGGGATCGCGACCGCGGCGGTGGCGAGTCGGGTGCGCAGCACAAACGGTCTCGCGGCCTACGAGCGACGGTGGAAGAGTGGGAGTGGGGCCGGCACCGGCTCACACCTCCAAGATCTCTTCTTCCTTGGCTTTGAGCACCTTGTCGATGCGCTCGATGTACTCTTTGGTGATCTCTTCGACCTTTTCTTGGCCGCGATGGAGATCGTCCTGGGTGATATCCTTGTCCTTCTCCAGACTCTTCAGCATGTCGATCGCATCGTGACGATGGCTCCGCATCGAGACGCGGTATTCCTCCGCCTCTTTGCGCACGTGTTTGACCAGGTCGCGCCGGCGCTCGGCGGTCAGTTCGGGAATCGGCAACCGCAGGATCTTGCCGTCGTTGACCGGCTGTAAACCCAAGTCGGCTTGCTGGATGGCGCGCTCGATCTCGTGCAGCGCGCCCTTGTCGTAGGGCGTGACGACGATCAAGCGCGGCTCCGGCGCCGCGACGCCGGCCAATTGATTCAGCGGCGTCTTGGTCCCGTAGTAGTCGACCATCACGCCGTCGAGCAGTGCCGTCGACGCACGGCCGGTGCGCGTACGCGTCAACGCCTTGCGGAACCTGGCGAGCGTCTGTTCCATCTCCTTGCGGAGTTCGGTGATGACGTCCTCAGTCATGCGCGATCCCGTACGATTGTTCCGACCGCCTCTCCCAACAAAGCGCGCCGCACGTTGCCGCGCGACAGCTTGAGCACGATGATCGGCAGTGCGCTCTCTTTGCACAGCGAGATCGCGGTCGCATCCATCACCTTAAGGTCCTTGCTCAAGCACTCGAGGTAGGTCAGTTCGGTGAACTTCTTGGCACCCGCGTGCGCGCGGGGATCCGCGTCGTAGATGCCGTCGACGTTGTGCGTCGCCTTGAGCATCACCTCGGCGCCGATCTCGGCCGCCCGCAAGCTGGCGGCAGTGTCGGTGGTGAAGAACGGGTTGCCGGTGCCGCCGGCGAAGATCACGATTCGGCCCTTTTCGAGGTGTCGGGTGGCGCGGCGGCGGATATAAGGTTCCGCGACCTGTTGCATTTCGATCGCCGACAGCACGCGCGTTTGCACGCCGCGCCGTTCGAGCGCGTCCTGCAGCGCCAGGGCGTTGAAGATTGTGGCCAACATGCCCATGTAGTCGGCGGTGGCGCGATCCATGCCGCGGCTGGTACCGGCCACGCCGCGAAAGATGTTGCCGCCGCCGATGACCATAGCGATCTCGGCCCCGAGGGCATGAATGTCGGTGATTTCAGCCGCGATGTCGTCGAGTATGTCGGCGGCAATGCCGAACTCTTGCTTGCCGAGTAGGGCCTCCCCGCTGAGCTTCAGCAAAATCCGCCGATAGCGCAACGAAGTCGCGCCCGGCAGCGCCGGGGCCTTCGCAGAGCGGCGAGGCGCACCGGCCACGGGTCACCCGGCCTGCTCGGTTTGCTCCCCGAGCTGGAATCGCGCAAACCGTTTGACGGTGATCGAGCCGCCGACCTTGCCGACAACATCTGCGAGCCATTTGCTCACGGCACGGTCCGGATCTTTGATGAACGGCTGTTCGAGCAGGCACACGTCCTTGAAGAACTTCTCGAGCTTGCCGGTGATCATCTTCTCGATGACTGCTTCGGGCTTGCCGGAGGCTGCGGCCTGCGTTCGATAAATCGCGCGCTCGCTGTCCAGCACGTCGCTCGTGACCTCCTCGCGCCGCACGAAGCGCGGATTGGCGGCGGCGACTTGCATGGCGAGGTCCTTCAACGCGGGCTGGCAATCAGGAGCACTGGTGATGGACCCGCTGGACTCGACTTCGATCAGGACGCCAATTTTTCCCCCCGCATGAATATACGAGCCGACGAGGCCATTGCCCGCGGGCTGGAACCGCACCGCTCGCCGCACGACGATGTTTTCACCGGTCTTGGCAATCGCGCCGTTGACCAGCGCGCTAACGTCCGCCTGCTCCCCGTGAGTGCGGACCTGGTCGGCGATCTCTCCTGCCAGCGCCTGAAATTCCGGCGTGCGTGCGACGAAGTCGGTCTCACAATTCACTTCGACCAACGCGCCGACCCCGTCGGCCGAGGCCGCGACGACCACGCCTTCGGACGCCACGCGGGTGGCGCGCTTCGCGGCGGCCGCCAACCCTTTCTCACGCAGGATGACGATCGCCCTCTCGAGGTCGCCGGCGCTGTCCGCCAGCGCCCGTTTACAATCCATCATGCCCGCGCCGGTTTTGTCGCGCAGATCGCGAACCAGCGCAGCGCTTACTTCGCTCACTGCACCATTCCCCCTTCTGTCATTCCGGTCGCCGCAGTTGCCGCGCTCTCGGCCGGCGCCTCGCCGCCGTCCCCCTTCGCCTTCTCCTCGGCGCGCGCCTTGCCCTCCAGCACTGCGTCGGCCACTGCGGCGCAGAACAGCCGGATCGCGCGAATCGCGTCGTCGTTACCCGGAATCTTGTAGTCGATCACATCCGGATCGCAGTTGGTATCGACGACGGCGACGACCGGGATGTGCAGCTTGTTCGCTTCCTTGACCGCAATCTCTTCCTTCTGCGGATCGATGACGAACAGCGCGTCCGGCAGTTTGCGCATGTTCTTGATTCCGCCGAGCGCGCTCAGCAGCTTCTCGCTCTCGCGCTTGACGTTGAGCATTTCCTTCTTGGTCAGCGCCTCGGCCATGACCGGATTTTCGAGGGTCTCCTCGAGTTTCTTGAGCCGATCGATGCTCTGCTTGATGGTCTGGAAGTTGGTCAGCGTACCACCCAGCCAACGGGTATTGACGAAGAACATGCCGCAGCGCTCGGCCTCTTCCTTGATCGCGTCTTGCGCCTGCTTTTTGGTGCCGACGAACAGCACATGTCCGCCGTTCGACGCGGTCTCGCGGACGAAGTTGTAGGCGTTCTCGAACATCTTCACCGTCTGCTGCAGATCGATGATGTAAATCCCGTTGCGGGCGCCGAAGATGTAGGGTTTCATCTTCGGGTTCCAGCGGCTGGTTTGATGGCCGAAGTGCACACCGGCCTCCAGCAACTGTTTCATACTCACTTCCATTACGTTCTCCTCTCCGATTGGACGCGGACTTCCTTTGATACCAGAAAGCGAATTCGACAGGCAACCACGAAGGGGGCTACTGATTCATCGATTCGAGGAATTCGGAATTGGTTTTCGTATCCTCGATCTTGTCGATGATGAACTCCATCGCCTCGACCGGGTTGAGCTGTGCCAACAACTTGCGCAGGATCCAGACCCGACTCAGCATGTCGCGGCCGAGCAACAGCTCCTCCTTGCGGGTGCCGGATCGGTTGATGTCGATGGCGGGGAAGATCCGCTTGTCGACCAAGCGGCGATCGAGGTGGATTTCCATGTTGCCGGTGGCTTTGAACTCTTCGAAGATGACTTCATCCATCCGGCTGCCGGTATCGATCAACGCGGTGCCCATGATCGTCAGACTGCCGCCGTCTTCGATGTTGCGCGCGGCGCCGAGGAACTTCTTCGGCTTGTGCAAGGCGTTGGAATCGACGCCGCCGGACAGGATCTTGCCGCTGGGCGGCACCACCGTGTTGTAGGCGCGCGCCAAGCGCGTGATGCTGTCGAGCAGGATCACCACGTCGCGCCCATGTTCGACCAGACGCTTCGCCTTCTCGATGACCATCTCGGCGACCTGCACGTGCCGCGTCGCCGGTTCGTCGAACGTCGAGCTGATCACCTCGCCATGGACCGAGCGCTGCATGTCGGTCACTTCCTCCGGGCGTTCGTCGATTAGCAACACGATCAACACGACTTCCTTGTGATTCTGGGTGATGCCGTGAGCGATGTGCTGGAGCATCATCGTCTTCCCGGTGCGGGGCGGTGCGACGATCAAACCGCGCGTGCCCTTCCCGATCGGCGTGAACAAGTCGATCAGCCGCGTGGTGAACTCTTTCGGATTGTGTTCGAGCCGTAGCTGCTCGTTGGGATACAAGGGCGTGAGGTTGTCGAACAGGATCTTTTCGCGCGCCTTCTCGGGTTCCTCGTAGTTGATCGCCTCAACCTTCAGCAGCGCGAAGTAGCGCTCGCCTTCCTTGGGCGGGCGGATCTGGCCGGAGACGACGTCGCCGGTGCGCAGGTTGAATCGACGAATCTGGCTCGGCGAAATGTAAATGTCGTCGGGCCCGGGCAGGTAGTTGTAATCCGGGGCACGCAAGAATCCGAAGCCATCCGGCAAGATCTCCAGCACGCCTTCGCCGTAGACGAATCCGCTCTGCTCGGTCTGCGCGCCGAGGATCGCGAAGATCAGCTCCTGCTTGCGCATGTTGGCGGCGCTTTCGATGTTGAAGTTCTTCGCGATCTGCGCCAACTCGCCGATCTTCTTTTCCTTCAGCGCCTTGAGATTGAGCGCGCCCTCGCGTTCCGGCGGCTCTTCGACGAGATCCGGCGGCTCGGCCGGAACGACCTGGAGTTGCGGCTGCGGCCGTTGCCCGTCTTCGCCATGATGGTTGTTGTGATGCTCGTGGCGACGGCGGCGCTCGGAGCGCGAGCCACCCTGCGGTCTGTGTTTCCCGACGGCTTCGTCGGCCATACTTATGTCCTCTCTTCTTTCACCAAGTCTCAGCTCGGAGATGCGTGGCGTGATGGTCGGGCCGCTCGGCGCAGCGCGCGCGGTGCGGCGGTGCTCGGACGTGGTGCGTTACGCGTCGAAACGCTAACGAAAGGTATTCGCGAAGTCAAGCTGGACAAGCCCAACCGCTCGCACGCGTCGAGCAGGTCGGCGGCCACCGGCGCGGCCACCTGAGTCGGTTCGCCGGTTCGTGGATGTCGAAAGCTCAGCGCCGCCGCGTGCAGCGCCGGCCGCGTCACCCCAATCTCGGCGGCGCGCGCGGGACGACCGCCGTAGACGGGATCACCGACAATCGCATGCCCGATTGACGCGAGATGGACACGAATCTGATGCGTGCGCCCGGTTTGCGGCCAGACCCGCAGCCGGCTCACGCCATCCCGTGCCGCGACGACCTCGTAGCGTGTCACCGCCGGGCGCCCGCCCACCCGAATGCTCATCTGCTTTCGATGCACCGGGTGGCGAGCAATCGGACGAGAGATTTCGCCGCGCGGATGCGGCAAAGAGCCCCAGACGAGGGCGAGATATTCCTTGCTGATCTCGCGTGTGCGGAACTGTCGCGCCATCTCCGCCAGCGTGGCGGCATCCTTCGCGATCAGCAACACACCGGAGGTGTCCTTGTCGAGACGGTGCACAATACCCGGGCGCAACGGATCGAGATCGCGCACACGTCCGCGCCAGCGGTGCAACAACGCGCTCACCAGCGTCCCTTGCCAATGCCCCGGCGCGGGGTGGACGACCAGGCCGGGCGGCTTGTTGATCACCAGGAGCCACTCGTCTTCGTACAACACGTCCAGCGGGATCGCTGCGGGCTCGACGGCATGCGGCAGCAGCGTCGGCGCGGGGTCGACTTCGACGCGCTGGCCGCCGCGTAACACGGTGCCCGCCTTGGCTGTAACACCGTCGATCCGAACCAAACCCAGCGCGATCAAGCGCTGCACCTGCGAACGCGTACCCCACGTGCCCATCGCGGCGAGCACGCGATCGACCCGTTGACGCGCGGCGTCGCGATCGACGGTGAAGCTGAAGACGGCGGGGCTCACTCCGACGGCTCTCTCTCCAAGGCAGCACGGGCAACGAGCACATCGCGCTGAATCTGCGCAGCCAGCGCCTGGGCATCGGCAAACTTCACCTCGCCGCGCAGGCGCTCGATGAACGCGACTTCGATCCGCTGTCGATACAAATCGGCGTCGAAGTCGAAAAGATGCGTCTCGACGCTCCGCATCCGATCGCCAAAGGTCGGATTGAAGCCGATGTTCGCGATCCCCGGATACCAGCGTCCCTGCCAGCGCGCGCGGACGGCGTAGACCCCGTCGGGTGGTAGCAGGCCGCCACGATCATTGTGCAGACGCAAATTCGCGGTCGGAAATCCGATCGTGCGCCCGCGATGATGTCCGTGAACGACGCGCCCCACCAATGAATGCGGCCGGCCGAGGAGCTGGCGCACGTGGCTGAGATCGCCCGAGCGCAACGCCGTGCGCACCGCGCTGCTGCTGACGAGGTGGTTCGCGACGCGAACCGGCTCGACGACATCGACGGCCACCCCGATATCCGCGCCCAGCCGGCGGAGTACGTCGGCGTTGCCGGCCCGGTTGTGACCGAAGCTGACCCGATGGCCGACCACGATCCGTCGCGCCCCGAGCCGCCGGTGCAACAGGTCCTTCACGAACGCCTCCGCCGTCACCGCCGCGAAGCGTTTGCTGAAGCGCTGCGCGACAATGACGTCGATGCCGCACGCCGCGATCTGTTCGAGGCGTTGGCGAAGCGGCGTGATCAACACCGTGCCGCTCGACGGCGCCAGCACTTGCGCCGGGTGCGGCCAAAACGTGATGGCGAGCGCTTCGCAGCCCGCCGCACGCGCGGCGGTAACCGTACGATGCAGAATCTCTTGGTGCCCGCGATGGACGCCGTCAAAATTTCCGAGCGTCACCACCGGCGGGGTCGGCCGCGGCGCAACGCGCTCGAGGTGCCGCAAGACATGCATACGTTGAAGACGTCGGCGCCTGGGGGCAGTCGCGGTCGGCGCGCTCCGCTCGTCGCCGTCAGTCGCCGAGGGCTTGTAGCTTCTGTCGCCCGCGCTCCGCCTCTTCCGACTTCGGGTGATCGCTGATCAACTTCTGCAGAATCAGGCGGGCGTCAATTTTGTCTCCTGAGTCGGCAAAGGCCGACGCCAGCGTCAACAACGCCGCCGGCACTTTGTCACCCTTCGCATACTTCAAGAGCACTTCGTTCAGTTCGATGATCGCTTTGTTGTAGTCCTTCTGCCCGTAGTAACATTCGCCGATCCAGTATTGCGCGTTGTCGGCCAGGTCGGACTTCGGGTTTTTGCGCAGAAACGAGCGCAGCTTGGGCACCGCTTGGTCGCATTGATTGGCGCGCACCAGACGAATGCCGTCGCGGTAGTCGTCATCCACCTTGGCGTCTTGGAGTCCGGCTTCTTCTCGCGCCAACGCCGCGTCGCGCGGGCTGGCGGGTTGTGCTGGTTCGACGGGCGACGGCGCGGGCGCAGCCGCCACCGGACCTTCCGGTGCCGCCGGTGCAGCGCCGGGTGTCGGAGCCGGCGGCGCTGGCTGACCGGGCACCGGAGGTTGGCCTTGCAGCTTTTGTTCTAACTCACCGAGGCGCCGTTCGAGTTCTTCGGTCGACTTGGTTCCACCGCGCGGCCGACTGGTCTTCGCGCCTTCGCCTTGGCTCTGCAACGCGTCGACGCGACGGCGCAGACTGTCGACGGCCACCTGCGTGTCGGCCAACAACGCCCGCACCTTCCGCTGATCGTCCTGGACCTTCAACAGGTCGGCGCGCGTCGCGCAGCCGGATACGACGGCACTCAAACCGATGATCACCGCGAGATGTCGGACCGGGTGCACCTTAATCGGCACCCAAGACCACGGAATGCGCGCGGCGATTGCGCTGCCAGCACACATCGTCGTGTTCGCGGCACAGCGGCAGTTCTTCTCCGTAGCTGATAGTCGAGAGCCGGTCTGCGGAAATTCCGAGCGTCGCGATGTAGTCTTTGGCGGCACGCGCCCGCTTGGCGCCGAGGGCGAGGTTGTATTCCACCGTGCCGCGTTCGTCGGTATGGCCTTCAATCTCGACTTTGGCTTTGGCATGGTCTTTCAACCATTCCGCATTCTGCTGCAGCGTTTGCCGCGCCGACTCGTCCAGTTCGAACGAGTCGTACGCGAAGTGAATGTCCTTCAGCGGGCCGCCTTCAGCCGGGTTCAATCCCGCTTGGGCACGCGCCAAGCTGTCCCCGCTGAGTGCGTTCTCGTCCAGCCCCGGAGCGCCGGCGCCCTCCGCCGGTCCCGGTTTTTTCTTCGAACAACCGCTGCTGGTGAACGCAACCAGGAACGTAATCGCAACCAACGGGATCAGTCGCCGACCCATCACACAACCTCCAACCTGCCCATCGTGTTGACAGGCGTCATTCCAACCAGCGCGACCAGGTCGGGCTAGTATCATCTCCGCTCCCATGCGTCAACGCGACTTGGCTCGTGCCGGTGCGGTCCATGACGTACAACAACGCTGCGCCGGTACGCGTTGAACTGAACACGATGTACCGTCCGTCCGGTGCCCAGCTCGGATCCTCGTTACTCCCCTGTCCGCTGGTCAACTGTTGCGTCTCGCTGCCATCCACCTTGACCGTGAAGACGTTGAAGCGCCCGCCCGCGCGACCGGTGTAGGCGATGCGATCGCCCTTCGGCGACCACGCCGGCGACGTGTTGTAGTTGCCTTCGGTGCTGACGCGATGCACTCCGGTCCCGTCGGCATTGATGATGTAGATCTGCGGCACGCCAGATCGGTCCGAGCAGAACGCCAGGTGTTGCCCGTCCGGCGACCAACTCGGCGACACGTCAATACCCCAGTGATCGGTGAGTCTGCGAATCACCTTGCCGTCGCGGTCGAGCAGAAAGATGTCCGAGTTACCCTTGTCCTCCAGCGCGACCGCCAGACGCGAGCCGTCGGGCGACCACTTGCCGCCGAGATTCAGACCCTTCTCCGCCGACAGCCGCGTCTCGCGGCTGGCAATGAGATCCAATGAATAGAGATCGGGATTGCCGCGCTTGTACGAGGTGTACAGCAGCGACCGGTTGTCGATGCTCCACGACGGGGAGAGGTCCAAGGTCTTGCCGCTGGTGACTTGCAGGAGATCACCGCCGTCGAGGCTCATGACGTAGAGATTCTTGAAGCGACCGCCGCGGGTTGAAACGAACGCGATGCGCGAATCGAACGGACCGCGCTCGCCGGTAAACTGGGCCATGATTTCATCCGCGAAGCGGTTGGCGATGCGACGAACCTGGGTCGGCGAGTCGCCGCGATAGCGACGTCCAACCAGTTGCCGCCGCTGGTAGACATCGAAGAGACGCGCTTCGACCGTGAGATCGTTTCCGACCGACTGCACGCTCCCCTTCACCAGCGCGAGCGCACCGATCACCGACCAATTGTCGAAGTTGATCTGCTCGGCGGTAATGCCGGTGGTGTCGGGCGGTTCGATGTACGCCGACCGATCGATGATCTTGAACAATCCGGCGAGATCGAGGTCGCGCACCACGATGTCGGCGAACTCGACGGCCAGTTTCGCGCCGGTGCCGCGATCGGACTGATCCTTCAGCGGCGACACCGCAATCGGGTAGCTGCGCGAGCCGGGCCCGAACACCGTGCCGCGGACCTGCGCGTGCGTCGCCGACGCGCCAACCACGGACATCCCAACCACGACCGCCATCCACTCTCGTCGCTTCATCGTCGCATCGTCCTCGTCACATGTTCATGCTGCTGGGGCTAAACGTAATTTCGACTTCGGAGAACTCTTTGCGATACGCCTCAGGCGGCGGCGCCAGGGGACTCACCGCGCGCACCGCCCGCAACACCGTCGCATCGTAGGTCGCATCGCCGCTGGATTGAGTTATCCGAATGTCGCTCACTTCGCCATCTTCGGCGATGCGGAAGGCCACCACCGCTTCGAGTCCACTGCGCCCGGCCCAGGCCCACGCGTCCTTCAATCGCGCCATCATCTGATTGTAGTAGAGCAGGTACTCCAGACCTTTGACGACGCCCCCGCCCGGTCCGGATCCCGGACCCACTGAGATCGGGCCACCGCCCGGCTGACCGCCGGCCTTGCCGGTGCCGCCGCTCTTGCTGCCTTCGTTCTTGATCTTCGCGATTGCCTTGGCGATCCGGTCATCGCGCTCGCGCGCCGCAACTTCCGCTTTCGTCAGTGTCGGGGTTCCGGATGGTTTCTGCGCCACAGCACGCGTCGACGCGACAGCGGGGGCCGGCTTCGCGTCGGGTTTTGGTTTGGCGACTTCGGCCTTCGCCTGGGCGATCGGGGTCGGCGTCGGCTGCGCCGCCTTGGGTTGCGTCGCCGCCGCAAGTTTGACCGCCTTGTCATCTTCAACCGGTTTGGGTTCGACCTTCTGTGGCTCGGGGGGCGGCGGCTCGGGCTTCTTGACTTCTTCGACCTTCGGCGCTGGTGGAGGTGGCGGAGGCGGCTGCGGTTCAACCTTCGCCGGCGCCTCAACCTTGCCTTTGCTTCCCGGGATCAGATTGGTACCGGCGAGCTGATCGGAACTGACCAGATCGACCGTGTACGCGGTGATCGGTTTGGGCCGCAAGGCGAAGCGATGCGGAAGCACCAAAATCAGCGCGAGTCCACCGAGGTGCGCCAGCGCCGACACCACCACCATCCAGAATAGTCCGCGGTCCCATTCGGCATGGTGCACCACCAAGGGAGACGGCGGGTTCACGGCTGATCCGTTGGTGGCTCCGTCACCATGCCGAGCCGCTCGACACCGGCCCCTTTGATGGTCGCGATGATACGCGCGACCTCACCGTAGCGGACGTTCTGATCGGCACGCAGGAACACCTGTCGGTCCGGGCGCTCCTTCAGCACCGCTCGCAACTTCGGTCCGAGGTCGGCTTCCTTCATCACGACGTCGTTCAGATAGACTTGGCCCTTCTGGTTGATCGCGACCACGAGTTGCTGTTCTTCGCCGGTGAGCGCCGCGGCCTTCACCTTCGGGAGATTGATGCTGACGCCCTGCTGAAGGATCGGCGCCGTCACCATGAAGATCACCAGCAACACGAGCATGACGTCGACCAGGGGCGTCACGTTGATCTGGGCGATGCTTCCTCCGTTGCGATCCTCGAAGCCGGCCATTGATGCGCGTTACTTGAGGAAGTGACGTTCGGCGATGTTGAGGAATTCGGAGGCGAAGTTTTCCATGTCGGCGTGCAGCACGCGGATCTGCCGCGCGAAATAATTGTAGCCGATCAGCGCGGGGATCGCCGCAAACAATCCCACGGCGGTCGCAATCAACGCCTCCGAGATCCCTGGCGCGACCGCTTGAATGCTCGACGACTGGGTCGTGCTGAGGCCGCGAAACGCGGTCATAATCCCCCACACGGTGCCGAACAAGCCGATGAACGGCGTGCTGCTCGCGGTGGTCGCCAAGAACGTCAGCGCCTTTTCGAGCTGCGTCAATTCCTGACTGGTGGCGCGTTTCATCGCCCGTTCGACGTTCTCGACGCCGCCGAGATCGGTGGCCATTTCCTCGCCCGGATTCGCCGATCGTTTCGAACGGGTGAGGCGCACCAACTCTTGATAGCCTGCCCGAAACACCTGCGCGACCGGACTCTGTTTGAGTTCCTGACTCGCGGTATGGATCGCCGTGAGGTTCTTGGTGTCCCAGAACATCTCGACGAAGCGTTGCGACTGCCGGCGCGCGGTATGCACCTGGCGCAGCTTGTATAAGATGATGCCCCAACTGATGATCGAGAAGCTGATGAGGAGATAGAGAACGACCTGCACCACCAAGCCGGTGCCGGCGACCATCGACACCAGGCTCTCTTGCGCCCCTCCCACCTCCGCCTGCGCAAACGCCGCAGGCAGCCACGCCCCGAGCATGCAACTCCTCTCAACCAACGCGCGAGGACGGTATTACACGCCCCCCAACGAGTCAACGAAACCGGGCGAATCGCGACCATCGCTTTATGGCACATCCCACGACCGTCGCCGCTTCCTTGACTGGCCGGGACGAAGATGGTTTAGCGCGGAACCACCACGCGGTTCGCAAGGAGACCCCCATGAGCATTCGGATCGGCATCAACGGCTTCGGGCGCATCGGTCGCAACGTGTTGCGCGCAGCGCTCGACGACTCCAATCTCGAATTCGTCGCGGTCAACGACATCACCGACGCGAAAACGTTGGCGCATCTGCTGAAGTACGATTCGGTGCACGGTCGTCTCGGGCAAACCGTCGAAGCCGACAAAGACGCGATCGTGGTCGGCGGTCGCCGCATCCGCGTGTGCGCCGAGCGCGATCCCGCGAAACTGCCGTGGAAGGAACTCGGAGTCGATGTCGCCATCGAATCGACCGGCTTGTTCACCGAGCGCGACAAGGCCGCCGCGCACCTGACGGCGGGCGCGAAGAAGGTGATCATCTCGGCGCCGGCGAAAGGCGCGGATCTCACGATCTGTTACGGCGTGAATCACGCGGCATATAAGAAGGATACGCATCACGTGATCTCGAACGCCTCGTGCACCACCAACTGCCTCGCGCCGGTGGCCAAGGTGCTGCACGAGAGTTTCGGCATCAAGCGCGGCCTGATGACGACGGTGCATGCGTACACCAACGATCAGCGCATTCTCGACTTGCCGCACGACGATCTTCGCCGCGCGCGCGCGGCGGCACTCTCGATGATCCCAACGACGACCGGCGCCGCAAAGGCGGTGGGTGAAGTCCTCCCCGACCTCAAGGGGAAGCTCGACGGCATGGCGGTGCGGGTGCCAACTCCCAATGTGTCACTGGTCGATCTCACCGCCGAGCTGAGCAAGGCAGCGAGTGAAGCCGACATCAACGCCGCGATGCAGAAAGCCGCCAACGGCGCGCTCAAAGGTGTGCTGATGTACTGCGACGAGCCGCTGGTCTCGATCGACTTCAACGGCAACCCGCACTCCTCGATTTTTGACGCCAAGTCCACCAAGGTCATGGACGGCAACTTCGTGAAAGTCCTCTCGTGGTACGACAACGAGTGGGGTTTCTCGCGCCGTATGTGCGACGTCACGCGGCTGATCGGCGGCAACGTGTAATGTTCCGAGCAACGGCGACAGGTTCCCTCCCCTGTTGCCACCTCTGGCAACGAGAGAGGGGCAGGGTGGGGGCCGCCGACTAGTGCGTCGCATTGACCAACTCGATCTGGCCGGCAAACGCGTTTTCATCCGCGTCGACTTCAACGTACCGCTGAAGAACGGCACCGTCACCGACGCGACCCGGATCGAAGCCGCGCTGCCGACGATTCGTTATGCGCGCGAGCACGACGCCAAGGTCATTCTCGCCTCGCACCTCGGACGTCCGAAGGGCAAGCCCAATCCAGACATGAGCCTCGCGCCGGCAGCGAAGAAGCTGTCGGAGTTGCTTGGCGCTCCCGTTCCGCTCGCCAGCGATTGTATCGGCAACGAGGTCAGCGCGCAGGTCCGAGCACTCGCCAACGGCAGCGTGCTCATGCTGGAGAACCTGCGCTTCCACGCCGAAGAAGAGAGGAACGATCCGGCATTCTCGCAGGCACTCGCCGACCTCGCCGACGTGTATGTCAACGACGCCTTCGGCACCGCGCATCGCGCGCACGCGTCGACCGCCGGCATGGTCCACTTGCTGCCCAAGCGTGCGGCTGGGTTCTTGTTGCAGAAGGAGTGCGAGTACCTCGGCAAGGTTCTCGCCAATCCCGATCGGCCGTTGGTGGCGATTCTGGGCGGCGCCAAGGTATCGGATAAGATCAAGGTGATCTCGAACCTGCTCGACAAGGTCGATGCACTGCTGATCGGCGGCGGCATGGCCTACACGTTTCTCAGCGCACAGGGTGAATCGATCGGCAAGTCGCTGTGCGAGAGCGAGCAGATCGGTCTCGCACGCGATCTCTCGGCCAAGGCCAAGGCGCGCGGCGTGCCGATGCTTCTGCCAACCGATCACGTCGTGGCGGACGAGCCGAAGTCGGGCGTGGCGGTGCAGACCGTGAAACAGATTCCCGCCGACAAGATGGCGCTCGACATCGGCCCCGAAACGATCACGTGCTTTCGCACCGAGATCGCCAAAGCGCGCATGATCGTGTGGAACGGACCGCTCGGTGTCTTCGAGGTCCCGCCGTTCAACGCCGGCACCCTGGCGATTGCCAACGCACTGGCCGACTCGAGCGCGACCACCATTGTCGGCGGCGGCGATTCGGTCGCGGCGGTGATGCAATCTGGCCGCGCCGACAAGATCACCCACATCTCAACCGGCGGCGGCGCCTCGTTGGAATTTCTCGAAGGCCAAACGCTTCCCGGCCTCGCCGCCCTTGCAGACTGAGTGCTCCATGTCCCGGTCCTTCCCGATTCCGCGCCCCGCATTCCACACTCCATTAGGAGCCGCCCATGCACCCGAGTCGACGCCCGTTGCTCGCGGGTAATTGGAAGATGTTTTGCACCAGCGGTGAAGCCGTCGCGTTGGTCGACGGGCTCAAAGGTGCGACCGCGGGGCTCGGGGATCGCGACGTGTTGGTCGCGCCGCCGTTCACCGCCCTTGGCGCGGCGGCCGCTGCTTTGAAGGGCAGCGCAATCTTGCTCGCCGGACAGAATTTGCATTGGGCAGACAACGGCGCTTTCACGGGCGAAGTGTCCGGACCGATGTTGCGCGACCTCGGCTGCACGCATGTGATCATCGGTCACTCCGAGCGCCGGCAGTTTTTCGGGGAGACCGACGAGACGGCAAACAAGAAAGTTCACGCCGCTCGCAAACACGGCCTCGTTCCGATTGTGTGCGTCGGCGAGTTGCTCGCCGAGCGCGAAGCCGGGCAGACGCTGGCAGTGATCGAGCGCCAGGTAACCGGTGGATTGAAGGGGCTTGACGCGGATGCTATACGCGCGCTCGTCCTCGCATACGAACCGGTGTGGGCGATCGGCACCGGCGAGGTCGCGACCCCGGAGCAAGCCCAGGAAGTGCATGCAGCGATCCGAGGAATGCTGGGGCGCGTTGGTGGCGCGGCGACGGCCGCGCGGGTGTTGTACGGCGGGAGCGTCAAACCCGACAACATCGACGGGTTGATGAAGCAGCCCGATATCGACGGAGCGCTGGTGGGCGGCGCCAGCTTGAAAGTCGAGACGTTCGCGCGCATTGTGCGCTTTGAAAGTTGAGAGATTATGGCAACGGTAGTGACGATCATTCATGTGCTGGCCTGCATCTTCTTGGTGCTGGTTGTGCTGCTGCAGACCGGCAAAGGTGCCGACATGGGCGCCGTGTTCGGCGGCAGCAGCTCGACGATCTTTGGCAGCAGCGGTGCGGGAAACTTCTTGACACGTATGACCACCGTCATGGCGGCGGTGTTCATGCTGACATCGTTGACCCTCACCTACGTCGGCTCGCGCAGGGTCACGTCAACGGTATTCGACACCGCGCCGCTTCCCGCCGCGCCGATCGTACCGCAGCCGGAGAATGTGCCCCCGGCAGAAGCACCCGCTCCTGGCGCAGGCGCGCCGGCACCGGCCGCAGAGGCTCAGCCCGCGCCGCAAGCGGCGAATCCGGAACCGCAAGCAGCGGCGGAGCCTGCGGCACCGGCAGCGCCCGCACCGCAAGAAGCACCGGCCGCCAAGTGATCGCGGCCGGGTCACGAGTCACCAACACGAGTCACGAGTGACAACTCCCCCCTCACGGCTTACCACTCACGACTCATCTCCCTGCGAGGATGGCGGAACTGGCAGACGCGCTAGTTTGAGGGGCTAGTGGGGTAAAACCCGTGGGGGTTCAAGTCCCCCTCCTCGCATTTTTTTCATCGCTATTTCAATTACTTACGCACAAATAGACTGGCCCCCTAATCCCCCTTTCGCAATTCGGAGCCCAATCAGGTTCGGGGCGTGCTCCGGCTTCGAACTTTGAACCCAGACGCCCAAGGCACCCCCGGCCAAGCCGGTGATACGTCAAACGCCGCAATAGGCCATGCGATTTCCAGGGGCGAAGGAATTCTCGACGCCGATCTACGGGGTAGTGCCAAAGCGAATTCACGGCTCACAAGCGGGATCTAACCCATTGCTAGGAGGTGGCTTGACGTTCACTCCAATATTTGCATAATGGAAATGTGCTGAAACGCAAACGTACGACCGGTTCTCCGAGTGCTTCTTCCGGGGCGCCCATAGGGGGCGGAGCGGGTGAGCTGGTCACGCACCTCGATCGTGCGATGCGGCGGCTGGTTCTGACCGACGTCGAACCGGACTCCCACGAGAGTTTCAGTCGCTCCGAGATAGCGGTCCTCGACACGCTCGGCGCCGAGGGTTCCACGACTATGAGCCTACTCGCCGCGCGCGTTCGGATGCCGCTCAGCACGGTCACGCGCGTGGTCGACCGTCTCGCCGGGCGGAAGCTGGTGCAGCGCGAGCGCCCAGAAGAAAACCGCCGCATCGTGCGGGTCGCCCTCGCGACCGGCGGGCAGGCCTTTTACCTGGCAGCACTGAAGAGCCGGATTGCCGGCGCAGAGCGCCTGTTGGCCCGTTTGACCGCAGCCGAACAGCGCGAGCTCATCCGCCTCTTCCAGAAGATTGCCATGTCTATCGACAAGGAGTCGACGGAATGACCGCTGCCGCGCCGCGAACTGCATGGGCCTTCCGTCTGATGCCGCTCGGCTGTGCCGCCTGCCTCACGGGCTGCGTGCTCGTCGGCCCCAACTACGTCGCGCCGACAGCTGCCGAGCTTAACGTACCATCTTCCTGGCAGGGAGCGTCGCCAACGACCGGAACGGGCCTTGAGGTCGCAAATTGGTGGCAACACTTGGGCGACGCTCTCCTGAGTCGGCTCGTCGCCCAGGCCATGCAGGCCAGTCCGGACGTACAGTCCGCCCGCGCCAAGCTCCGCCAAGCGCGAGCGCAGCGTCGCCTGGCCTTCGGCAACCTGTGGCCCACGATCAACGCTTCGTCATCGGCGCAACACCTGGAGATCAGCCAATCCGGCGTGGAGGGCGCCCAAAATCCCGGCCCGAACGGTGCGCAGAACGCAGGCGTCGGCGGCTCCCAAGACCTCTACGACGTCGGCTTCGACGCATCGTGGGAACCGGACATCGTCGGCGGCCAGCGTCGCGCCCTC
>Ga0335069_10003879_pt1 | contig 22418 bp, 14 predicted proteins | sample Lox_Sample_11_FD_206714 | JGI IMG/M metagenome (GOLD analysis project Ga0335069, IMG submission 206714) | Soil microbial communities from Loxahatchee National Wildlife Refuge, Florida, United States - Lox_Sample_1.1 | ecosystem: Environmental > Terrestrial > Soil > Wetlands | place: USA... | reverse complement strand
GGCAGCTTGGCTCCGGCGCCGGTGAGGAAGACGCCGCCGATCAGCGCGCGGTCCATGCCGACGCGCGCGAATTCGCCGCGCACGAAGCGAAACAGCTCCTGCGCGCGGGCCTCAATGATGCCGTTGACGATTTTGCGCTGCACCTCGCGGGCCTGGCGGTCCTCGGCGGTGGGCAGCTCGACGAAGACGTTGTCGGGGCAGTTCTCGCCGACCGCATGGCCGAATTCCATCTTGATCAGCTCGGCCTCTTCGAAGGTGAGGCAGAGGCCCTGGGCCAGGTCGCGGGTGAAATGATCGCCGCAGACGCGCACCGTGGAGGCGAGATGCATCGCGTCGCCGTAGTAAACAACCAGTTCGGTGGACTGCGCGCCGATATCGACCACCGCGATGCCTTCGCGCCGGTTTTCCGGGAGCACCGCGGCATAGCAGGCGGCCAGCGCTTCGAACACGGTCTCCTCCACCGCGAGATGGGCCTCGTTTACCGCGCCGACAATGGAATTGTGCTCCTGGACGGAGCAGGTGAGGATGTGGACGTTGATTTCCAACTGCGAGGCCAGCATCTTGCGGGGATCGCGATGGCCGGGGTGATCGTCTACTACGAAGTCCTGCGGGAACATCTGCAGGATCATGCGGTCTTCCATGAGCTGGACGCGCGAGGCGCGGTCGATCACGCGGTTCAAGTCGCGCTGTTCGATTTCGCGAACGTAGCCGAGCTCGACCGCGCCGCGGCCGTTGGCTCCGCGCAAGGTGGGGCCGCCCATTCCGACCACCACGGAGTCCACGCTGACCTGGGCGCAGGTTTCCGCTTCGCGCAGGGCTGCAAGAATGCTCGCGGAGACCGCTTTTTGATCGGCGACGCGTCCTTTGAGCCAACCCTGCGATTCCACGATACCGGCGCCCAGGAAGCGGATCCGCCCCTGCTCGAGGAGGCAGACGGCCAAGCGCGTCTGCCGGCTGCCTGCATCGAGTCCCACCGCGTACATTGGTTTTGCTGCCATAGGCGATTCCTCGGTCCTACTCCTTCACCGTGATGCGGTCATCCAACCGCAGGTCGAATGCCTTGGCCTCAGGCGAGCGTTTCCGGATCTCGGGATAATGAGCGGCAAAGTTCTGGTAGCGGCGCGCGAAATTGCCTTCGCCCATGAGCAGGGTGACGGCGCGGTGGTCCACTTGAGCAACGACACGAATGTTATCGGGATCGGCGGCATCGACTTCTGAAACTTCCTTGGAAAGGTACCCCATGTCGCTCTGGAAATCGAGGAAAGCGCGCACGCGCTCGCGGCGCGCCATTTCGGATTCGTCCTCGCGAATTCCACTGAGCACGGGGAAGGAGAACTGCGCCTGCGCCGGCTGGTCCAGCAGCACGCCGTGGCTATCGATGAGCAGCACGCCGCTGCGGACTGCGACGAAAGCAATCGGCTTACGCTCGCGGATGCGCACGACAATACGGTCGGGCCAGATGCGGGAGACCGAGGCGTCCTCGATCCAATCGATGGCCAGCAGGCGGCGGCGGCGTTCCTCGAGCGGAATGGTGAAGATGCTGCGGTCGAAATCGGCGGCAAAGACGCGCTGCACTTTCCACCGCGAGGCGTAGACCAGGCCCTGGATGGTGATGGCGCCCTTGCGGTCGCGCGAGAGGTTGAACTGCGGATCGGTGATGACGTAGTGCCGGACCTTGTAGCCGGCCATGGCGGTCGAGACGCCGACCGCTGCCAGCACGACGACGCCGAAGAGGAGCCTCCAGTTGAAAGGCCGGGAGGTCTTTTTGGACTCGCGCGCCATCAGACGGCCACCTCCGCGCGCAGTTTGGCCAGGATCTTGTCGCCGGCCTGGGTGACGCTGCCGGCGCCCAGCGTGAGGGCGAGATCGCCTTCGCCCGCGGCACGGACCATGGCATCGACGCCGTTTTCGAGCGAGCCGACGTACTCGACGCCGCGGTGGCCAAACTGGCGAATGCGCTCGACCAAGGCTTCCGCGGTCACACCTTCGATGGGCTTCTCGCTGGCGGCGTAGATATCCATGAGGAAGAGGCTGTCGGCCTGGTGGAAGGAGCGGGCGAATTCGTCCATCAGGTGGAAGGTGCGGGTGTAGCGGTGCGGCTGGAAGAGCACGTGGATGCGGCGAAAGCCGCAGAGTCGCGCGCCATCCAGGGTGGCGCGGATCTCGGTCGGGTGATGGCCGTAATCGTCGACCACCGTGACGCCGCGTTCGGTGCCGCGCAGTTGGAAGCGGCGGTCGACGCCGCTGAAGGTGGCGAGGGCTTCGCGGATGGTATCGGGCCTGACCTCCAGTTCGAGGGCGACGGCGATGGCGGCCATGGCATCGAGGACGTTGTGGCGGCCGGGGATGCGCAGGTGGAACATGCCGAGATCGGAAGTCCGGTGGCGCACGCGGAAGTCGCTGGCGAAGGGGCCGCAGGTCATCTCGGTGGCTTCCAGGTCCGCCTGGGCGGTCGTGCCGTAGGTGATGGTGCGGCGGCGGATCTCGGGTAGCATGCCCTGCACGTTGGGATCGTCGAGGCAGACGATCACGGCGCCATAGAACGGCACCTTGTTGACGAACTCGATAAACGCAGAGCGGATGGCTTCCAGTGACGGGTAGTGATCGAGGTGCTCGCGATCGACGTTGGTGACCACGGCGATAATCGGGGCGAGCTTGAGGAAGGAGCCGTCGCTCTCGTCGGACTCGACCACCAGGAAATCGCTGCGGCCTACGCGGGCGTTCGAACCGCCCATCGTGCCGACGCGCCCGCCGACGACGACCGTGGGATCGAGACCGGCGTAGTTGAGGATGGTGGCGGTCATGGAGGTAGTGGTGGTCTTGCCATGACTGCCGGCGACGGCGACGCCGTACTTGAGGCGCATGAGCTCGGCGAGGAGCTCGCCGCGGGGGATGACGGGAATCTGGAGGCGGCGGGCCTCCTGCACCTCGGGATTCTGCTCGTCCACGGCCGAGCTGACCACCAGGGCGCGTGCGCCTTCGATGTTGGCGGCGGCGTGTCCCTCGAACACGCGGGCGCCCATGGCGGAGAGGCGCTCCGTGATCGGCGACAGCTTCACGTCGGAGCCGGAGATGCGGTAGCCGAGGTTGAGCAGAACCTCGGCGATGCCGCTCATGCCGATGCCGCCAATGCCGGTGAAGTGCAGGTGCTGGGGACGAAAAAACATTTCCTTATCGTATTGTTTCGGCTTGCGCGCCAACTGTCAATTGGAATGTTACAGCCGGGCCCGTGCCACCTCCTCGAGGATGTCGGCCGCGCGCCGGGCGGCGCCGGGCGTGGCGAGACGGCGTGCGTTGGCGCCCATCGCGGCGAGCGAACCGGCCATGTCGCGGACGGTGGCAAACATTTTGGCGCCGGTCCATTCGGAGTCGCTGACGACGCGGGCAGCGCCCCCACGCTCCATGGCTTCTGCGTTGCGAGTCTGATGATCGTCGGCGGCGAAGGGGAACGGCACGAGGATCGAGGGTTTGCCGGCCGCGGCGAGCTCGCTGACGGCACCCGCGCCCGAGCGGCAGACGACGAGGTCCGCATCGGCAAAAGCGGCGGGCATGTCGCGGATGAAGGGCGTGACCTCGCCCTCGATGCCGGATTTCGCAAATTCGGCCAGGATAGTTTCGAAATCAGCGGCACCGGTCTGATGCACGATGCGGACCGGGAATCCGGCGGTCCGGAAAAAGGCCCAGCTCTCGCGGGCGGCGCGGTTCAACGTGCGCGAGCCCTGGCTGCCGCCGGTGATGAGGATGCTCAGCGTCGGACCCGCAATCTTGGGCTGGATCTGGTAAAACTCTTCGCGTACGGGGAGCCCGGTGATCTCGGTGCGGCCGGGCGGAAAGAACTGCCGTGTCTCGGGGAAGCTGATGAGGGCGCGAGAAACGAAGCGGGCGATGACACGGTTGGTGAAGCCGGGGATGGCGTTAGGCTCCATGACGACGACGGGCTTCCGCCGGAGCAGCGCGGCCATGACGGGAGGCCCGGCGACGTACCCGCCCATACTGAAAACGGCGGAGACGGAGCCCAGGTCCTTGAGGCAGGCCGCGGTGACGAAAGGCAATCTGGATGCAGTCGAGATCTTCTGCACCATACCTACCCGATTCAGCCCGCCGATGTCGATCATGTGCAGTTCAAAGCCTTCCTGGGGCACGAGGCGGGACTCCATCCCGCGCGCAGTCCCGACGAAATAGACCGCATGCCCCCGCGAGCGAAGCTCGCGCGCCACCGCCAGTGCCGGAATTACGTGTCCCCCGGTCCCCCCGCCCGCCATCAGGAAGGGGCCAGGGGCCTGAACAGGGGTCGGGGGTCGGGGGTCAGGGGTCGGGGAGGCGTGGCGGTCGTTCATTTCCTTTTGTTGAGCGCGTCCCTCAGCGCGTACAATTGCCGTCCCAGTACTGTGGCCTGGTCGAATAGTGGAACGAGATCGCCAGAACTTACATACCCAAGGCGTTTCGCGATTTCCAGTTGAGTCCCGACTTCTGCCAGTGAAGCTTGCGCGATAGAAAGGTGATTCAGATACTCCCTTGTCGATTCGCGTGTGTGGCCCTCCGCGATATTTGACGGCACGGAGACCGCAGCGCGTCGAATCTGTCCCGTCAGCCCGTAGATCTCCGTTCGTGGAAAAGTGGCCGACACGCGATAAACCGCCTCCACCAGATCCATGCCGCCCTGCCAAACGCGAAGTTCCCGAAAGTGACTGATCTTTGCCATTGCCTAATAGGTAGCCTTGGGCCTCACTCCCCGACCCCCGACCCCTGGCCCCCGACCCCCTGTTCCTCATCCCGCGTGTTCGCTCACATTCATCAACATCCCCAGGCACATCAGCGTACTCACCAGCGAACTGCCGCCGTAGCTGATCATAGGGAGCGGAATGCCCTTGGTCGGCATCATGCCGAGAACGACGCTTATGTGAATCAAGCCTTGAACCACCACCACCACGGTGAGTCCCAGGGCGAGATAGCGGCCGAAATCGTCGCGCATGCGGACAGCCGCGCGCAGGCCGCGCCAGAAGATCAGGCCGAAGCCAATCAGCAGGCCGATGGAGCCGATCACGCCCATCTCTTCGCCCGCGACGGCATAGATGAAATCCTTGTGGGCCTCCGGAAGATAGAGCAGCTTCTGGCGGCCCTTCATGAATCCGAGGCCAAGCAGGCCGCCGGCGCCGACCGCGATCTTGGATTGCTCGAGCTGGTAGTTCGTATCGCGGGTGGTGAGCGACTCCTCCAGGCGCGCTTTCAGCTTGCCGTGCGGATCGAATGTCTGCACGATGCGGAATTGAGGATCGAAGAAGCGGATGACACGAGCCAGGCGGTAGGTCTTGGCAAAGATGAAAATGGTCAGTCCGATGGCTGCGAGGGCGGCGACGATGCAGCAGTAGCGCCACTCCAGGCCGGCGACGAAGAACACCAGCGCCGCGGCGGCTCCGATCACGATGGCGGTGCCGAGATCGGCCACCACCACCGCCAGGATCACCAGGCCCACGGCCATCGCGGCGGGGATAAGTGTGTAGCGCGCACTGTTGATGGCGCGCGCGCGCCAGGTCACGAAGAAGGCGAGGAAGATGACCAGGGCGGGTTTGGCGAGCTCAGACGGTTGGAGGCCGATGGGACCGAAGCGGATCCAGCGGCGGTTAATCGGATCGGCCACCAACACGATCAGGAGCAGCAGCAGCGAGATGCTGATTACGCTGAGGGCGACGGACGGATTCTGCAGCTTGCGATAGTAGGTGTTCTTGAGCAGCATCATCAGCACGATGGCGATGACGCCCCAGGCCGCCTGGCGTTCGACGTAGTGCCAGGCGTTGTGATAGTGCGGGTCCATCTCCGCCATCACAGAAGACGCGCTATAGACGATCAGGATGCCCGAGACGACCATTACCAGCACGGTGACGAAAAGGATCCAGTCGGTTTTGAGTCGTTGAGCCATTTCAGTTTCTCGGTGACAGACGATTCACGATGTTCTTGAACGTTTCGCCGCGGTGCTCGAAGCTCTGGAACTGGTCGAAGCTGGCGCAGGCGGGAGCGAGCAGCACGGTATCGCCCGGGGCTGCGTGGGCCCAGGCGTAGGCGATGGCGGCGTCGAGCGTGCCGGAATCGACCAGGGGGACGGCCCCCTTGATCTGGTCCGCGATTTTGGCAGCGGCGGCGCCGATGAGCAGTGCGGCGCGGGCCTTGGCGGCGAGCGGGTCGCGCAGAACCCCGTAATCGAGGCCCTTGTCCTTGCCGCCGAGGATCACCCAGAGGCCGCCGGGGAAGGCCTCGAGCGCCTTCAGGGTGGCATCGACGCTGGTCGCCTTGGAGTCGTTGTAGAAATCGATGCCGTCGAGATTGCGGACGAATTCGAGCCGGTGCTCGACCGCCCGGAACGTGCGGACGGCGGCGGCGATGCTGGCGTGCGGCAGCCCGGCGCGGGCGGCGGCGATCGACGCCGCGAGCACGTTTTCGACGTTGTGGCGTCCGCGGATGGGGATTTCGGTGTCGGTCATGAGCAGCTTGCCGTCGAGCACCAGCTTGCCGGCGCAGAGGTGGGCGCCGGGCTCGACCTTGCGGCGGCCCGAGAACCACTGCGCTGTGGCGGCGGTATGCTGCGCGTACGAGACGCATACCGGATCGTCGGCATTCAGGATGGCGAAATCGCCCGGGCGTTGGGTCTCGAAGAGGCGGCGCTTGGCGGCGGCGTAGTTTTCGAAGGTGTGATGGCGGTCGAGGTGGTTCTGGGTGACGTTGAGGGCCAGCGCGATGTGGGCGTGGAATTCGGCGATGGTCTCGAGCTGGAAACTGGAGAGCTCCAGCACGTTCCAGCCGTCTTCACGCGAAGTCTCGATCATGGCAGTGACGGGGACGCCGATGTTGCCCCCGACCTGAACGGGCACGCCCGACTCTCGCAGGATGTGTCCGATCAGGCTGGTGGTGGTGGTCTTCCCATTGGACCCGGTAACGCCGATGGTCCGGCCTTTGAGGAAGCGCGCGGCGAGCTCGACTTCGCCGAGGACCGGCACGCCGCGGCGGCGCGCTTCTTCGAGGGGCGCGAGATCGGCCGGCACGTCGGGCGAGAGGACGATGAGGTCGCAATCCTGGAAGACCTCGGGCGTCTGCTGCGCAAAGGGGATGCCGAGGGCGGCGGCTTCGGGGAGATCGGCGAGTGGCTTGAGATCGGTGGCGCGCACGTGGGCGCCTTCGCGCAGGAGCAGCTTCGCCGAAGCCACGCCCGAGCGCTTCATGCCGACAACCAGCGCTTTCTTGCCCCGTAAGTTCATCGCAGTTTCAGCGTGGTCAGGGCGAAGAGAGCCAGGACGAGGCCGGCAATCCAGAAGCGGGCGATAATCTTCGACTCGGCCCAACCCAGGGCTTCGAAATGGTGATGCAGCGGGGCCATCTTGAAGATGCGCTTGCCCCCGCGCAGCTTGTAGCTGCCCACCTGCAGGATGACCGAGATCGCCTCCACCACGAAGATTCCCCCGATGAAGAGCAGCAGAACCTCCTGCTTGATGAGAACGGCGACCACGGCCATGGCGCCGCCCAGGCCGAGGGATCCGACATCGCCCATGAAAATCTCCGCGGGATGTGCGTTATACCAGAGGAAGCCGAGGCTGGCGCCGGTCATGGAGCCGCAGAAGATGGTGAGCTCACTGGTGCGCGGGTTGCGGGCGAGTTGGAGATACTCGGCCAGCGTGGCGTGCCCGCCGGCGTACGCAAGCACGGTGAGCGCACCGGCGGCGATCACCATGAGGCCGATGGCAAGGCCATCTAAACCGTCGGTGAGGTTGACGGCGTTGGAAGCGAACACTACCACAAGCGCGACGAAGATGCAGAAGGGGGCGACGCCGATCACGTAGGTCCAGGGGTTCTTGAGCAGCGACGTGATCAACAACTGGGGCTGGAAGTTCTTCACGAACGGGATGTTCATGGCGGAGTTGAAGTCGCCATAGGTGCGCATCACCAGCAGCACCGCTGCGAAAGCGAAGCCCATGGAAAACTGGTAGGCGAGCTTGCGCCGGCCGCTGAGGCCGAGATTGCGGCGCTTGGTGACCTTGGCGTAATCGTCGAGGAAGCCGATCCAACCGTAGCCGAGCAGGGCGGCCGTGGCGATCCAGACATAGGGCGAGCGAAGGTCGGCCCAGAGTAACGTGGGGACTACGATCGAAATGATGATCAGGATGCCGCCCATGGTCGGAGTGCCGGCCTTCTTCTGGTGCGATTTGGGTCCCTCCTCGCGGATGTACTGGCCAATTTCGAATTGGCGCAGGCGATTGATAAGCCAGGGTCCGAGGACCACGCAGAGGAACAGCGCGGTCAGGCTGGCGAAGGCCGTGCGGAAAGTCACATAGCGGAAGACGCGCAGGGGGCTGACGAAGCGGTAAAGCTGTTCGTAGAGGAGATAGTAGAGCATTGCTGGCTATGCCATGAACCTTTCCAATGCGCGCTCGACCTGGACGCCGCGCGAGCCCTTGAAGAGCACCGCATCGCCGCCCTCCGCGACGCTGCGCGCGTAATCGCCGGCCTCGGCTGGATCCTCGAAGAACCGGGCTTGTATTCCGTTTGCCGCGTCCACCATTTCACGGGCCTCGCCGCGGACACCGATCAATACGTCTACGCCGTGCTTCGCGGCGTAGCGGCCAAGCTCGCGGTGCAGCTCCACGGACGCGTGGCCAAGCTCGAGCATTTCACCAAGAACGGCGATGCGCTTCTGCGCCGGCGTTTCGCGCAGCACGTCGATCATCGAGCGCGCGGCTTCGGGGTTCGAATTGTAGCAATCGTTCCAGACGAGGATGCCGTCGTGTATCAGGCGCTCGCCGCGCATTTTGCCGGCGCCGAAGCTCGCCACGGCATCGTGTAGCCGGCTGGCCGGGATATCGAAGAGGCCTGCCACGGCGATGGCAGCCAGCACGTTGGCCACGCCGTGCCGGCCCGCCATGGGGGTTTGGAAATCGACCCCGCAGGCGCGGAAGCGCGCGCCATCCGGTCCGAATTCGGCGGACTCGGCCCGCACATCGGCCGATTCGGAGAAGCCGAAGGTCACGGTGCGGCCGGGGTGTACTTGGCGAAAGCGAACCACGCGCGGATCGTCGGCGTTGAGCACGGCTACGCCATCGCGGGGGAGTCCTTCGATGAGTTCGCGCTTGGCGGCGGCCACACCGTCGATGGAATCGAAGAACTCGACGTGGGCATAGCCGACATTGGTCACGACGCCGATCTGCGGTTTTGCGATCTCGGCGAGGCGCCGGATCTCGCCGGCGTGGTTCATACCCATTTCGAGCACCGCGGCGCTGCAATTGTCGGGCAGGCGGAGGATGGAAAGCGGCACGCCGACGTGATTATTGAAATTGCCCACGGTCTTGCCGGCTGAAACCGCCACCGAAAGCAGATGAGCGATGGCGTCCTTGGTCGTAGTTTTTCCGGCACTGCCGGTGACGCCGATCACGGTCCCGCCCCATTGCGCGCGGGCCCATGCGCCCAGCGTTTGCAGCGCGCAGAGTGAGTCGCTCACCACCAGTTCTTTGGCAAGACCATGGGTCCGCTCCACGACCAGTGCGGCGGCTCCCTTCTCCTCGGCTGCCGGCAGAAAATCGTGGCCGTCGTGATTGGGTCCGCGAAGAGCGAAGTAGACGTCGCCGGGCTGTTGTGTCCGGGTGTCCACACTCCAACCGGAAGCAAAACCCGGCGGAGGGGCGCCGCCGGCTGCCATGGCCTGTGCAACTTCTTGAATTTCCAAGGTCATGGTTGCTCGCTCTTGCGGTACCCGTATCCTTTGAGCACTTCTCTGGCCACCTTGCGGTCGTCGAAGTCGATGGTGCGGTCCTTCAGGACCTGGTAGGTTTCGTGCCCTTTGCCGGCCAGGATGACGATGTCGCCCTCGCGTGCTTCGCCGAGAGCGCGGTGGATGGCGGTTGCGCGATCGGGCTCGATAATGTAGGGGACGTCGACGCGGCGGATGCCGACCAGCGCGTCGTTCATGATGGCAATGGGGTCTTCGGAGCGCGGGTTGTCGCTAGTCAGGATGACAAAGTCGCTGGCTTCAGCGGCCGCCTGACCCATGAGCGGGCGCTTGGCGCGGTCGCGGTCGCCGCCGCACCCGAAGAGGGTGATGACCCGCTTGGGATCTAGCCCGCGCGCTACGGCGATGACGTTGCGCAACGCGTCGTCGGTGTGCGCGTAGTCGACGACCACGGTAAACGGCTGGCCTTCATCGACGCGCTCGAAGCGGCCGGGCACGGCGGGCAGCGCGGCGATGCCGCGGGCGATGGTCTCGGGTGCAATTCCGTACGAAAGCCCGGCGCCGCACGCCGCCAGAATGTTATAGACGTTGATCTTTCCGATCAAGGGCGATTGAATGTCAAAGCGTAGTTTGCGGAACTGCACTTCGAAACGGAGTCCCTGAAATCCGCCCGAGATGTGGCGGGGGCGAAGCGTAGCGTTCTGGCCCAGCCCGTACCAGATCGTCTCGGTCGCGGAGTCGATCTTCAGGCGGCGCGCCCATTCGTCGTCGCGGTTGAGGACGGCGAAGCGCGGCGGCGGACCGCCGGCGCCATCGAAGAGAATCTGTTTGGCGGCGAAGTACTGCTCCATGCTGCCGTGAAAGTCCAGGTGGTCGCGCGTGAGATTGGTGATTACCGCGGTGTGGAAGCGCAGCCCGTAAACGCGGCGCAAAGCCAGCGCGTGCGAGGAAACCTCCATTGTCACATGACTGCCGCCGGCCGCACGCAGTTCGCTGAAGAGGCGCAACAGGTCGAGGGATTCGGGCGTGGTGTTGACCGCCTTGAGAACGCGTCCCGCGAGATGATACTCGATGGTTCCAATAAGTGCTGTGGTGTCGCCGGCGGCGCGCAGCACGGAATCGGCCAGGTAGGCGGTGGTGGTCTTGCCGTTGGTGCCGGTGATGCCGGTAAGTTGCAGATGCTCGTCGGGTTTGCCGTAGAAGTTCCGCGCGGCGAGCGAGAGCCCCTCGCGGCCGTGGCGCACGCGGATCCAGCGGCCGGCGAAATCGGGCGGCCGCTCGGATTCCGAAACCACGGCAACGGCGCCGCGGGCGATCGCATCGGCGGCGAACCTGTGGCCGTCGGCTTTGGCGCCAGGAAAAGCGAAAAAGAGCGCGCCCGGCACGACGCGGCGCGAATCGTATTCGAGGCCCGCGACAGGAATTTGGGCGAGGTCCTCCGTGAGCGGCTCAACGAGCTCGACGCCGGAGAAAATTTCGCCTAGGTTCATCTCGCGAACTGGACTCGAATCCGATCCCCCTCGTGCAGCGGCGTGCCCGGCGCCGGGTACTGCACACGCGCGATGCCGCTGCCATCGGGCAAAATCACCAGGCCTTTTGCCGCAGCCTCGGCCAGCACATCGCGCATCGTTTTGCCGCGGAAATTCGGCACCGTAGGCCCGGGAGGCCCCTTCACCACCATCGTACCCGCAGCGGCGTTGGCGGGCGCAGGCGCAGCGGCCGCGGCCGCCGCGCCGGGCGGCGCGTCGTCGTCATCGCCGTCTTCCAGAATGTTGGGTCCATTGGCGCCGAGGTCCGCGATGGCAAGGTCGTCGAGATCCTCGTTGCGGGCCACCTGCGTCCTCGTTTTCTCCGCCTCAGGCAGGTCCTTCGGCACGTCGAAGATGCGCAGCGCCTCGCCGGCGACTACCTTAAACACGGGCGCCGCGGCCTGGCCGCCAAACCCCGCTTCGCCGTGCGTGCCGTTGAGGGTCACCACGACGACGACTGCCGGATTGGTGAGCGGCGCGAATCCCATGTAGGAGCCGTTGTAAGTGTGGGTGTAGTGTTTGGTGGCGAAGTCGAAGATCTGTGCGGATCCCGTCTTGCCGCCGCTGGAATAGCCGGCGAGCCGGGCACGGCTGCCCGTGCCGACGAGCACCACCCCTTCCATCATCTGGCGCATGGTGATGGCATTGTCAGGCTTCAGAATCCGCACCGGGGGCTCGACCGGCTGAAGCTGATTGCCTCTCTTGAGCACGAGGCGCGGCTTCACGAGCGAGCCGCCATTGGCGATGACGCACGCCGCCTGTGCGAGTTGCAGAGTGGTGACGCTGACCTCCTGCCCCATGGACACCGAGGGCAGCGAGGTCTTGCCCCAGTACTGCAGCTTCCGCACCTTGCCGGCAGATTCGGCGGGCAGGGGAATGCCGGTCCGGCGGCCGAAACCGAAGCGGCGCACGTAATCGTTCATGTTGGTCTGGCCGACCTTGAGCCCGACTTGGATGGCGCCCACATTGCTTGACCGGGCGAGCACGGTTTTCATCGGCACCACGCCCATCCCTGCGTGAGAATCGTGGATCGTGCGGCCGTAGAGGGTGATCTTGCCGCCGTTGCAGTTGATGGGGCTCTCCGGGTTGAGGCTGGTGGTTTCGAGCGCGGCGGAGAGAGTAATTACCTTGAACACGCTGCCTGGTTCGAAGGGTACCGACACGGCGTGGTTCCGGCGCGCCGCAGGATCGTCTCCCGGCTGCGGCGGCACATTCGGATCGTAGGTAGGATAGCTGGCCAGCGCGAGGATATCGCCCGTGTAGGGATTCATCGCCACAACACTGCCTGACGCAGCATGGTGGGCGGCCACGGCTTCTGCGATTTCGCGTTCGGCGACGAACTGCAGACGCTCGTCGATGGTCAGGGTGATGGCCGTGCCCGTCCGTGGTTCCTGGGCCTCGTGCGATTCGATTCCCCGGCGCTTGACGTCGGTGAGCATCCGCGCCCGGCCGGGGATGCCGCGCAGCTCGTTCTCCAGGGCCTTCTCGATTCCGGCGTTGCCCTTCTCTTCGAAATCGACCCCCCCGATCACGTGGGCGGCGAGCTGGCCCTTGGGATAGTGCCGCTGGCTCTCGGTTGCGATTCCGATCCAATCCAGCGCCATCTTGCGGAGGCTCTCGTATTCTTCGGCGGTGATATTGCGCTTGACGCGCAGGTAGCCGCGTCCGCTCTCGTACGCGGCGCGCATCTTGGCTTCGAGCTCGGCGCGGTCCAGGTGCAGCACCAGGGCCAGCAATTCGCTGGCAACGCCGATGTCGGGCACCTTCTGGGGATTCACGTGTACGGACTGCGTCGAGACGCTCATGGCGAGCGCCTGGCCGTTGCGATCGAAAATGGTGCCTCGCGGAGCGGGGATCTGCACCACGACTTCCTGAATGGCGCGTGCCTTGCCCGCGTACTCGCGGTGGTGGATTACCTGGAGCGAAATCAGATTGGCGAGGATGGCGGCACCCCACATCCCGATGACGAGGGCGAGCCAGGTGAGACGGCGCTCCATAGAAAGCAGAATTCAGAAGTCAGAAGTCAAGAATTCAGAATGGCCCCGGGTTCTGTCCTTCTGAGTTACCGACTCCTGCCTCTCGACAAAGCTACTTCACCATTGCTACTTCGCCTTCGGGTTTGTCCAGGTGGATCACCTGGCCCGAGGACGGGGTCACGAGATTGTTCTCGTGGGCAAGCTGATCGAGCCGCGCGGGGCTGAGAAGCTCGGCTTCCTGCAAGTCCAGAACGCGCCGCTCTTCCAGCAGGCGCCGCTCCTCGGAATGCAGCGCCTCCAGCTTGTAGCCGGCGAGGGTGGTCATCGCGGTGGGGGCGAAGGCGCTGGTCAGCAACACCAGGAGCAGGCAAGCCGCGCCGATGGCGCTCCAGCAGGCGCCGCGCGCCTGGGGATCGGCTTCGCGCACCAGGCGCGAATTGTCGATGCGCTTGCAATAGAAAAAGATGTCGTCGTGAGGCAAGGCGCGCAACCGGAACGGGTCGCGCGCGGCGCGGGGCCGCGCGGTTCGGGTGACGGTTTCGGGCGCCGGGGCGGGCGCCGCCGGGGCTTCGTTCTTCCGCAAAAATGCCGGCATTGTTGCCATGGTCTTTCGTTCGCTCCTTCAGTCAACCTTGCCTGGAAAACTCACGCGTCCGCTCCGCCGGACGCTTCACTTCATCTCCGCCGCGCGCAGACGCGCGCTGCGCGACGCGGGATTGCGCGCGCACTCTTCCTCGCTCGGCACGAGCGGGTGTTTGGTCAGAATCACGGCCCGGCCTTCGCGGCCAAGCGCGCGAAATTTCTCCTTCACTTCGCGGTCGTCGATCGACATGAAGCTGATCACGACCATCCTGCCTCCGCCGTTCAGCAGCCCGGGACCGGTTTCCAGCAGCCGGCGCAATTCGCCGGGTTCGTCGTTGACCGCCATCCGCAGCGCCATGAAGGTCTTCGTGGCGGGATGCAAACGGCCCGTCCTGGGCACGGCCCGCTCCACCACATCGGCCAGATGTAGTGTGCTCCGTAAGGGCCGTGCTCGGACGATTGCTCTGGCTATTCTCCGCGCCCTCCTTTCCTCGCCGAACTGATAGATCAGGTCGGCGAGCGTCTTTTCGTTGCTGTGATTCACAAGATCGTCCGCCGTTTCGCCTCTGGTTGGATCCATCCGCATATCCAACGGACCATCCTGCTGGAACGAAAACCCCCTGGAAGGCTCGGTGAGCTGGAAACGGCTGACACCGAGGTCGGCCAGCAGCCCATCCACCTTCACAAATCCCGCCTGGCTCACCGCTTCGGCAAGCGATCCGAATCCACCGTAGTGAAAGCAGATCCGATGGGCGAACGCCGCGGTATTCTCGCGCGCCATGGCCAGCGACTGCGGATCGCGATCGTTGGCGATCACAAAGCCCGTGGTGAGGCGTTCGGCGATGAGACGCGTGTGGCCGCCCAGCCCTGTAGTGCAGTCCAGGTAAACTCCGTCCGGCTTGACGGCCAGCAGGTCCAGCGATTCGGCCGGCATGACAGTGACGTGCATACGGCATCACTTGAGCCCCGCCTTTTTGAGGGCGGCCAGATCGGCTTCGGGCGATCGCGTGGCCGCGGCCTTGCGCTGGTCGTAAGTCGGCTGATTCAGAACTTCAATTCGCCCGGCGTAGCAGTACACCCGCACCGGCTGATCTTCCATGCCGAGTTCGCGGCGCAACTCGGGCGAGAACAGAATGCGTCCCTGGTTGTCCATCTCCGATTCGGCGCCGAGGTCCAGGGCGTTGAAGTAGAGGTTCTCGGCGGCTCCGGGATCGGCGGTGTAGTCTTCGAGGAACTTTTTGGTTTCGCGCCACTGCGAGATCGGATATATTCGGGCTATGCGGCGGTCCAGGCTGGTCACGAACAACTTCTTGTCCTCGAGGGAATCCAGGTATTCCTTGAAAACGGTGGGCAGCTTTACACGTCCGCGGTCGTCCATCCGGGCGGGATACATGCCGTCGGGAGGCTCGGGTTTCGGCGTGTGATTGCCCTCTTCCATTTTTAATCCCAAAACTAACCCGTTTTGGCCACAACCTATAGTGGCACGGCAACGCCTGACTTTTCAAGGGTTTTTTGCAGGATCTTGCTGAAGGCTCTGGAGTTATTCAGATACTACGTAATCTACAATGATAGGGGAACATACTAGGTATTGAATTTTATGGCGAAGAAAGGGAGAAGAATAAAAAAAGCCGAGAAGCAAAGAAGCGAAGAAGGTCCCGGGATTCCGGCTTCTTCGCTTCTTGACTTCTTCGCTTCTGCTTTTCCTACTGAATCGGGATCTTGCTGCCGCCGCTGAACCGGGTGGTGCTGTCGCCCACGACGTTGACTGCCAGGGACAGCACGACATCGTTGCCGGTCGGCGCATTCGGGTCGACCTGAAAAGCGACTTCATACACGCCGATCAGGCTCGGAGCCAGACGGCCGGAGATTACCCGCGCACCGGCATTGGCTACCCCGACGATGATCTGGCCGGTGACTGCGGAATCGGCGCCGCCGGGAATCGCGACCGAGTTCGTGGCCACGGACGGATTCGTGGGACCGAGACCGGTGGCGTAGAGGCGAATGATCTCGCCGCGGCGCGCCGGATTCTGAAGACTGACGAAACTGCCGTCGGGCCGCACGAGGACCGCACGGGTGGCACCATCGGACATCACGGTACCGAAGATGCCGGGCGATGCCGGAAGCACGGTGATGTTCGTGGTAGCCGATCCGCCGGAGACGTTGACGGTAAGCGGGATGCTGCTGCCCGGCGTGACGTCACAGGGGAGTTGGAAGGTGATCTGTTCCTGCGTCCCGATGTGCGACAGGTTGAAGATCGGGGCTTGGCTGCCGCCCACCGTGACCGTGTCGCCGCCGAGAGTGTAAGGCTGAGGCCCGTAGAGCCAACTGGGAATCACGACGCCCTGTATTCCTGGCGCGAGACCGGTGGCTTGCAGGGTGACGATGCTGCACGGCGAGATCGAGCCCGCCTGGAAATCGGCCCCGTTCAGCAGAGTGCCGGCAGCCAGATTCGGTCCGGGCGGGACCACAGTAAGAGTGAAGGTCTGGCTGAACCCGCTGGTGGAAGCAGTGACGGTGACCGTCCCGGCGCTGGCACCCGCGGTGACGCTGACTTGGGCGCGGCCATTGCTGTCGGTAGTCGCAGAGCCGGTATTCAGAATACCGGGCCCGGTGATGCTGAAGCTGACGGGTATGCCCCGGGCAGGCTGGCCATTGCTGGCGTTGGCCTGCACGACAAGGGGCGCGGGGAATGCCTGGCCCGCGGGAACACTCTGCGTATCGCCCGAAATCTTTTGCAGGCCGGTGATCTGGACGTTCACCGTGAGCGTGAATGCGGTCGATATGTTACTGAGCGATCCGGTCAGCGCCGCCTTGATGGTGATCGTGCCGACCGCGTTCGCCGATAGCGTGGCGACCGTCGAGGCCAGCCCTTGTGAATTGGTGGTGGTGGAGCTTGGGCTCAGCGTGGCGGCCCCCGCCGGCGATACCGTGAAGACCACGGCTTGGCCGGAGATCGGATTGACACCGGCGGCATCGGTGACTTTTACGACCAGGGGCTGGGACGCCTGGCCGGCGTTGATCGTTTGATTGTTGCCGCTGGAGATCAGAACCTGGCCGGCGGTCGCGGGAGTCACGGTGATGGGGAAATTCTGGGACTGGAAGTAAGCGTAGGATTGACCCTGGATCGGCGTGAAGAAGCCTGCCGTGGGGTCCTCGGCGCCAACCAGAACCGTGAAGTTGCCGGAACCTGCGATGGGCCCGAAAATCGGCGTGCAGGTCGCGTTGCCGGTGGAATCCGTAAGCACCGAACCGGGATCGGCGCCCGCACCGGTGGCGCACGAGATGGTCGCGCCCTGCGTCGAATCATTCGAGTTCAAAAGCCGGACAGAGACGTTGGGAACGGGCGTACCGAAGGCGTCCACGTGAACGGTGATGGGTGTCGACGAGGGCGCACCCGCCGTGCCCGCGAAATTGGTGCCAATCCCCGGCGAGGTGACAGCCGCGAAGACCAACTGGGTCTGGGCACCCGACGAGTTGGGCAGGCTCAACCCCTGAGTCTCGGTGAAGGTCACCGAAACGCCGTCGGCGGAGGCGGCAAGGACGCTCTGCATGAATGGAAACCCGATGCTGCCGGGTTGAGTCGCCTGCTGAAGCGTGTTGGTCGTGACACCGTTGGCGTCGGTAAAGCTCTGAGTGTTGTAGAACGGAAGCGGGCCTTGCGAGGAAATCAGGCTCCAGTTCACTTGCTTGTTGGGAATAGGATTGCCAAACGAGTCGAGAACCTTGACCGCGAGAGGATTGAAAAACTGGAACGGGATCTGAGCCGACTGGGTGAAGCAGCCCTGGCAAGTCAACTGCCCGTTGCCCGCGGCGATCACGATACTGGCAGCCGTCTGCGCGGACGCACCCTGCGCGCCGACCCCGATCCATACAAGCGCGGCCAGGGTAAGAATTCGAAATCTGTCCAAGAATGACCTCCTTGTTCACGAATGAACACGATTGGGTTGGGATGGACGCGGGGGAAGCATCACCAGTGTAGCATCACTCAGGGAGATCCGCGCCAGTCCGATGATCAAAAAAAACGGGGGAGCCGAAGCTCCCCCGTTTTGTTGGTTATTGTTAAAGGTTCTAGTGAGCACCCTGCTCGCCAGCGGTATTGCAACCGCTGACGCCGATGCAACCACCAGGCTGAGCCGTGCGGCTGCCGGTGCCAGGATCGGCGATCACAACCGCCAGATAGCCCATGGCGAGGTTACGCGCACCAACATCGCTGATGAACGCAAAGCCGTGAGCAAACTGGAAGTTGCAAACCGCGATCATGTAACCCTGGAAGCCAGGCACCGCGGTCGACGCCAACGTCGTGTAAACCGTACCACTGGCAATCGTACCCGAATTCTGCTGTGCCGGGTTGTTGGTCCCCTGGTACCAGTTCAACGCGCAGGAGCCGGCCTGCGGACTCGTGCCGAACGGATCGGTGCTTGTATTCGCGATGGCCAATCCAGTGTCGAATCCGGCCTGGTTGGTCACGTACGGATACAAGAGTATCGTCCGGCATATATTGATGATCAGTATGTTCCTGGCCGCGTTCGGATCCGCAATGAACCGCGGTATCGTGAGCGTGCTGGATGCTGCCGCGCCGCTGGAAGCACTGAAGGTCGGCGGTGCCGGAGCAAAGCTCAGGTTGACCGTCGCGGTGCCCGGAGGCGGCGAGTTCTGTCCAACGTTGGAGATGTAGGTTGTGTACACCGCGAACTTGACGGACTCATTGGCGTTCGGGTTGGTGTTGACGACTTCCCACACTGCCGAGGCGCTGCCATTGACGACCTGGATTTCGGCGATCGGCACGTTGCCGCCGTTCGGACCGTTATCCGTCGCGGTCACAGCCGGGAAGAACCCGGAAGTGCCGGCGTTGCCATCGGCGATGGTTTCGCTGCTGACCAACTGAGCGTAAACCTGCGTCTGGACGTTGCCGCCGACGATTGCCGGAGCAGCGATCGGGCTGGCGTTGTTATTCACGTTGACGGTCGAGACAAACAGACGGACGCCCGCCGGAACGTTGTTGAACGTTGCCCGGAGACGCGTACCGAAGTCAGCCAGACCGGCCGTCTGCGTGCTGCTCACGCCGTAGACAAAGTTCGACTCGGAGTTGTAGATCGAACCCGGGATGTTCTGGGTCAATAATCCACTGGAACCCGGGATCCCTTGCCCCGCGTACGACACGTTGGTCTGCGCGAATACGCGGGTCTTAAAGGCCGTCGGGAAGTTCTCCGTAAACGTCAAGGTATTAATCGACGTCTTTGTCTGAGTTGCGCACTGGTTCTGGTTGCTGGCGCTGCTCGCCGAAGCGGTCAGACCGCCCTGGACGAAGCCGACCGTCGGAGTCGCGTTCGAGATCGAGAGCGAAGTTGCGCCGCTGATCGAAATCGAAGCGATGACCGGGGTCGCGCCCGCAGCCGAGCCGCCGCTCAACTGGGTAGCATTGACACGCGCGTTGGTGATGCGGAGCACGCGCGAGCCGGACGTGGTCGGCGCCAGGAACGGAACGCCGAAAAACGTAATCGCGTTGCCGCTCACGATGCCCTGGTACACGTTCGGGATGGTGTTGATCGCGCCGAAACCCGTGCAGGTCGCACCGGTGAACGTGGTGCACTGGCCATAAATCGGGCCGGTGGCGCCGGTGAAAGGCTGAGTACCGGTGTTCACGTATTCCTGGCAACCCGTGGTGGGCGTCGGACAAAGCACCTGATTCGGATTGACAAACGAAATACCCGAACCCGGCTCGTCAACGAGCAGCAGAGCTTCCGAAATCGCGCTGCTCGCACTGGTCGGCAGCAGCCTGCTGGTCACTGCCGTGTTATAGAACAACGTTACGTTCACCTGCGGAATGAGCGACCCTGCTGCAGTCAACGCGCCGCCGGTGCACGAGATCGTGATGTCGCCAGTCTGCTCGGTGTAACCCTCGGCACGCAGGGTAGGCGTCACCGCAACGTTCGTTTGGCACGTCAGCGGCAACCCCTGGGCGCCCGCCAAAGCGGCGAACACGGCCAGGAGAGCCACAGCCGTGGCCAACCTACGAAAACTTACCATTTCCTTCTCCTTGTGAATTGCGAAATTGAATCGGTCGAAGTTCTCTTCCAACCTGAGCCTCAAAGTTTGGAACTACTCAATACCGTTCAGCCAACCTAGGGAACTTCTCCGTGTCGGGCGGAGATGCAATGCTTTCCGGATGCCGTCAAGCCGGCAAACGGGCCTTACTGAAACCTTACCCGCGGCACATTCTATTTGTTGTGTAATTCTGTGCTCGCCGGGTACAAACACAAGATGGCAGACAAAACCTTCGGACGCGGTAAAGATAAACGTAACTGATCGACAAGCCCCGTGTCAAGAGAAATCCTTCCCTTTCAACACGAAGTGGGGCAAAGTCCTACGAATACCCCAAATCTTGCCCGATTAGAGCACGCAGCCTCCCCGTTCGTCAACAGTTTCACACCGTACGGTCCCATTTTTTCGCTACTGGACGGCAACCGGCACCGAGTTTCCCGTTTGTCCCCCCACTTTGAGGGCAAGCGGCAGACCCAACCCCGGAGGAGTGCCTGTGGGAATCGCAACATTAACCTGATATAGGCCGGGAAAGCCGGGAGCGAGCCCGGCAAACTGGCTAGGCAGCTCCGTGCCGTTCAATATCACCGTCACCGGAGCATTGGTCGTGGAAAGCGACCCTTTTTGAGTGACAGCTCCCAAACCCGTGGCAAAGATCAAGAGCGTTTGCCCGCGCGGCAATGGATTCGTCGGCCCGATGAGCGCATAACTGGTGTTGGTCACCGCACCGGCCGGCGGATTGCCGACCTGAAAGATGCCGGGCGCCACCGCCACCACCGTCACCGATTGTTGCGCCGCTCCGAATGCCGAGTTCACCGTAAGGTTGTGAGTGCCCGTCGTTACCGTGGCCGGCACTACGGCGTTGACCTGGAACGGCGCAGCCAGAAGGATGTTCAGCGGCGTTCCGTCGAGATCGGCGGTGGTCTGCGCGGACGGGTCCGACAAACCGGAGCCGAAAATCGAGATGATTCCCCCCTGCGCGATTCCGGGAGCGAACGTCGCCCCATTTACCACGCCGGCGGCGGTGAAGCTCGCGGTCATCGGAGCCAGCGCCAGGTTCAACTGCGGGCGTGTCGCCTGATAGTTCGCCACGCTCCTGCCGGAGACGTCGATCAGCGACCCGCCCGGCGCAAGGTCGGAGACCAGCGCGCGAAACGCCTGCGTGGTTCCGGCGCGAATCTGGTAGATCGAATCGTCGCCGTCGCACGCGCCGATGCGCGAGATCAGTGGACCCTTGCTCGTGGTCTGACCGGTGGTGTCGACGGCATCCAGCAGGTCGATCGTTTGGCCGCAGACTCCCGCCGCCGACGTGGCCGACAGCGACAGCGTCTGCATGAGAGCCGGAGATTGAGAGAGGGCGGCGAGCAGGAAACGGCTCTCGGCCGGGCTGCCGAGAGCAAAGCGCGCCGCGCCGCGCACATCGGCCTTCCACGTGCCGCCGCCGGCCGTGAAACCCGAAAGATAGTCGTTCAGATTGGCGCGGCCGAACGCGGGATTCGGGTCCTGAATCACAATCGATCCGTCCGACGCCACACCGGTCGCCACCACGTAGTGACCGCCGGCCAGAGCGCCGTTCAGCCAGAGGCCCAGGGAAACCAGGACAGGCGATCCCTGCGCCAGGAAATCCGCGATGGCGGACGTGGAAGGCAGGATCGCCACGTCCGCCCCGCCGGTGAACTGTGCCGCACGCCACAGATTCAGCACCTGCTCGCCGGAGTCCGGGTTCGACAGGTAACCGTCGCACACGATGTTCCCTTTGGCGTCCGCGGGGCAATATCCCGTCAGGTACTGGTTGAGCGTGACCGGATCGGCGTACCCGTTTGGGAACGCGAGCTCGCCGCGATTCTGGTGATACCGGAGAATCATGGCCACCGCGGTGAGAAGCGCGCCTTTCTGGGCAATGGTCGCGGTGCCGTTGCCGATGGGCGTGTTGCCGGCCTGTTGCAGCTTGGGGAAATTGGTGAGGCTGTTGGCCGCCGCGCGGACTCCGAAGGTCACCGGCGCCGATGCCACCGCTGGCGCGCTGGCATTGATCAGGGCCACACCCTCGGCGCCCGGCAGGCGGACGAATGTTTCGGCCACTCCATTGGCATCGGTGACGGCGTTGGGCGTCAGCACCTGCGCTCCGCTGGATGGTTGGAATGTCACCACCGCTCCAGTGACCGGGTTCCCGTTGGAATCTACCAGGGCAACACGCAGCGAAAGCGGCAGCAGCGCGCCGGGCAGGCCGGTCTGGTTGTCGCCCTGCACTTTGGCCAGCGGAAGCCGGTTGGTATTAAAGCCGCGAACGGTGAGAGAGCCGTCCGCGGACGCAGCGCTCTTCGTATCGGCCACGTGAATGCTCAGCGTGGCGCTGGCCGCGGTCAGCGGGAAGAACATGTCCCAACTGAACGCGCCGTTGGCCGTGGTGACCGTGAAATTGGGCTGGCCCGTGATGGAGACGGTCAAGGTGCTGTTGTTGTTGAAGCCGACGATGGCCAGCCGGGCCTTGCTGCCCGCCGATATCGACGTGGGCGACACGATGATGCCGGGCACCTTGGCCGCGGGGTGTTCGGTGGCGGCGCTGTCGCCTGCGGAATAAGTAAT
>Ga0335069_10003878_pt1 | contig 22421 bp, 16 predicted proteins | sample Lox_Sample_11_FD_206714 | JGI IMG/M metagenome (GOLD analysis project Ga0335069, IMG submission 206714) | Soil microbial communities from Loxahatchee National Wildlife Refuge, Florida, United States - Lox_Sample_1.1 | ecosystem: Environmental > Terrestrial > Soil > Wetlands | place: USA... | reverse complement strand
GGCAACGGCGCCGAGGAACTGAGCCCCTCCGGCAAAGCGCTTATTGATCGTGAATTGGCAAAGTATGGAGATGCGGTTGTGAGCGATCCGATCATGGTGGAAGGCTACTCGACGGGTGCAAATAAAGTTGAGGAGATCGAGACCTCCCGAGCGCGCGCAATTCTGGTTCGCAATTACGTTCTCGAGCGGTTCCATCTGGAGCCGATGTCGATTGGAGCGGTTCCACTCGATAACCAGGCGCCGAAAGGTGCCGACCGCACGACCTGGGATGGCGTCTCGATCGTCCTGCTCGCAAAGCCTCGTTAGACATTCAGAATGTGACTGACTGTCGACTTCGTCTCTGAACCGCATTCGTCGTGCGGCGAGCGATGACTCGCCGGAATATTGGGCCTCTCTATCTCTTGGTCCGGGAATGCCGGTCGAGAACGACTACAAGAGTATCTAAAGCTCCATCGCTTTGCTGGCGAATCCGTCGGTGGTTCAAAGAACGCGCCGATCGCCGCAGTCGCATTTCTCACTGCTGAGCGTATCAGTGCGGGCAGGGGCCGTTCGAAAACTGGACTGGCCTACGGCCATCCCAACGAAATCCAGCAGCCGTATCGCCCTCTGGAGCGGAAGAACCAGCACGCCTCATGGAGAGGTCACGCGGTCGTAGGCGTGGCGCCACTTGCGGATGGCGATGATGCTGATGCCTCGTCGGCTTATGAACTGAGGGTCTGCAGGGGCACTCCAACGGTTGAGTGTCGGTGGAGGATCTTCGCGGAACTTTGAGGAGTCTACAGACTGCTGGTATCTAACCATGGGCAAACACATTAAATGCTGCCAGAACAGCGGTACAGGCAAGCGGCAGTGCGCGGCTTGACTAGTTGCATCCCGTGCATGGGCAGAACCGACGCATTCGCTTCGTAATTCTTGATGGAGTGTGGACGGGAGTGAGGAGTCAGCTCTCAAATGCCTCGATGGGAATGGGCTGACTTTCGAATGGATGCGGATGGGAGGATCAAAACTGCCGAAACAATCTCGGTGCATCAGGGCGGCAATCGGTTCATGCCCACTACCCGACGAACAATATGCGGATCACTTGTGCCCGAGCAACGAGCCAAGTTCATCGCGGCATCGAGTACTGAAGAGTTTCAGCGGATCGACATGGGGTGTGAGAGCAACTTTTCTAAGACCCTCGATAGATAAGTTCGCCTCTCCGTAGCGCTTCATTACTTCGCCAGCGAAAGCTTCGGCTGCTTCAATCACAGGTGCGGAGGCGATGAGCCGCAAGCGGCTGATCAATGCGTAGAGTGCGATCAACTCGTCCAGGTCATCGAGTTGCTTCGTTCTGGCGCTTACGTAAAGCTTGCTCGCAAACTGAATGAACTCCGCGTAGAGGGATTGGCGAACAGCTATCTCCTTGAACCGTATTTCGCGCCCTGTCTCGCTGCGCTGGATCAGGTAGTTGCTGATGAGTGGAGTCAGGCCCCCTATGACCGATCCCCCGATCGCCGCGAGGGCACTGACGCCGGCTCCATTCATCTGCAGCATACATTAACTCCGCTATCGGGCAGCCGTTGCAGTTACCGGCCGGCGCTTCTTGATAAAGAGGAACTGCAACTGGGTCTGCAGTTGCCAATCGGATCCTCCGGCGGTGGTCCTGACATCGTTGAAGAACTCTGCACGCGCATTCAAGGGTTGCGCACCAAGTTTGAATACCCGGCCGACGCCACCCCCTACGGGGACTGTCCATCGATTATTCCGAGATGCGGTCCAGTCGGCTGTGACGACGGGCGTTGACACGAAATACCACCCGTGGGACATGTTGTAAAACAGGAACGAATTCAGAGTCATCGAGTCGATGTGTTTGTGATTGATGCCGGCAAACTGATTGCTCAGCAGCGACCCGCCGAGCCAATGACCCTGCCGGATTAGCCCGACCACCGCTGGACCTCCTCCCCACTTGTTGGTCCCCAATTCAGAATCCGTTGCGGTGGGTAACCATAGCTGTGGACCCGCACCCCAGATGAACTTACCCGGATGAGCCGGAGACAGGTAAAACTGAGGCTGAATATCGCCCAAGCCGTAGTCAACCGGATCATGAGCCGAAATACGCGGAGCGACCTCAACAGGCACGATCGTGCGAGAGATGACCATCCACTTCTGCGAGAGCCTGAACGGTACCACTGGCTCGATCAGGAGGGCGTTCTCCGCTCGCCGGTAGGGACCGACTCCGTAATAGACGTTGTTTTGGAAGGGCACGCTGATAGCAGCAGCAACGGGATTCTGCGCGGCATCCTTGGCCGCTGAATCTTCCGATTTCTCAGGCGCCGTTGCAGGGTGCGCTCGCAATGTGACCGCGGCGGCTGTGACGGCATGCGTCTCCTGCTGCGCCATGGCGTGCCATTGTCCGCAGGAGGCCAGGAGTACGAGAAGCAAGTTCGCTCCGATACGTTTCGTAACCTTGCGAGTGCGTCGGCACATCGATTCAATCGCAATGAATTGTGGCAATGAGTTGATTGGTTTCATTTGTCTGTTCATTGATCAGCCCTCTCCAAGAATTCGGTAGTTCTCCAAACCACCGTTATTCCGGGTTTGGCGCTTTTCAGCGCTGCCCCGGTTCACCTTGAGGGTGATGAAGAGGGGCCCTCGCCAAAAAGTGAGCGTCGGTGTGCTCACCGTGATGGGAACCAATTGGTGTTGAACAGGGCTGCGGCTGGACCGCCGCTTCGGGGTCAATTCCAAGAAGCTTTGGCTCGGCGCGCCGTCGATAATTCTGCTGAACTCCCTAAGCAGTGAGCCGAACGCGCAGGCAGAGCCTTTATTCGAAACAGCAACTCGCCGGCAGCTGACAAATAGCGTTCGAATCTGGCATTCGCTCACGGTGAGCTATCTGCCGCACACTTCTACACCCAGCTTGCTCGTTGTCATATAGCTCCTGAAGCCACAGTCTCGGCAGGACGTCCGCAGACAATCTCACAGCAGCTTCAGAAAAGGGACCGTTATGACGATGGATACAAAGCAAACAGTCTGGGCCGCGACCTACGATCTGTTGAGGACGTTAGGACTGACAACGATCTTCGGCAATCCCGGCTCTACCGAACAACCGTTCCTGAAAAACTTTCCTCCCGATTTCGATTACATCCTCGGCTTGCAGGAAGCATCTGCGGTCGCGATGGCGGATGGTTTCGCTCAAGCTACAGGAAAACCGGTACTGGTGAATCTTCATACATCGGCGGGCACCGGCAATGGCATGGGCAACATCATGACCGCCTTCCAGAACAAGACGCCCCTGATCATCACTGCCGGGCAGCAAACCAGAGAGATGATCGTCTGTGATCCGCTCCTCACGAATCGCGATGAGACGATGCTGCCGAGACCCTATGTGAAGTGGTCCTATGAACCGAAGCGGGCTGAAGATGTGCCGCGCGCAATCATGCGCGCGTATGCACTCGCGCTTCAACCTCCGGCTGGACCTGTCTATGTCTCTATCCCACTCGACGATTGGGACAAGACAGCCCTGGGCCCCGCCGACGTTCGCACGGTAAGTGACCGGATTGGCCCCGATCCGGAGCGGCTGAAGGCGTTTGCAGAAAAGATCAATCGCTCCAGGAATCCCGTCCTTGTCTACGGCGCTGAAGTCGAGAAAAGCGGAGCCTGGAAAGTGGGTGTGGCCATCGCCGAGAAATTGCGCGTGCCGGTTTATCGTACGCCTGCGGCTGAACGCGCCTGCTTTCCAGAAACGCATCCTCTGTTTCAGGGAGAACTTCCGGCCGCGATCGGTCCCCTCAGTTCGCGCCTGGAAGGGCATGACCTCATCGTTGTTGTGGGTGCGCCCGTGTTCCGCTACTACCCATATATCCCTGGGCCAATTCTTCCTGAGGGAGCCAGTCTGCTTCAGATCACAACCGATCCAACCGATGCTGGTAGCGCGCTCGTGGGAGACAGCCTGCTCTCTGATGTGAAGCTGGCTCTTGATTGCCTACTTCCGTTGCTCCACGACGCCACGCGGAATGCACCGGCGCCCAGGCCGCAAGCGAAGCAGTTACCTGCCGCGGCAGATACTCCGTTCACAGCAAATGAAGTCTATGCCGTTCTCAGTGAGGTTCGGCCCGACCGTGCGATCGTCGTGCAGGAATCGCCTTCAAACTACAACGAGTTCCTGCATTGGTGGCCGACGACCGACGAGGGTTCGTACTTTACCTATGCGAGTGGCGGACTAGGACATAATGCACCCTCGTCCGTCGGCGTCGCCCTTGCTCAACAGAAGCTCGGGACGAATCGCCCTGTGATCGTCCTGATTGGCGATGGTTCCCTTCAGTATTCCGTTCAGAGCCTCTCCGCGGCAGCTCAACACAAGCTCAAGATGGTCTATATCGTCCCGTGCAACGGTGAATACGCGATTCTCAAAGAATTCGCAGTGCTCGAGAAAACACCCAATGTGCCCTCTCTCGATCTTCCGTTCCTGGATATCGTCTCACTGGCGAAGGGCTACGGATGCCATGCTACGAAGGCGGAAACAAAAGAAGAGATCCAGCACGCCTTCAAGGAAGCTCTGGCCGCTGAGGGACCCACGGTGATTGCGATTCCCATTAAGCGGGAGACGAAGTCTCTCATCCCCACATCCGGCAAGTAACCACCTGTGACCAGGAATCTCCGCGCCGCACGCAAGCGCGGAGATTTCGCGGGACGCGTCCGTTGCGCCCCGAGGTGAACAAGACCCTTGTCACCGTTAGCTCACTTCCCGCGCACTTCAAAGGTAGATCAAACGGCCTGAGTCTATTCACAAACGCGGTCTCAACGGGAGTTCCTAGCGATTCTCACCTGATTGACGTGGACCCGTTTGAAGGGAGGAAACATTATGAAGCGTTCCATTGAAATGTTGATGCGTCTCGCACTCATTGCTCTTTTCGCGGGTGCGACCGCATGTGCGCCAAAAGAGGCAGCCGCGCAAGCCCTCACGATGGACGGCTCCTCCGGCACCTTCTTTCAACCCTGGGCATACGTAGTACCGTCGGCGCCCGGCAAATTCAACGGCCCCACACTTGCCTACCACGCTGTGACGGCTGGTCCAGTCGCCGGCGACTACTTCAATGTCTCTGTTGAGGAGGGGTTCGGGAATTGGCTTGAGTTTGGTTATACGCGCGACAACCACACCGATGGCGGAGACCCGACATTCAGTCCGCTTTTCAATGACGCCGGAATGAACATTTTCAACTTCAAGGCAAAGGTTATCCCAGAAAACTACCGTAAGCAGAAATGGATCCCGGCGGTAGCGATTGGCGGTGTGCTTCGCACCAACGATCCGTACGTCAGCCAGCTCTCCGCCCAGACAAACGCAACGAATGGCGATATTTTTGGGGCCGCGACAAAGCTCGTCGTCGTTGAGAAGAAGCTCCCTCTTTTATTGAGTGGCGGCGTCAGGGGCACCAATGCAGAAGTCTACGGTTATGGCGGAAACGCGACCAACTGGCAAGCGCGCGCCTTTGGTGCACTTGCCATACCGATTCCAGTGAAGCACCTGCTCTTCGCTCCCACGGTCGAGATCGATCAGGAGCCCCATCATCTGAAGTACGTTGCATTCGCGAACATTCCCACGACCGAGGTGTACGCGGTGCGATTGTCCGACTACCCGAAACAGAAATGGGCAATCGACATCGGCACAGGCCACGTCGCCTCAAGTGTCTATCCGGGTATTGGCCTCAAGGCAAACAACGCACTCGCAGTCGCATTCGATTACCGCTTTTAGAGAGAGGGAGGGTGCATCCATCATGAAGGCAAATCGTATTCCTGGCCTTTTGAATGTTATTGAGACGAGCGATGTGAATGAGATCAGGGCTGTAAACGAACGGCCCGAAATCGATCGGCAATTCTCGTCAAGACTTCCTCTTCTCAATGGCCTGCTTCTGAGCAACCTTCTGGCGACGCTCTCTGATCGCGGGAAGCGCTTTCCAACGATGCAGCCGCGGCCAAGCGCTTCGCGCGCTCATGATCAGAAAACGTTGTGGGATCAGTTGAGCGCCAAGGCCTCATCATTTCGCGAGGGCCCTCTCGAATTGGAAAGCGTCGCAGTGTGGCTGAAAGGAATCGGCGAAGACCAGGAGGTTGGCATTCTTCTGCAGGAATTGGTTGGCCGAGCCTTTGAGCTGTCTTACAAGGCATCCGAGGAGAGTTGGGCCGCCGCAGTCACGATGGCTGATGCAATTCGAACAAAGAATCCGCTCAAACTGCTGGGTTGGAAGATCTCTGGCCGAATTCGCTCTGCCAGAAACACGTTGGCTGCCAAGGTTGCTGGGGATAGAGCGGCAATTCACGGGACTGGAATTGCTATCCATAATTTGGTTGCGGCTCTGAAAGCGATGAAGGCCCTTTATAACGACATAGGTTTGCGCGAATCGTTGTCGCCAGCGGGGGCGACGTACAGATCTTTGGCTGCACCGGCAACTGTTCTTCGTCAGGCAACCGCCGCTGGATCTATTTGTGGCTGCCCATTCAAAAGAGGGACCCTCTTCGTTCTTAAGTTGAGCGAAGCGTTTAAGCGGTCGGGCGATGACGGAATGGTGTTCCAAAGGAAGACTTGGAGTCAGTGTCCTGCCGAACAATGGGTGCCTGCACTTCTTGAGGGAATCTGGGTTCGGGCCACAAATCGCAGATGAGCAATATGCGGCCGTCAGAAGAGATTAGGTGAGGCCGCAGGTCCTGGCAGCGGTGCTCATGGGGCCGTTGCAATCAATAGCAAATTCCAAATGTCGAGTATTTCAAACGTGCCGGCTAGGTACGAAGGCACTTGTACGCCTTGTTCACACACCTTTGCGATTGGAATTCATCGCAAACCTCCTCTACCACATTTCCAACCTGGGAGAAAACTATGAAACGAAGCACAGATACGATCGTCCTGATCCACGGTCTTTGGATGACTCCGTTAGCCTGGGAGCATTGGGTCAGTCGTTACGAGCAACGTGGATTCAAAGTCATCACTCCAGGGTATCCAGGGGTGGAACAGGGATTTGCCGGAGTAGAAGCGCTAAGGCGTGATCCTTCTCCATTAGCTGACCTTGGTGTCCGCGAGGTGTTCGACCATCTGGCTGACGTCATTCAAAAGCTCGAAACCAAGCCAATCATCATGGGCCATTCTTTCGGCGGAACATTCGTTCAATTGCTCCTCGATGCGGGTTTCGGCACGGCGGGTGTCTCGATCGATGGAGCTGCTGTGAAGGGCGTGTTGGCCTTGCCGTTGAGTGAGATCAAAGCCACATTCCCGGTACTGCACAATCCGGCAAACCTACACCGGGCAGTTCCCATCACCGAGGAGGAATTTCACTACGCCTTTACCAACAATCTGAGCAAGGAGGAATCGAAGATCGCGTACGACCGCTACGCTATACCGGTGCCGGCACGAATTCTATTCCAGGGTGGGTTCGCAAACTTCACGCCGCACGCGGCAACAACTTACAACTTCGCCAACGATGATCGAGCTCCATTGCTCTTCATTGCTGGAGGCAACGACCACATCCTGCCGCCATCTGTGCAACACGAAAATTTCGTAAAGAATGTCAAACACTCCGAAGCAATCACTGGGTACAAGCTTTTCCCAGGCCGCAGCCACTACACGTGCGGTGAGAGTGGCTGGGAAGCGGTAGCGGACTTCGCACTCGATTGGGCACTAGCGCCCTCAGCTGGCGAGATCGATTAGCTCAGATCGGAGAGGCGGTGAAGATCGCCTCTCCAGTTCTTTCAGTTATCACCATCCCCGTGGATGCCCTTCCAGACTTGTCCTCCGCATCCTCCTCGCGCTGCATAGTGAGAATCTCGCGCCAATCCATCAACCAGCCGCATATGTGAGTCGGCCCTGGCTTTCGCAACCAGCGTGCTGCCACTCGGAGTCCAGTTGCACGCCCATCGGGTCAGCGTGACCCGATACTCGATCTGTCCTCAGATGTGAGCGCGGAAATAAAAAACGTCGACCTGAGCCCGGCTCCGAGCCGTGAGTGCATTCCGGTCGAAGCGCTCAAAGACGCTTACCATCCCCAAGCATCATGCCGCGATTCCTGCCAGGAAGCGGTGGACGAGATGGACAGCCATAGAGCCCTCACCGACCGCGGAAGCAACGCGTTTGACGCTATTCGCCCGATTGTCGCCTACCGCGAAGACACCAGGCACACTTGTCTCCAGAAGCATCGGAGGACGTGTGAGCGGCCAGCAGCCAGCAGTATCGGACCCACATTCGAGATCTGGCCCTGTCAAAATGAACCCGTTGCCGTCCAGAGCGAGTGACTCTTCAAGCCATTCGGTTCTAGGTGAGGCCCCTGCCATCACGAATACGTGGCGAATCGCATCGACTGCAGTCTCTCCGGTGGCTGCGTTTTGCCACTCGACCTTCTCGAGCTGTGCCATGCCGACCAAACCAGTAATCGTGGTCTGGTAATGAATCGCAATATTCGGTTTCGCTTCAATACGCCCTATCAGATATCGGGACATCGACTCCGATAGCTGGCCTGACCGAACGAACAGGTGAACTTTGGATGATGTTTGGCTTAGATAAACGGCGGCTTGACCCGCGGAATTACCTCCTCCAACGACGATGACCTCCTCCGACTCACAGAGCTGGGCCTCCATATACGTTGCGTTGTAATAGATGCCTCTGCCTGCAAAGGTCTCCGCATCTTCGACCGGAAGGCGCGCATATTGTGCGCCAGTCGCGACCACGATGGCTCGCGTGCTGATTTTGAGGCCCGATTCCAAGATGACCCTGTAAGGTTGCCGACTTGTATCGATATGGACGACCGATTGCGCCACCATGATTTGCGCGCCAAATTTTTGTGCTTGGGCGATGGAGCGGGTAGCTAGCTCTTGCCCGGAGATGCCGATCGGAAATCCAAGGTAGTTCTCAATACGCGAACTTGAGCCAGCTTGTCCACCTGGTGCGGATTTTTCGACCACGAGAGTCCGGAGGCCTTCTGAGGAAGCGTAAACCGACGCGGCGAGTCCCGCCGGGCCGGCTCCGATCACCACGACATCACGTACGCTCTTGTCCGCATCGATGTTTAGGTCCAGGCATTGAGCAAGCTCGCTGATCGAGGGATTTCGAAGGACATGGCGACTGTTGCAGTAGACGACTGGAATTTCGCTGGTTCGGACGCATAGCCGATCCATCAGAGCGTTCGGAGCAGAATCCGCGTTGATGTCGACATAAGTGAAAGGGTGCGCATTCCGAGTAAGAAATTCTCGAAGAGCCAGCGTACGCGCAGAGGATTTCGTGCCGAAAAGAACGACGTTGCCCTCACCGAGTTGGATCATGAGCAATCTTCTTGCGACAAACGCTTCCATGAAGACCTCACTCAGCTCGGTGTCTTTTGCCATGAGAGCGAAGACCTGGTCGCGTGTGAGCTCAAGCAGTGTCCCGCCTTCGGCGACGCGAGCCTTGATGAGCGATCGTCTCCCGGATATGAGTGACATCTCACCGGTAAACTGCCCAGCCCGTCGCACGGCGAGTACTTTGTTGTCTTCGCCCGTGCGCGTGTTGGTGACAACACCTCTGAGGACAACAAAAAGAGGGAAATCCAGTTGTGACGGTTCATAGAGAACTTCCCCAGACGATACGTTGCGCAAGATAGCAACTTCCCGGATGCGATCGATCTGCTCTTCGGTCAATGTCGGATTATCCCGCATCTTTTCCTCACCGGCGATCGAGTGGCGTCTTCAAGAAGGCTCAACTGCGCTCTAATGAACGCTGGGAATTGCGACTACACCGAGAGAAAAGGCTGCCTCGGTATACAACCTGCAAAGGGAACTCCACCTTCATTCTCTAATTCCTGAGCGTAGCCGTTGCCGCGATGACGGGGGACGATGCCTCGGTTGTGGAAGTTACACGTGTTCAACCTGCTTCGACAATGCGGCGCAGCAGAGTTCAGAAAGGCACTGCAAACGGCGGATGCAATCTCAACGGGCCGGCTTTGAAGGGACTCGCCCATAAAGCGTTCAGACCACAGAATCATTCCTTGAATCGTCGTCAGTTGAAGCTGGACAACTGGTCCTTCGTCCGACTGGCGAACATATCCGCGAAGAGCAAACTGGATTCCGGATCTGTTCCAATTAGAAAGCTGGTTCGCGGGCGAGGACGGCCCATCGGCAGACATGCGAAACACTCTGAGGTCTGAGTTCTGAGCCAGTTCGTGGGTCAGCTCCTCTTCCAGATTGCTCGCAATTTCCTGGTTTCCAGGCTCTACTTTTTTTGCGTTGAAGGAAAACACAGCCAAGGACAGCGAGCCGTCAGCGCGGACATGCATGACGGGGAAGTCAGGTTCGAAGCTATCGTCATGCGAGGATGCATGAGCGAATTCGATCACCGGCACGTAGCTGCCACTCACGAGGGTGATCCTCAAGCGATGTGGCCGAGCAAGATCGGCATAATATTCCTTCAACTTTGAGCGGAGGCGTCGTGCTTCGGTCCGAACAATTGTGTCCTGCGTCGGATCGTATGCTGCCGATCTGCCATAGACCTCCGTGCCCACGGTGAATTCCTTGAACGAACTCGCCTTGCCTGCGAGGAGATAATCGACAGCGGTGGAGAGGAAGCACGAAAGTCTCGCGGACTTGATAAAAAAGCGGCTGCGGAGGATACAGCTCAACTCGTCGCGCACTTCATCGTGAGTCCAGATTTCCGGCAGTGACGCAGGAAAGGGTGACTCATTCAGACCCTGCAAGGCAGGTGACGTAATGCTCATAGTTTGCCTCCCGTAAGCATCAATTGCTTGGCATCTGCTGACAACCCTTATTGGTATAGAGCCATCTCGCACCACTTCAATATGCAAGATCAGCAGCCCGGAGTGCATCCCGCGAAGGAGTGTTTGTTGCCTGCCGGGCATCGGTTGCAGTTCAGCAACACTATCGAGGCATTGGCTTCCACCCGGCGAGCGCTCGGGTGCAAAAAAATCGGCTGAACCGATCGAAGTTTGAATGCGAGTCAGGCAGAATATCGAAGACCCTAACCCTGCCAGTCACTTCGTTTGCCTGGAGACGCCACAATCGATCTCCGCGGGATGACGAGTTCAACCTCGGTTCCTTCCTTGACTCGGCTCCGGACTGTCAATCGTGCACCGATCTTCCGGGCGCGTTCGCGCATGCCGACCAAGCCGAAGTGGCCCTCGCGGCCGGCCTCCAGAATTGCAGGGTCGATGCCGACGCCGTTGTCGCGCACGGCAATTGCCAGCCACCGTCTGCCATAGTTGATTTCGATCTCAATTTTGTCAGCATTTGAGTGCCTGAAGGCATTTACGAGCGCCTCTTTGCTAATCCGGTAAATCTCATCGGAAGCAAGCGATCTTAAGGGGTACTCCTGGCCCTTCACTAGAACTCGAAATCGAGCTCGCGCCTCAGATTTGACTTCTTCCGGAAGTACGGAAAGGGCCCGCACCAGCTCATTTGTAACTTCGCTCCGAACTCGAAGTTTACCGACTGCTCCTCGTCCTTCTTCCACTGCACTTCTCATGAGTGTGAGGACATGCGCCACGATGCGCTTCACGGGCGAGACGTCGGGTAATTGCTCATGGGCTATGTCGAGCTGCATGGAGGCACTTATGAGGCCTTGCAGAAGAGTATCGTGCAGATCCTGGGCGATGCGCGTGCGCTCTGCCACGCGTGCATCCAAAGCTACTTCAAACTCGTGTGCAAGGCTCCGCAGTCGCATCTGATATAACGCCCACAGAAACGCGAGGAGCGCGGCGACGCAGAGCAACCGAAACCACATTGTCTGGAACCATGCCGGAGCAATGTCGAAGTGAAGCGTAGCTCCGTCTTCGTTCCACACGCCGTCGTTGTTGGCCGCGATCACACGAAAGATATAGTGGCCAGGACCAAGATTGTTGTATATGGCTTCACGGCGCGTTCCTCCGTCCTGCCAGTCTTTGTCGACGCCGGTCAGTCTGTACTTGAACCGGACTTTTTCCGGTATAGACAGGCACAGAGCCGTGAATGCAAACCGCAAGCTGGTGGTTCGTTGAGGCAAGACTTGGGAGTCCGTGGAAGAGTAACTGCCTTTTTCGCTATGCAGAGCCGTAATGAACACCGGGGGGCGAAGGGAGTTTCTTTCGATATGCGCAGGATCGATCCAGGCCAGCCCTGCGGTCGTTGCGAACCAGAGCTTTCCGTCCGTGGTCTGAACCGCGGTCGAGAACCGGGGCTCTGTCTGCATCGTCCCGACAAGTCCGTCGTAGAAGCCGAAAACCTCCGGAACAACGAGATGCTGAGGGTCTCGGGCAAGTGCCGCAACATCAGCCGGCGAGACGCGCACGACGCCTGGCTGGGCCGCCAGCCACAGGGCGCCATCCTGAGTCGGTACGATACCGGTCACAGCGCCGAGCGGCAAATCCTCAGGAGTTCGCACGGTGGTGAAGCGGTCATTTTTGAGAGTTGCCAGGCCCAGTTCGCCGCCGAAGAACATGAGTCCTCCCTGGCCGCGAATTGAGCGGATTCGGCCTACATCGAGCCCGTCACTAGCCCCGTATGACCGGACTTTGCCGCTAACGATGACCGAAACGTGGTCTCCCCGGTAACCAAGCCAGGTGCGATCCTGCGCGTCGACAAAGGATGCGCTCATCAAAGGATTGGGCAGCCACGAAGACAGGTCAGGCTTTTCCCAGATCCCATCCTTAAATCGGAACAATCCGTCATCGCCGAGCCGCACCCATAGTTTCCCGCTCACGGTATCGGGAAAGATCTCCCATGGCGCGTCGTATCTCAATTCTGGCGGTTCGGGAAAAAATGTGAAACGATCGCCCTGTTGCCGCCAGAGTCCTCCCACAGCGCCCCACCAGACAACTCCTTCGAGATCGCGGTACACGCTCACAATCTGATCGTGGTGCTGGTCTGCGCTCGGAGCCTTTGCGGCAATCATAGACATGTCATTACGGAGGCGCACGACGGGATTGAACGACTCACTTGCAATCCAGACGCCACCATCGTCGCCTGGCAAAAGCGTGACGTCGTTAATGTGGGGATCCAAACGGACCGGAACCAGGTGGCTACTGCGGAAGCGGTCTAATCCTCGATTGGAAATGGCCCAGATGTTTCCCTCGCGATCCTCGATCACGCCATTGATCTTCTGATCAGTCAACCCGTCGTGTGCCGTCATGCATTCGACCGCCGGATCTTTGGCGTCGACCAAACGATTGCCCAGGCGCTCTGGAAACCTTACCCGGCAGAGTCCGCTGCTACGGCCATAGGTCCAGAGCGCGCCATCCCTGTCAAAGATTTCACGGTCGTTATTGATTGCTATTCTAGGCACCTTGAGTGGTTTGCCCGCAGCATTGATTGGCGCAATGCCCCTTGGTGCTCGCCCCAACCAGATTCGGCCATCCTTGCCCTCGGCCATCGTGGATAGGTTGGAGAAATTGGTGTCAACTTGCTGAAATGCATTTGAGTAGCGGTGAAGCACCTCCAATGAGCCCTCTCCGTCGATCCATAGTGTGCCGGTATGATCGACAAAGATATTGCTCACGTTCTGCAACGAAAAGTGCCAATCCGCCCCGATCTTTACCCAGCGGCCGTTTTCCAGCAATCTAAGTCCTGTTTCCCCTGCCTGCTCTGTCCACACTCCCGCCCAAATTCGCCCGTCGAGGTCGCGGGCAAAGCAGCTCACATCCAAATCTTGTTCATCGAAAAGTGTGATAAGACCATGCTTTAGAAACGCAACCCCGGAAGGATTGAATGCAATCAGAAGACCGCCGTCGGGTGTGGCCATCAGGGCGTGAATGTTCGACGAGGGCAGCCGAACCCCGGGCGGAGGTACATATCGGGTGAACTTCACTCCATCGAACTGGAAGAGGCCCCTCTGTGCGCCGAGCCAAAGGTATCCATCCGTTGTCTGCGCGATCGCTCCGATTTCTCCAGGAGCGCCGTCTTTGGCCGTCCAGGCGGTGTGGTACATCTGCCTGAGGCTGCGGTCGCGATCGAGTGACCAGCCTGGCAGGCAAACCAAACCGACAACTAACGACGCGAGCAACCAGCAGATGAGCATCTTAGGTTTGCGTGCCGCGAACGTGCGAACTGTTAATCCCTGTCCCATTGCTCTTTGACCAATCTCGCAAGGAGCTGGAAGAAACGACTGTGAGAGCCCTGCAAGGAGAGTGCGGAACTCACTGCGGACCTCCATTGACCAGATTACTGTTTGAGAATAAAGGCCAGAAATACGAGGTTGAGTTCGATTCTCGCCGTCGTGCGTGAGCTTCCAGTACTGACATCCACTCCAGATACTCCCTGCAAAAATCAGCGAGCGGGGTCTTCGCCGCTGGTGATGACGATTTCACGAGGGCCAAACAGACGTGCGTCCAGCGAATATGCTCCCGGCCCGGTAAACACAAGTGCGATCGGAATCGACACGAGGGGAATTACAGCAAACGCGTCTATGCTGAATTCGAATGCTTGCGAACTCACGCATGGAATGGCGGAACATAGAAAGAACAAAGCAGCGAGAGTATTGAAGACGGGCGTTAGAATGCCGACGGCGATGCCACTCCCCAAGAAGATTTCGGCCCAGGCAAGCAACCACGGAGAGGTTCCGTGACCACCGGCCAACGCAAGTAGCCGCACACCCCGAAGCGTTGCATCGATGCCGGCAACAAGCCTGAGAACGCCAAGGCCGATGCCAAGCCAGCCCCCGGGAAAACTACAAAAAGGTCTCTGCAACGGAATGGCTCCTGGACCACAAGAGTGGTACTCAAACAAGGAGCGTAGTTTCTTTTCTGCCGGCTGCCGCCCCCAAAAAGAGGGGTTTTCGCAAGAGATTTAACCCACGCACTCAGAGATCGCCGCCTAGACCCTGATAATTCCCCGCCGAATTCCGATCGCCACTGCCTCAGTGCGGTCGTTTGCATCGAGCTTTTCCATAATGTGCTTGATGTGGCCTTTCACCGTTTCTTCTGAGATGAACAGGAGCGCCGCGATGTCACTGTTGCGATTTCCGCCTGCGACTTTCTCGAGAACCTCGACCTCGCGTGGACTCAGCGTCTCATTTCCCATGTATTCAGCGAGCTGCGCGAGCACCTCCTGAGGGATATGCTTCTTTCCGCCGGCCACCTTACGAATCACTTCGACGAGATGTTTTCGGGGCATGCTCTTGAGCATGTAGCCGCGCGCACCTGCTTCAAGGGCACGATGGATTTCGACGTCGCCCTCGAACGTGGTGAGCATAATGACCTGTGCATTGGAGAACTCTCTCCGAATAGCGACTAAGGCATCGATCCCACTAATATCCGGCAGGCGGAGGTCCATGAGCGCTATATCGGGCATCTCGGCGCGATACTTTTCGATTGCTTCTCGGCCACTCGATGCTTCGGCGACGAGTTGGAAATCCGGTTCATTGCGTATGACCGCAGCGATCCCCTCCCTCATCAGCGGGTGATCGTCAACGCAGAGGATGCGGATAGGGGAAGTTGTCCTCATGGCACTTGATTCCTACACAAGTTTATCCCGTGAAGTCGAAAAGATCGAGAAATGCCGACCGGACTCTCGGTGCCGCCTTCGCCAAGGGCGATGAGGCGCTTGCTGGTTCCGCTGCGGGAGATTCGACCGGCTACGCTGCTGAAGGCTAGCGTAATCAAATGGCAATAGATGTTCTACCCGGGAACTCCCGTTTTCAGTTGTTCCCAACAGGCCGTACCGTAATTCGACGGTTCGGGCATTGAACAAGCGCCCAGAGCGGTCGTTCACGGGCTCCTCAGAGCTATTCTGTTCGCGCGCTTGGCGAGTTCAACAGCGCAGGGATGAGGTTTCCTACTGCAAGCCCGTCTTCAACTGTCCTACACCTAACGTCCAATAGAAGCGGTTTTCGCCGGGCTCGTCTTTTTTCGCGATTCATGGTCAACGCTATGATCGAATCGTGCGCGAGCCGCCTCTATTGCATCTCGTGTTATTGGCGATTTTGCGCTCGTTGACACGGAGCTTACTGCTTATCCCAAACCTCGGTGAACACGGCGGTTGAATTCGCCGGTCTGCTGACAATCGTCAAAGTCTTACCGCTGTCCGAGATCGTGAACTCTTCGCGATCTTCCAGCCTGCCATTCACTTGACTGTCGATTTCAAGCACAGAATCACTCACGCGTCTTCCTGACGACGAATCGCCTTTCGTGTCGCCCGCGCCGCTATCAGCGTATAGTTTCCCGTCAAATTTCATCTGACTCAGATGCTTGTGGGCAGGGATGCTGAGGCTGAGACCATCGGATTCGTAGGGCGCGATAATCATCCTGAGAGCACTTCCGTGGATGGTTTGCTGCATCGAAACCGATTGCCATTCTCCAAAGATGCTTTGCCCCGGGCCGATCCGAGCATATCTCGTTGTCAGCTCGTAGTCGTCCTCTGGATTGCTTGAGAAGACGTCATGGAGGGTGAGCGTTTTATCGTCCGGCGAAATGTTGTAGGTGCGCACCATCTTCTGGCCGTCGTCTCTGACCATCTCCCAGTCATACTCGTCGAGCTTCTTGAAGGAGACAGTGGCTCCCGTGGGCGTCTTGCTGGAAACGCCGTCGGCCTTAATTTCGACCGTAGTCCCCGTGCTTCCAGTCAGTGAGTAGCGTCCGCCACCGAGGTCCTTGATGGTGTACCTGATGGTCGGTCTCGGGCTCCTTTGAGCGTTGTACACCCATGTGCCGACGAATGGATCATGCAGTGCGAACGCATTCGTGCATGTGAACATGCCAGCGAGCGATAAGCCATGAAGTCTCATTGGATGATTTCTCCCGGACTGCCAGGCCAAACCGTCAAAGCCTGAAGACCACCCTGACGGTTGCTGACCTGCCGTCCGTGCTTTCACGATGCGGCCAGGAGTTCCGTATGAAACTCTCCGGCGATTCCTTCGGCAGCCATTCCTGCCCGCAGCCGTTCGCCGATTACCATCTGTGACTTTTGTCGTCCTCTTCCTTGGGGGCACCCACGACGCCATGGATGGCCTGCGGCCCGAAATGCGTGGTAGCCGGTCCACCGAAAACGAGCGTGATGTTCGAATTCGTCTGGGAGTACTGGACATCGTCTCCTCCGGTAACGCAGACCTGCAGTGTGGAGGAAGGCGGATCTGTCTCAAAAGGGGCGATGCTTCCGTTCCCCGTTAACAGGCTGACCGTTCCGTTCAGCTGAAAGCCTGTGAGAGTGGCGGGGGGTTGGTACGTGGGGCAACCCGTCATATCCCAGGTGATCCTGACGTTCGTCAACTTGATGTGATGGGTGTGAGGATTGACGAGGGGCTGCGTCGGATCCACGGCGCCCGTGCTGGTTTTTCCGTAGCCGGACATCGTCATATCCGCTGAGAAGTCCGCAGTTCCCCATTCGGGGTGAAGATCCATAGACCACTGTCCGTGCATTTCCCACGGGCTGTTCTTGACGGTCGCATTCAGAGGTGAATAGTCGTTGATTAAGCCGCTGAAATGCACGGGCCTGCGGTCCTGAGCCAGGGCACAGGTGGCCGAAACCGACAGGAGCAGTAAGAGTGCGCGTCTGGCCGAAGCCATTTGTCTGCGTTTCATGAGGAATCTCCAATTCCGGGATTGGCGCTTCGCATCGCGGGCGATTCGGCGCCTGAACTAAAGCCACAATCGTGCTCTCCTGAAAGCCGGGTCAAGCTGCAATTCACAGGACAGCCACTTGCGGCCTAATGCTGTCTGTTGCCGTGCCGGCCGATGTAGTTAAACTCGGACGGTTCGCCAGTGCGTTAAGCTGGTTAGGCTGGAGATTTCCATGGGTGAGCCGTCGTATGAAATCCCGCCCTCCCAAAAACCGTCTGAAAGGCGGCTCGACTCCTGGAAGGAAATCGCCGGCTATCTGAATCGCGATGTGACCACCGTCCAGCGCTGGGAAAAGCGCGAGGGAATGCCGGTTCACCGGCATGTGCATGACAAGCGAGGCTCCGTCTATGCCGTGCCCGAAGAGTTGGACGCCTGGATTCAGAGCCGGAAGGCCCCCGCCGTTGAACCCGAAGAAGCTCTCACCGATGTACCGGTTCCGATCCCGACTACTACTGCTGACGACCTTGGCCCCGTGTCCACTCCCAAGCCTCGCCTGTGGTTAGCTCTCGCCGCAATCCTCTGCATAGCAGTGGCAGCTGTCGGCTGGCTGGTATTCCGTCACCTGACGACACATGTTGTCGACGCCAGGATTCAATCGCTCGCTGTCCTGCCTCTGCGAAACCTATCGGGCGATCCGGCTCAGGAGTATCTGGCCGATGGTATGACTGAGGCCCTCATCGGGCGGCTCGCGAGCATTCGTAATTTGCGGGTCATCTCGCACACATCCGTGATGCGCTTCAGGAATCCTCAAGTCTCCGTTCCCGAAATCGCCAGGACGCTGGGAGTCGATGCCATCGTCGAAGGCTCGGTGATCAAAGAAGGCGACCATATCCGCGTCACCGCCCAATTGATTCGCGGCGCAACGGAAACCCACTTCTGGTCCGAGACCTATGACCGAAAAATGCAGGACGCACTCACTCTGGAAAGCGAACTGGCGCAAGCTATCGCCGAAAGGGTGCAGGTCACGGTCAGCGGAGAAGAACAACAGCGGCTTCGTTCTGCGCGACCCGTAACGCCTGAAGTTTACGAGAGCTACCTGAAGGGCAGGTTTGCGCTGGGACAAGACAACCGTGATCAGCTGGAGGAAAGCATTCGCGACTTTGAGGGAGCGTTATCCAGAGATGAGACGTTTGCGCCAGCTTATGTGGGGCTCGCCCAGGCCTACACCATGCTCGGAACAGTTTCAGCCGGCGTTTCTCCAGGAGAAACGCGGCCCAAAGTCGCTGGCTTCGCTCGAAGGGCTCTGGCGATAGATCCAGACCTCGTCGAGGCTCACGTTTTGCTGGCAAATGTCCTGCAGGAGGAATGGCACTGGGCTGAATCGGAAGCAGAATATAGACGCGCCCTCGCGTTGAACCCAAACAGCGCTCTGGCCTATCAATGGTTTGCATTGTGGCTCGTCTGTCAGGGACGCACCGATGAAGCTGTAGCCACCATCAAGCGTGCTCGATCGCTGGACCCGGTCGGAGTCTCGGGGAACAACGTAGCCTGGATTCTCTTTCAGTCGCACCGGTACGATGAAGCGATTCGAGAGTCAAGCAGCGCACTGGCGATACAACCGAACAATGTACTCGATCTCACAGGCCTTGGATTTGCGCTGATTGCCAACAATCAGCCGGCGGACGCAATCCCACCCCTGGAGAAGGCGGTTTCGGTTTCAGGCAGCCCTGCAGCTACCGGCGTCCTGATCCGAGCTTACGCACATGCAGGGCGACGCAATGATGCGCTCCAGCTTCTCGCCAAACTGAAGCAGCGCAAGGAGGCAGGCTATATTCCAGCGGGTGCGTTCGTGAACGCCTATCTGGGCCTCGGCGACAACGAGCAAGCTTTCTATTGGCTTGAGCAAGCCTACAAGGAACGCTCGAATATCCTGCAATTCCTCAAAACGCATCCCTATTTCGACCCTATCCGTAGCGACCCGCGATTCGCAGATTTGGTCCGCAGAGTCGGACTCGCCTCGTTTGCCTGATTGAAATGGCTGCAGAGGTCATTTTGGATTGGATAGCGATTCCAACCCCAGGAAACCTGCAGCACCAATGGCTCTCAGCCTGGGCGATTACAGATAAGTCGGCCAGAGTCCAGCGATCCGACCGGTTCGACTGTCAACTGTCGCCAACAGCCCAATGCACGTTTCCAGAACTCCCGTCCGTCGAAACGCGACTCGGCGATTATGTGCCGGGTGCGGCTTCCGCGATTCTCAGACGATGAGCGTTATTCTGTTCGCAGGGCCTGCATCGGATCCAGACGCGAGGCGCGGAAGGCCGGAAACACGCAGGCAATCGAAGCGATCGAGAGCAGGACGAGAATCACGGCGGCGATCACCGCCGGGTCATAGGGTGCAGTTCCGTAGAGCATCGAACGGATGAGTTGCGTTGCACCCGCGCTGGATGCCAGGCCCAGAATCAGTCCGAGCAGCGCTGGCCGCAGCCCATCGAAGAGAATGAGACGCAGGATCTGTTCGCGCTGCGCCCCGAGGGCGATGCGAATGCCGATCTCCGAAACCCGCTGCGTGACCAGGTAGGAGAGCACTCCATACAGGCCTACTGCGGCGAGCAAGAGCGACAAGGCGGCGAAGGCCAGGATCAGATCTGCCGCGAAACCTTGGCTGGCGGTGGACTTGCCGAGGATCTGGTCCATCGTCAGGGCGTCGTAGACGGGCAGCTCCGGTTCGAGCGCCGAGATTTGCCGCTGGATTGGCATCGATATGGCCAGCGGATCGCCGGAGGTCCAGGCCACTATGGTCGCCTCGGAAGTGCGGTTGGGAATACCGGAGAGAATAGGAAAGTACATCGTGGCCTGGACCGGCTTAGTAACGTCGTAAACCGTGTCGCCAACTTCGCCGATGATTTCGTAATTCTCCACATTGGTATCCCAGCCAGAGCGGACGTGTTTGCCCAGCGGGTTCTCGCCGGGGAAGAACTGATCTGCGAATTGCTTGCTGACTACGACGTAATGGGCGTTACCGAGGCGCTCTTGTTCCGTGAAGACGCGGCCGCGCAGGAGAGGAATCTGCATGACGCTGAAGTACTGCGGGTCGGCGGTGAGGGTCATGGCATCGTACTGAAGGCTGTAACTGGGAGCGGGCCGCTCCACGATTGTGAAGACTCTGTCGCCGTGTGGTCCGGTTCCAGGTGCAGCAGCGACGAGAGCAGCACCGCGTACTCCGGGGAGCCGGCGCACGCGCTCAAGCAGCGACTCGTGAAAGCGCAATACCTTGTCGGCCGTGTCGTATTGAATTTCGGGAAGGCCGAATTTCATTGTTATTACGTTGTCGATACGGCACCCGAGGTCCGCCATTCGCAGGTGCAAGAAGCTCTTGAAAAGCAGCCCGGCTGAGACCAGCAGCATGACCGTGAGTGCGATTTCAAGTGTAAGCATCGTCTTGCGCAGCCGAGCCCGCGAGGCGCTTCCACTGGCCGACCGCGAGGTCTCCTGCAGTGCAGTGAGCAGCCCTTTGCCAGTTGATGTGACTGCCGGCACGAGACCGGCCAGCAATCCTGTGATCAATACCAGGCCTGCCGCGAAAGTGAAAACATACCCATCGACGTGCACGGACTCGGCCCGGGGCAGATTGCGCCAGTGGGCAGCGAGCCAGCGCGTGGAAGCGAGCGAACACAGCAGGCCGAGGCCGCCGCCCCCTGCGCAGATCAGCAGGCTTTCGGTCATCTGTTCACGAATCAAGGCGAGGCGGCTGCCGCCCAAGGATCCACGGATGGCAACCTCCTTGCGGCGCGCCGCAGCGCGCGCTACGAGCAGGTTGGAGACATTGAGGCATGCGATGAGCAGCATGCAGCCAACCGCGCAGAGTAGCACCAGCATCTGCGTTTTCACACCCTTCACCAGGTCGTCGATCATTGGCCGGGACCAAACATCTTCAGCGACGGGCTTGGAGGCATTGGCAAGATGTATCCGGTATTGCACCGCGCTCGCTTCGTGCGTCGCCGCTTCAGCACTCACATCCGGCTTCAGCCGCGCAACAACCTCGCTCTGGTGGCCGTCGTGTATGCCATAGTCACTTTGTGAAAAAGTTTGGGCGTAAGGCAGCCAGAACTGGATTCGGGCATCCGGATAGGTAAACCAACTGGGCAGTACGCCGATGACCGTCGTGGGGATGGTGTCCAGATGAATCTGTTTACCAATGATGGAAGGATCTCCGGCAAAGCGACGCTGAAACAGGCTCCAGGTGAGCATGACCACAGGCACACCTTCCGGCTGATCTTCTGCCTCGGTGAAGGTGCGGCCAAAGGCAGGTACTACGCCGAGCAGTGGAAAGAGATTGGCGGATCCAGCCGCGCTCTGCACGACTTCGGGCAGTTCAGAATGCACGCCCGAGAGGATGCCTCCGTAGCCGCGCATCGCCGCCATGTCTTCAAAGCCGTGGGTCTGGCTGCGCCAGGCGCGATAGTCGCCTGGCGCAACTGCATTGAATCCGTCGCCGCCTCTGTTGTGACGATAGTGCTCATAGAGCATCACCAGTTTTCCGGAATCGCGAAATGGCAACGGCCGCAAGAGCACGGCGCGCACCATGGTGAAGAGCGATGTGGTTGCGCCAATGCCCAGGGTCATCACCACCACTGAGACGATCGCGAATTCCGGCGAGCGCAGCAGCGTGCGCGTGCCGTACTTCCCGTCGCGCACCAGTCGCTCCAACCAGCCCCAGGTCCAGGCCACGCGTGTCTGCTCGCGAATCAGCGTCATGTTGCCTAAGGCGCGATGTGCTGCAAAACGAGCTTCTGTTGCAGACAGTCCAAGCTCCCGCTGCTCTTCCTCTTCCAATTCAAGGTCAGAGCGCAGTTCCCGCTCGAGATCGGCATCGCGTTTGTTGAAGTGCCACCAGCGCATGTCAACCCTCCTCAGCCGTTGGCCAAAGCACTCGGGCTACCGCATCGG
>Ga0335069_10003877_pt1 | contig 22424 bp, 13 predicted proteins | sample Lox_Sample_11_FD_206714 | JGI IMG/M metagenome (GOLD analysis project Ga0335069, IMG submission 206714) | Soil microbial communities from Loxahatchee National Wildlife Refuge, Florida, United States - Lox_Sample_1.1 | ecosystem: Environmental > Terrestrial > Soil > Wetlands | place: USA... | reverse complement strand
TCGGACCTGGGGTGATTGCCCTTGTCTGCGTGGCGTGCCTGAGCGTGTTCTGCGTTCTCTCGGGATGCCTCTTCACGCTTGCCGCGCAACTGTACCGGCAATCCAGCGGCCCCGGTGCCGGCACGATGGCGCCTTCCTATGCCTACTTCTTTGAGACGGGTGGCTCGGCGTTGGGCGGAGTCCTTACCAGTGTCCTGCTTCTGCGTTGTTTTTCTTCGTTGCAGATCGCGATGCTGGTGGCCCTGCTGCAAAGCTGCGTGGCATGGCTGCTCATTCTTGATAGCCGGCGCTGGCGTGTGCTGTGCCTCGTCTGCTCGGCTGCGGCAGCCGGCGCGCTGATGGCCGGTGTCGCGCCCCGCCTGGAGACCAGTACGCAACAGCGTATGTGGGGAGGATTTCAACTGATCGCTTTCCGCGATTCGGTCTTCGGACGACTGAGCGTGCTGGGAACGGGAGCAACGCGAAGCATCTACGAAAACGGCGGCAATGTCGCGAACATCCCGGACCCGGCCAATGCCGAGGAGACGGTGCATTTTGCATTGCTCGAACATCCGGCGCCGCGCCGGATTCTGCTCATCGGCGGCGGCCTGAACGGAAGCATCGCCGAAGCGCTCAAGCATCCGGCCGTGGAGCGCGTCGACTACCTTGAGCTCGATCCCGCCATGCTCGCGATGGCCCGGGGGCATATTCCATCTGCATCCGCGCTCGCCCTCGACGATCCGCGTGTCAGGATTCACTCCGTCGACGGGCGCTTCTACCTTCATTCAACAGCGGAGATGTTCGATGCGATTCTGCTCAGCGTGCCCGATCCCGACAATGCGCAGTTGAACCGCTTCTACACAACTGAGTTCTTCCGCACGGTGCGCAGTCATCTCGCGCCCGGCGGCATCGTGGCGCTCGCCCTCCGCTCGTCTGAAGAATCCATCGGGCCCGATTTGGCCGCGTTTCTGCGCTGCATCGATAAAACTGTTGCGAAGGAGTTTCCCGCCACCGCGGTCATCCCCGGGGCAACCCTTCACATCTTTGCCGCGATCGAACCGGGCACGCTCACCGAGGATCCGCAGGTGTTGATAGCAAGGCTGCGCAGCCGCAACATCGCCACCCTCTATGTGCGCGAATACTTTCTTCCCTTCCGCATGGCGCCCGATCGTATGGCGCAGATTCACGAGATCCTCACGCCGCATCGGGACACGCCCATCAACCGCGACTTTCATCCGGTTGCGTATTACTTCGCGGCGATCCTGTGGGCGGCGCAGTTCAAGTCAGTCGATGCGCACGCGATGAAATCAGGGGCGCAACTCCGGTTTCCGAAATTGCTCGCGGGCACACTACTGCTCTCACTGGCCGCGGGGCTCTTCTGGCTCGTGGTGCTGCGAAGATCGGCACGCGCGGCAGCAGCCTGGGGCGTGCTCGCCACCGGCTACACGCTCATGGCGCTGCAGATCCTGCTGCTGCTCAGCTTTCAGAGCGCTTACGGATATGTCTTCCGGGAAGTGACGGTGCTGATTGGCGCCTTCATGGCGGGCATCGCGATGGGAAGCGCCTTGGGGATCGCCGTTGCGCGTAGCGGCGATCTCAAGGCATGCATGCGCCGGGCCGCGCTCAATCAATTCGTGCTGGCCGCTTGCGCGCCTCTGTTGCTTTGCGTGGTCACTCTCACCGCTAACGTTGCTACCGGTGCGGGCCAGTCGCTCATGGCTCTGGCCGGATTTCCGCTGCTTGCGTTCCTGTGCGGGCTGCCGGGAGGCTACCAGTTTCCCATCGCCACGGCCATCTATCAGCACGGCCGGTCCGGGCAAACCAGCCTGGGCACGCTTTACGCGCTGGACCTCGTGGGAGGTTGCCTGGGTGCGGCGCTGCTTTCCGGGTTGCTCATTCCGGTATTCGGATTCTGGAACAATGCCTGGCTCACCGCCATCGTGAGCGCGGCTCCGGCGGCGTTCATACCTCTTGCGGCGCGCCTGCGAGGTTAGTTCCGGCTGGCGTGTCCCGGCTCGCCGAACACCACCGCGGTGAAACGGAAGATGTCGGTCTCCTGGTCTTTCCAGCAGTCCGGCGACATGCCGGCCTTGAAGCAAGTCTCCTCGAGAAAGCGGGCGCGGTCCCAGTGCTGCTCCACAGGCACCTGGGGCAGCAGCAGTCCTTCGTGGTCTCCGTTCCTCATCAGCAGGCCATGTTCGCCCACGCGGATCTCGCGCACGTCGAGCACGCGTCGCAGCGGCGACAGCACGGATATCTCGTATTGCAGCCGCGAAAGTTCCGGAGGCGAGACCGGCTGGAAGCGCGGATCGCGCAGGGCGGCCAGCATGGACGTGTCCCGAACGGTCTTGTAGAGCGGCTCCACGGCAGACGTGTAGCCAATGCATCCGCGCAACTCTCCCCCTTCGCGCAGGGTGACAAACGCGCCGCGCTCCTGGTTGAGCAGTTCGCTGCCGCTTGCCTTGGGTTCATAGGCACTGTGCTGTTCCACCGCGCGTTCCACCGATGCGCGGGCCAGCGCCAGCAGTTCCTGCTTCTCCGGCTCGTTGAGCGAAAAGGGAGGTTCCGTGGTCTGCGCGCTCTGCGCCTTCACAAACACGTCGGCGCTGTATCCCACCACGCGCGCATGATCTCCTGAGGTGTCGCCGCTGTTGGCGTACTTGAGTACGCTTGCCTGGTTGGCGCCCAGGCGTTCCGCGGCAATCATCGCGGCCACAATCGGCGCCCCGCCGCACGCCTCCCAGACTCGTGCTTCAAAGTTGCGCGACATGCTCAGGTAGTCCCACGACTGCAGCGCCCCCAGCGTCTTGTGGTCGATCGTTTCGGCCTCGTCGTAGCTGTGGTAATGGGACAGGTCGGAGCTGGCGACGATCAGTGTTCCGCCATCGCTGTGTGACTCGCGATCGATGAGCCGCGCCAGCGCCACACCGAGCGCGCGGCTGCTGTCATAACTCTGGTCTCCCATCACGATGGGCACCAGCGTAAAGCTGCCCAGCACCCGCTGCAGCCAGGGCAACTGCACTTCGATCGCGTGCTCCGCTCCGCGCGCTGTGGCCTTGTGTCCGCGCTCCGAAAGCTGGATGGACGCGTTCGCCCCGGACAACTTGCGCGCAAACGCGGTGTCGACTGCGACCGTTCCCAGCGGCGTACTATAGCCGTCGCCGTCGTACACCGATGCGAAGTCGAAGGCTTCGTAGTGCGATGGAGCAATGATGACCACGCGCGCGAACTTGCGTCCCCTCAGCGCGGCGTAGGTATACGCCGCCACCGGTCCGGAGTAGGGATAACCGGCGTGCGGCGCGACCACTGCGATGATCTGGCCATCCATCTTTTGCGCCGGCACCTGTGCCAGCAACGAATCCATCATGGCCGTGAGCGCGGCGGGTTCGGCAGGGTAGAAGCTGCCCGCCACTCCGGCTGGCCGCAGCTTCTGTTGTTCTGCCTGGACCTGCACTGCGCCCGCGGCAATACCTGCAAGCAGGCTAGCCATACAAACCTCTCTCAAGCGCATTCCCAGACTCTGGAACGAAGCTGTTGTGAAGGCGTTCATCCGTGCCACACTCCGGGAATCGTTTCCTTGCACTTTGGGCATTTGCCGTTGCGGATCAGCATCTGCCGGATTTCAAATCCCACCCGCTCCACCAGCATCCCTTGGCATTTCGGGCAATAAGTGTTCTCCGCGGGATGGCCGGGCACATTGCCGATGTAAACGAAGTGAAGCCCCTGCGCGCGCGCTAGGTCTCTCGCCCGCTCCAGCGTTGCTATCGGAGTGATCGGCAGGTTCTTCAAAAGATAATCGGGATGAAACTGGGTGAAGTGCAGCGGAACATCGTTGCCGAGATTCTCCTTTACCCATCGCGCCAGCCCGGTGAACTCAGCCTCGCTGTCGTTCAGTGTGGGAATCACCAGGTACACAATCTCGGTCCACTTGCCCATCTTGCGCAGTCCGACAAGGGTTTCGAGCACCGGCTTCAGTTGCCCGGTCACGATCTTCTGATAGAACGAATCGGAGAACGCCTTCAGGTCGATCTTCACCGCATCCATTTTTCCGTAAGCGGCACGCAGCGGTTCATTCTGTATGTAGCCATTGGAGACCACGATGCTGCGGATCCCCGCATCGTGCGCCGCGTCGGCGGTGTCCATCAGGAATTCGCTGAAGACCACCGGCTCGCTGTAGGTAAACGCGATGGACGGGCAATGCCAGTGCGCCGCCATGCTGGCCACCTGGGCCGGCGCAAGGTACTCCGCCGGCGCCTGCTCCGGCCGCGCCTGCGAAATGTCCCAGTTCTGGCAGAATTTGCAGTTCACGTTGCACCCGGCCGTTGCCAGCGAGAATGCCAGCGATCCCGGCAGGTAGTGGAACAGCGGCTTCTTCTCCACCGGATCGACGTGCGCCGCGCACACCCGCGAATGCACCAGCGAGTAGTAAGTGCCGCCGCGATTCTCGCGCACCCCGCAGTAGCCGCGCTCCTTGTCGCCCACCACGCACTCGCGCGGACACAGCCTGCACTTCACCTTCCGGTTGGGCAGCTTGTCATAAAAGCGCGCTTCGACGGTGAACTGCGCCTCATCCTGGCGGGACGCGGAGTCCGCCATCGGCATTGCACTGAGCGGCTGAGCGGCGCGCATCAGTCCGCCGGCCATTCCGGCCGTCGCCGCGCACTTCAGGAATGAACGCCGGGTCGAGGCAAGCTCCCCGTCATTGCCAGGGCCTGCGCGCACCGCAGAAGCAGCCGGCTCTTCCTGCAGGGTCTGGATCCCGGGCCCGGTGAGCAAGGCATCCTTCATGGCGCACCTCCGTCAGTTCATCTGCGTCTCAATGAGCGCAATCCGCCGCGGATCGTTGCTCCCCAACCGGTGCTCCGCATCGGCCGCGGTGGCGATGTAGCGCGGCTCCCGGCCATCCGCCGCCAACGTCTTCAGGCCCTTTTCAGCGCGCTTGCGCTCGATCATCTGCCAGCCGGTGTGGTCCAGGGCCACGGGATCTTCCGCGACGATCAGGGCGTTCGGCTGCCACGTGGACTCCGGTTTGAAAGCGGGCCCGCCGTCATAACAGGCAGAGGTCGCATCGCAGATGTGGAGGCGCAGTTTGCCGCGAATCTCCGGCAGCATGTTCACATCGGCGATGTAGGGGTTGCAGCCATCGGGATGGTACTTGTTGGGATTGTGGATGACGCCGTACATGTTCTTGAGCGCAATGGAAACGCCGGCGCCATCGTGATCCTTGAGCACCGGCATGTTGATGAGCACGTCGCAACCGCGGGTGAGAATCTGCGAGAGCCTGCTGCCCACGCTGCCGAACGACGATAGTTCGTCTTCGAAGCCTCCACGGTCGGTGCCGAAGCACTGGACCTGGTTTGCGTCGCGGTTTGCGCCGCGGCGGATGCGAAACCCGGCGCGTTCCAGCTCCGTGCTGTCGCGGTCCCACACCACGATGTCCTGCGCCCGGATTCCTGCCTGCTGCAGGCGCTCGCAGACAGCCTCGACGAGAGGCACGCTGGTCGAGAGTCCGCGTCCGCCCAGCGTATTCACCTTGATTCCCACCCGTTGCCCTGGATGCACGAGAAGCGCCCAGAGCGCTCCCGGCTCGCCAGCCTCGTAAAGCCCCTGCATGGCCCGGTCCAGCAATCCGCGAATCCGCCCGGGGTCAACGGCGCCAGGGGTCCTTGCGCCCGGCGGCGCCGCTCTCCCCCGCAAAAAAGGATCGATGGCGACCGAGACTCTGGATGCGCTCTGTTCGCGGCTCGCCTTGAAGGCATGCAGTCCCGTCGCATCGCGGAGCCCGGTGAGGCCCACGGCTCCAGCCAGGCAGGTGCTCAGAAACTCCCGCCGGCCGGTGGTGCGCCCGTTGCGCATGAAAGCCATCCCGCGCCTTGCGGCGCTCATCTTCCGCAATGCCTGTGATAGTCCTTATCGCCCGGTCTCTCAGTGATGGGGACCACAAGGGTTCACGCTCTGGCGGGCATCCGGGAGGCTCACCGCCAACGGCAGGCGAGGCGCTACCTGCGCAGATTCAGAGAGTTGCGGGGCGATAGGCGGGTCCAGCCGGGCATCTGAATCTGGCTTGGCCGCGGCATCTCCATCACAAGCGGTTCGAAGATTCATCGATGCTCCCGGAAATGAGAGCCGAGACGGGCTCGGCTGAGAGGAGGATTCGATTTCTGGTGCGCCAGGACCAGATTCCGGAAGGCGTGAACAATGGGATTGTCCCGCTTGGCCGACCACGCCAGGACAAATTCGACGTGGGCATTCTTCGCTTTCACGGGAAGAAATGCCAGGTCGCGGGTGCGGAACTGTTGCTCATTGGAGGGCAGCAGTCCGATGCCTTCCCCTGCCTGCACCATGAGCACCACGCTCGACCAGACCGAGGAGATGCTCGCAATCTGTGGCGAAAAGCCGGCCTCCGAGCAGAGTTCGATGGCCTTGTCGTAGACGCTGGGCGAAAGTTCGCGCGAAGAAAAGACGAAGCGCTCGTTGGCGAGATCGCGCAAATCCACCGGCCCGGATGCCGCGGGGTGGCTCCGCGGCAGAATGACCATCATCGGATCGTGCTGCAGGACCACGAAGCGCAGATCGGCGCGGTATTCCGGCTCCGGCCGCCGCGAAAACCCCACGTCAATACGGCCGTCCGCCAGCGCCGCCCATTGGTGCCTGGGAGGCATCTCTATCAGGGACACCTGCACATCCTGGGACTGCTTTCGGAACGCCCGGATGAGGTGGGGAAGATTCGCACCCCTTCCTCCCAGAAAAAAGCCGATGCGGAGGGTGCCGATCTGGCCGCGATGCACGCGGCGCGCCCGGTCAATCGCCATTTCCGCGCAGGCCAGCGTGCGCCGCGCCTCGTCCACAAAAGCCGTTCCGGCGACGGTCAGGGCGGTGGTGCGGCCGGAGCGATCGAGCAGCGGCACCCCGGTCTCGTCCTCGAGATCGGCGATCTGCTCGCTGATGGCGGATTGCGCCACCCGCAGACTGCGCGAAGCCGCGCTGATGCTGCCTTTCTCCGCCACTGCGACAAAGTAACGCAAGTGCCTCAGTTCCATGAACCTACGCTATCGGTTTTTCCGATGCAATGCAACGGAAAGAACTGCGCAACACGATGCCCGCTGCTGAATCTCTACTAACAGTGCCGCTTGTCGCCCAGTCTCGTCGGCCATGCGGAGTCGAGGCTAATCGCACATGTGGATCGTTAGAGTCGCTCTCAATCGTCCCTATACCTTTATTGTTCTGGCGTTGCTGATCCTGATTGCCGCCCCGGTGGTGATTGTCCGCACCCCGACCGATATCTTTCCCGACATCGACATCCCCGTGGTTTCCATCGGCTGGCAGTATACGGGCCTGAATCCCGAGGAGATGGAAGGCCGCCTCACTTCCCCCTACGAAAAGGCCCTCACCACGCTGGTCGATAACATCCAGCACATCGAGTCCACCACCTACAACGGCGTGGCGGTCGTAAAGGTCTATCTCCAGCCGGGCGCTTCGCTCGACACCGCCAATGCGCAGGTGACCGCCGCGTCGCAATTCATGCTGCGGCAGTTGCCTCCCGGCACCCTCCCCCCCCAGATCATCAACTTCTCCGCTTCGAGTGTGCCCATACTTCAGATCGGGGTTTCGGGCCAGAACCTGTCGGAATCGCAACTGAACGATTACGCCACCAACTACATCCGCACCCAGCTGGTCACGGTTCCGGGCGCGGTCGTCCCTTCGCCCTATGGCGGCAAGCAGCGGCAGATCACCATCTACATGGACCAGGCGGCGATGCAATCGAAAGGCATCGCTCCCGGCGACCTGCTGAATGCCGTCGAGCAGCAGAACGTGGTGATGCCCTCCGGCACCATCAAGATGGGCCAGAAGGAATACGATGTGCGCACCAACGGCACGCCGCGCACCGTGGAAGAGCTTGCGAATCTTCCCCTGAAGCAGATCAACGGCGCCACCATCTACCTGCGCGATGTGGCCAGCGTCAACGACGGATTTCAGATTCAGACCAACGTGGTGCGCCAGAATGGCCGGCGCGGCGTGCTGGTCTCCGTCTTCAAGAGCGGCAACGCGTCCACACTCGACGTGGTCAAGGGCGTGCGCGCGTTACTTCCGCGTATTGCCAGCACCGTTCCGCCGAACCTGAAGATGACGCCTCTGGCCGATCAGAGCGTCTTCGTGCGCGCGGCCGTGCAGGGCGTCATTCGTGAGGCCATCATCGCGGCGGCTCTCACCGCGATCATGATTCTCGTGTTTCTCGGCAGCTGGCGCTCCACGCTCATCATCGCGGTGTCGATTCCGCTGTCGATCCTCACCTCGGTCATTATCCTTGGCCTCATCGGCCAGACCATCAACACCATGACCCTGGGCGGCCTCGCGCTCGCCGTCGGCATCCTGGTTGACGATGCCACCGTCACCATCGAAAACATCGAGCGCTTTCTCGAAGACGGATACGGCCTTCGCGACGCCATCCTCGAGGGCGCGGCGCAGATCTCGGTGCCTGCCCTCGTCTCAACGCTGTGCATCTGCATCGTGTTTCTGCCCATGTTCTTCCTCAGCGGCGTGGCCCGCTACCTGTTCGTCCCGCTCGCTGAAGCGGTGGTCTTCGCCATGCTCGCCAGCTACGTGCTCAGCCGCACGCTGGTGCCCACGCTGGCTCTCTACCTGTTGCGCGCCAAGGCCCACGGCGCGGCGGCGCGCGGTTTCTTCGCCCGCTTCCAGCAGGCGTTCGAGCGCAACTTCGAGCGCGTCCGCAGCAGCTATCACGCGCTTCTGACAAAACTCGTGTTCGCGCGCAGGCCGTTCATTCCGGCGTTTCTCGGCGTCGCCGCGCTTGCCTTTGTGCTGGTCCCGTTCCTGGGCGAAGACTTCTTCCCCGATACCGACAGCGGACAGTTCATTCTTCACGTGCGCAGCCCCACGGGGACGCGCATCGAAGAGACAGCCCGTCTCTTCGACCTTGTTGAAGACGAGATCCGCAGGGAGATTCCGCCGGCGCAGCTTGACAACATCCTCGACAACATCGGCCTTCCCTATAGCGCGATGAACACCCAGCACCTGTCCAACGGCACGCTCGGTGTCAACGATGGAGACATCCTCGTCTCGCTGAAGGAGGACCACGGTCCAACCGCCCGCTACGTGAGCGCGCTGCGGCACACTCTGCCGCGCATGTTCCCCGCGGCCACCTTCTATACGCTGCCCGCCGACATCACCACGCAGATTCTCAACTTCGGCCAGCCCGCGCCCATCGATATCCAGATCGAAGGCAATGACGCCAGCGCCAGCAAGCTGCAGGCCGACAAGATCATTGCCCAGTTGCGCGAGGTTCCCGGTCTCACCGATCTGCGCATTCAGCAGCCCTTCGACTATCCCACCCTGCAGGTGAACGTCGACCGCACCAAGGCCTCGCAAGGCGGATACTCGGAGCGCGACGTGAGCACCAGTGTGCTCAACACTCTCAGCGGCAGCTTCCAGGTAACGCCGATGTTCTTTCTCAACTGGACCAACATGGTGAACTACCAGCTTGTGGCGCAGACGCCGCAGTACAAGATGGACACGATGCAGGACCTCGGCAACATTCCCATCAACCGGGCCAGCGCCGCCGCGTCCCAGGCGGCGCCGGCCAGTCCCGAAATCCTCAGCGACCTGGCGACGGTCCAGCGCGGCACGGAGATGGCCGTCGTGAATCACTACAACATCCGCCGCGTGGTCGACGTCTACGGCAACACCGAAGGGCGCGATCTCGGCGCCATCAGCCGCCAGGTGAGCAAGATCCTCGATGCCGACGGGAAGTCCCTCCCCCGGGGAACCTTCATCACCATGAAGGGTCAGGTGGAGACGATGCGCACCTCCTACATCGGCCTGCTCGGCGGACTGGTGTTCTCCATCGTCCTCGTGTATCTGCTCATCGTCGTGAACTTCCAGAGCTGGGTTGACCCGTTCATCATCATCACCGCGCTGCCCGCGGCTCTGGCCGGGATCGTGCTCCTGCTCTTTCTCACCCATACCAGGCTGTCGGTGCCCGCTCTCATGGGCGCCATCATGTGCATGGGCGTGGCCACCGCCAACAGCATCCTGGTGGTCTCCTTCGCCAAGATCCGCTTCGAAGAGCATGGCAACGCCGTCCGCGCCGCCATTGAGGCGGGCACCACGCGCTTCCGTCCCGTCATCATGACCGCGCTGGCCATGATCATCGGCATGGTGCCCATGGCCCTGGGACTGGGCGACGGCGGCGAACAGAATGCGCCGCTGGGTCGGGCCGTGATCGGCGGCCTGCTCTGCGCCACCGTTGCCACGCTGCTCTTTGTCCCCAGCGTCTTCGCGCTCATTCACGGCAGGGCGAACAGTGAACAGCAACGCGCACACCAGGGCCTCGCGGAGGAACACGCATGAGCGACAACGTGAAGAAGCTGACTACGGAGGAAGAGATGATTCCGAACATGCAGGAGAGCGAGGCCACCCGGTTCGACACCGTCCCCGCGCACGAAGACGCCGCTCACGTGCCGGCGCCCGTGGAGCCGCCCGGCGGCATGCCCAGGCTCGGCATCCTCTTCGCCCTCGTACTCCTGGCCGCCATCGGCTACGGGATCTATCTGCGGCGGGCAGATGAGGCGAAGCTGTCGCAGGCCACGCAGCAAGCCGCGGTGTTGAGCGTGTCGGTCGTCCATCCCACATCCGGCTCGCAGACACAGGAACTCGTCCTGCCGGGCAACGTTCAGGCCTTCACCGAGACTCCCGTCTACTCGCGCACCAACGGCTACCTGAAGAAGTGGTACTTCGATATCGGTGCGCACGTCCGCAAGGGACAATTGCTTGCCGAGATCGAGACGCCCGAGGTGGACCAGCAGCTCAACCAGTCGCGCGCCGAACTGGACCGCATGCAGGCCAACGCGGACCTGGCAGGCGTGACCAGCACGCGCTGGCAGGCACTGCTTGCCAAGCACGCCGTGTCGCAGCAGGAGGCCGACCAGGCAAAGAGCAACCTGATCGCGGCGCAGGCGGCCGTGGACGCCAGCAAGGCCAACGTGCGGCGGCTCGAGCAACTGCAGAACTATGAGCGGATCATCGCGCCCTTCGACGGCATCATCACCGCGCGCAACACTGACATCGGCGATCTCATCGATGCCGGCTCAGGGACCAGCAATCCGCGCGAACTGTTTCACCTCGCGGCGATCCAGATGCTGCGCGTCTACGTGGCCGTTCCCGAGGTGGACTCGAACGAAGTGCGCGACGGCGATTCCGTGTTCTTGTCGGAAGACTCCAATCCTGCACTCAGGATTCCCGGCAGGGTGGTGCGTAACTCGAATGCCATCGACCGCTCCACGCGCACGCTCAACGTAGAGGTGGACATTGACAACAGACAGGGCGTGCTTCGTCCCGGCGCCTATGTCTTCGTGCACTTCCATCTGCCCGCGGAAGGAAACGACGTCACCGTGCCCTCCAACACGCTCTTGTTCCGCGCCGAGGGATTGCGCGTCGGCGTGGTGCGTGGCGATCGCGTGACCCTGGCGCCGGTCACCATCGGACACGACTACGGCGACAGCGTCGAAATCACCTCCGGGCTTTCGCCGCAGGACGAAGTGATCCTCGATCCGTCGGATTCGCTGAGCAGCGGGACAGAGGTGCACCCGCAGCTCGCCCGCGCGGGAGGCCGCTCATGACGGCTCCGCGGAGACTGCGTCCGCTTCTGCTGCTTTCGTGCGGCCTTGCGCTGGCCGTCGCCGGCTGCCGCATTGGGCCGCAGTACTCGCGGCCGGCCGCGCCGCTCGCGCCCGCGTTCAAAGAGACGCCGCCGGACAACTTCAAATCGCAGCAGGGCTGGAAGACCGCGCAGCCGGCCGATGCCCAGCTCAAGGGCGACTGGTGGACGCTGTTCACCGATCCCCAGCTCGCGCAGCTGGAAGCGCAGGTAGACCCCGCCAACCAGACCCTCAAGCAGGCTGAGGCCAACTTCCGCGCCGCGCGCGCGGCGGTGCGCTTCAACCGCGCGGCGGAGGCGCCCACCATCTCTACAAGTCCGTCTGTGGGCGCCGTGCGCGACTCCGCAAACCAGCCCTACTTCAACCAGTCAATGGCCAATGGCGGCACTGGCAGCTTTGAATTGCCCATCGATCTCAACTACGAGGTCGACCTGTGGGGGCGCGTGCGCCGCACCGTCACCCAGGCGCGCGAACAGGCCCAGGCTTCCGCCGCGGATTTGGAAACTTCGCGCCTTTCGCTCCACGCCGAACTGGCCATCGACTACTTCAACCTGCGCTCCTGCGACGCGCAGAGCCGCCTGCTGGCCGACACGGTGAAAGCCTACCAGGCCGCCCTGCAGCTCACCCAGGACCGCTATGACGGCGGCGCCTCGCCGCTCTCCGACGTCTCCCAGGCTCGCACGCAACTGCAGACTGCCCAGGTCCAGGAAACCGATGTCAATATCCAGCGCGCCGCATACGAGCATGCCATCGCCACGCTGATCGGCAAGCCGCCCGCCGGCTTTGCCCTGCCGCCCGATCCCATCACGGTGAATGCGCCCGCTCTTCCCGCGATTCCCGGAATGCTGCCCTCGCAACTGCTGGAGCGGCGTCCCGACATTGCCTCCAGTGAGCGCTCCATGGCCGCCGCCAACGAGCAGATCGGCATCGCCAGGGCCGCGTATTATCCCACCCTTTCGCTCTCCGCAGTGTTCGGGTTCCTCAGCTCCTCTGCAGCCGACTGGTTCACTTGGCCCAGCCGCTTCTTCGCCGTCGGTCCCACCGCCACCCAGACGCTGTTCGACAACGGCCGGCGGCGCGCCACATCGGACATCGCCCTGGCGCAGTACGACGGCGCGGTCGCCAATTACAGGCAGACTGTCCTCACCGCGTTTCAGCAGGTCGAAGACAACCTCAACGCGCTGCATAACCTGCGGATCGAAGCCGGCCAGCAGCACGACGCGACGGCATCGGCACAGCAATCGCTCGACCTGTTCAACACCCGCTACGAAGGCGGGGTCGACAATTATCTGCAGGTCATTACCTGGCAGACCTCGCTGCTCCAAAACCAGCGCAACGATATTGAAATCACCCGCCGCCGCTACGAAGCCAGCGTCCTGCTCATCAAGGCACTCGGCGGAGGATGGGATGCATCGCAACTGCCGCAGCGGCCGTAAAGATCCCCCGCCGGTTTGCCGGACGAACCCGCACGCCGCATCAGGCCGCGCGCACGTTGAGCAATCGCACCCAAAAAGCGGAAAGGCCCTCATCGGGCCTTTCCCTTGCGAGCATCGGATGCAGTCTGCGAATCAGCGGCGGGGCCGGCCTTCGAATCGCGGTTGCGCTGCGCGCATCGACCCCTGCTGAGGCTGAGGCCGCGATTGAAATTCGTTCCGCTGCTGCGGCTGCTGCGCCGGACGATACTGCGGGATCGGCCGGATCTGCGGCTGCGACTGAATTCTGGCCTGCTGCTGCGCCTGGAACTGCGGCTGCCGTTGCTGAGCAAACGTCTGCTGCGCCGGACCCTGCGGCTGGGCATTGCTGAAGCCGTGCTGCGGGCCCTCGTTCGGCCGCGTCATGTTGAGATGCGCGCTGTTGTTCTGTTCAGTATTCCCGGTTCTGGCTCATGCCGCCGCGCGTTCCCCCTAACCCCGCGGGAGCTTCATGGTGCTCGGCGGGCAATGGCCGCGCCAGCGCCATACTCTGCGGACGTCCGTGGTTGGCGGTGAAGTAGCTTGTCCGCTCCGTGCGCGCCTGCTGCATCTGCTGATCCTGGAACCGTGTCGGCGGCAGGTGCGGAGCCTGCATCGCGTTCCGCTCCTCGAGCGTCGCCTGATGCTGAATGCCTCCGGGTCCGCCCGCGTAGGCAATGTGATTGGTGTTCACCACCGTGTGTTCGCGCACGATGGTGTTGTTGACGTAGGTGTTGTGGATGTAAGTGCGGTTCACATTCACGACCGCCGTGTTGTACGCAAACTCATGGCCGTGCCACGCGCCGCCCACAAAGCCCACGCCCATGTAGCCAAAGCCGTAATTCACGCCGCCATAGTAGCCCACTTCGCGGCCCCAGTAGCCGGGATGAAACGCGTAGAACCCTCCGCTCCAGCCCCAGTAGGGAGGCGTCCACAGCGCGCCCTCATAAGGGGCCGGCACCCACGCCCCCGGAACCCAGTAATAACCTTCGTCGCCATAGGCCCAGTAGCCGGGCGACCAGATCAGGTTCGGCTCCGGGCATGGCGGCTGCACATACACCGGCAGCACCGGCGGCGCAAACCCCACGCTGATAAATACACCGGCGTGCGCGGGAGCAGCGGGAAGCAAAACAACCAGCAAACCCAGCAGAGACCAGAGCGCGGTACGGAAACGTTGCATGGATCTTTCCTCCTCAAACCATTCGCAACTCCTGCTCCCGGAAAATTGCGGTGCAGGTCACTTCTCCTCCAAACCCCGCTCCAGTAAAAAGTTGCGAATTTGCCGGTTGCGCTGGTTTCACGTCACGGCCGGAACAGACATCGCAGCCGCGGTTTCACCCGGAACCCATGCAATTCCCTTTTGCCGAAGCTGCCTTGGAGTGAGGGAGTGTGCGCGCGGCTCAAAGGCAGGATGATGCTCTGCAGCCCGGCGTCGTGGCGCTCCGTCGGCAGCGGGTCCGTATCCGGTTAGCTTCTCAATTTCACATCGAGCCTGCCGCAGCCAGCGAACGGCCGCCAGCCACCCGCGTCAGGGGCAGCGAAATGACGATCCTCGCCCCGCCGCCTTCCGCATTGCAAGCGGTGATCGATCCCCCATGCGCCCGCACCACGGCATCTGCAAACGCAAGTCCCAGTCCGTGGCCGCTCGAGCCCTTGCCCTTCACCCGCCGCACGAACAGGTCCGAAAGAATCTCCGCGTCGAACCCGGCGCCATTATCCTCAAAAACCAGAGTCGCCGCGTTCTCCGCCTTCTTCAGGCGCACCGTCACACTGCGTCCCGGTTGAAGATGCTTGAGCTCGTTGTCGAACAAATTGGCGATCATGCGATGCAGCAGGGCGGAATCTCCAGCCATCTTCAGCGAGCCTCCGCTCTGCAACCGGATCTGCAGTCCCCGTTCCGACATGGAAGGTTCGTAGAGTTCCACCATGGCTTGCAGCAATTCGTGCAGATCGAACTCGCTCGGCGAGAGCCGCAGCGCATCGGCCTTGGCCTCGGCCACATCGAGCGACTTGTTCAGGAAATCCGCGAGCCTGTCCAGCTCCTCGATGGCCGAGACAATGGCCTCGGCCTGATCGCCATCGTGAATGGTGGAGAGCGATGCTTCCATCTTGCCGCGGATCGCCGTCAACGGGCTGCGCAGGTCGTGCGCCAGCGAGTCGGTGATGGTATGCAGCTGGTGCACGGAGCTCTCGATCCGGTCGAGCATTCGGTTCAGCGTGAGCGCCAGGTGGGCAATCTCGTCGTTGCGGTCGCTCGTCGGCACTCGCCTGTTCAGCTCAGCGTGCCCGATGCGCGATGCCGCCTCTGAGATTCGTTGCACGTGGCTCAGCATGCGCCGCGTGGTAAGGAACACAATGGCGAACCCCAGCATCACGACCGCAAGCCACAGCAGGAAGAATCGCAGCCGCAGATTCCCAAGCACGCGCAGTTGATCGCGTTCCGACAGCCCAAGAAAGATCTGGCTGCCGTCTTGTATGATGTTCATCGCCACCCGGAATGGAACGGGAGACCCGTCCACGCGAATGTCTTGCGGGTGGTCTTCCTCGACAATACCCGCCCGGCGTATGGCCTGCAGATTGGCGCGTCCGTCTCCCTGGCCCACCCAAAGCTTCAGCGAGCCGTCTTTCCCCGTCTGCAGAAAGAACACCGACTCATTCGACACCGGCTCGTTGGGCAGCTTGTTGGGAACCTCATGCGTGGCCAGTTCCGCCACCTCGCTGACCACGAGGTCGTAAACGCTATCGTTGGGTGTGCGCTCGGCCACATCGCCCAGCGTTTCGGCTTCTCCCACAAGCCAGGCATCGTTGCGCCGCTGAATGTCACTGGCCACAAAGCGATCGAGATGCACGAAGACGAGCATCGTCCCGCAGGCAAAGGCCAGCGTAGCCCACAGGGAGATGCGCCACGCCGCGCTGCGAATCCCAGGCCTAACGGTCTCTGAGGACATACCCCACCCCCCGCAGTGTCCGGATCAATGGCGGCTGACCGTGTCCATCCACCTTGCTGCGCAGCCGGTAGATATGCACATCCACCACGTTGGTGTCGGGTTGAATGTGCATGCCCCACACCTGGTCCAGAATCATCGACCGGGTCACCACGCGACCCGCGTTGCGGCACAGAAACTCCAGCAGCACGAACTCCTGCGGAGTCAGTTGCAGCGGCTGCCCCGACCGCGTGGCCTCTCTTCGCAGCAGATCCAGTTCCAGGTCGAGCACGTGCAGCCGCGTGGTCACGTTGCCCGCCGGCGCGTTCCTCTTGAGCAGGTTCCGCAGTCGCGCAAGGAGTTCCGCCAGCGCGAAGGGCTTGGTCAGGTAATCGTCGCCCCCTTGCTCCAGCCCCCGGACACGGTCATCCACTGACCGGCGCGCCGACAGAATCAGCACCGGAGCCCGCACGCCCATGCCGCGCAGCTGCAGAATCAGGCCGATGCCATCCTGGTCGGGCAACCCAAGGTCAACGATGAGAATATCGTAGGCATTCGCGACCGCCAGGCTCTCCGCGCTCCGGCCGTCGGGCGCAACATCCACGCCGAACCCCGCTTCGGTCAGGGCCTGCCTGAGAAACGACTGAATGTCGCGTTCGTCTTCAACTAAAAGGAGCCGCATGCATGGAATACTAGTCCATCACTGCCGGCCCAGGCTTTGCAAGAACCTGGAACAAAGACAGGAACCATGCGCCGTGCTTTGCCTCAACCTGGACGGCGCGCTCTCTCCTGCGAAGAAATGCTCATCACTTGACCCGCACCTCCGGCTGGCCGCCCTCCACCTGGCGCGCATGAAACATCCCCACCGTGTTGTTGCTCCACACCGGCGCGCCGGTCCTTCCCACAACGATGACCCCACCCTCCCCGCCCGGCAGCGCGGGAAGCTCGGTGTGAATCATCTCGTCGGCGGAGTTCTGAGGATCTTTACCTGAGGCGCACAGCTCGCCCACGCGATGCGCCAGCGAAAGCCGGATGAAGTATTCCCCCACGCCCGTGCCGGAGACCGCGCATCCGCGGTCGTCGGCATACGTGCCCGCGCCAAGAATCGGAGAATCGCCGATGCGCCCGGGATGCTTGCCCTGCATTCCTCCCGTCGAAGTGGCCGCGGCGAGGTGTCCGGCGCTATCCCGCGCCACGGCGCCCACCGTTCCGAATGCGTGCGCGAACGGCGCCCGCAGCCATGCGCCCTTCGGCGGCGTGTCTCCGGGCCGCGCCGGCGCTCCGTCCGGTCGCGGCGGAACAGGCCGCTGGCTCTTCACCATCACTTCCTCGAATTCCTTCCACCGCATCTCTGTGAAGAAGTAACTCGGCGGCTCCTGCTCCAGACCCTGCTCCTTCGAAAATGTATCCGCCCCGGGGCCTGCCATCAGAACATACGGCGTGTGCTCCATGACCGCGCGCGCAAGCGCAATGGGATGCCGCGTAAAGTGCACGCATGCCACTCCGGCGCCCGACACGTCGGCGCCATTCATGATGGATGCATCCATCTCGTTGCTGCCGTCTGCGGCAAAGGCTGAACCGCGGCCCGCGTTGAAGAGCGGATCGTCCTCAAGCACCTCCACCGCCGCCTGCGCCGCGTCGATGGCCGCGCCATGCCTGGCCAGCACTGCCGCGCCCGCCGCCAGCGCACGCGCTAGCGATGCCCTGTACGCGTCCGCCGTCGCCTGGTCCATGTTGAGCCACTCGGCTTCGCCGGCTCCTCCATGAATCTCAATCGCCCACGGACTCGCCGCCGTTCGTTCGACGCTCTGCGCTCCGCCGCGGGTCAACGCCGCCGCCGCCAGCATGCAAAGAAAAGCTCCGCACAGCCACGCGGTGCGCCAACGATGAAGAAGGGATCGGTCTTGCCGAAAGTTCCGCCTGCGCGTGCGCGGCATGGACATCCTTACAAGCCCGGCACCGGCGGACACCCCGGAAACTCGGGCAGATATGTGTTGCCTTTGTATCCAAGGTACTTGATGCCGATCTTGCTGGTGAAGAATCCGTCCGACGTGAACCTGCGCAGAAACGCGAAAAACTCCACCGGCCTCGCCAGGCTCTCGTCCTGCTCCGCGCTCTTGCGATAGGCGATCTGGTCGAGCACCTGCGCCTGCTGATCCTTCGCGCAATCCACCCACGCCTTGCCATACCGGCTCATGCACGTGGCATCGAGCCAGCGCAGCCCGTCGCCCAGCCTCGCCTGGTACTCAGTGTTTTCGCTGGTCAGCAGATCGATAAACTCCGGGGCCCCCGCCTCAATCGCCCCGCCCGAGTCCGCGTCCGCGGGAAAAATCGCCTCGCACAACTGCTGCAGAGTCTTGTATCCGTGCGCGTCAAAAAACTTCGGCGCATACGTTCCTGCACCGTTCTCCGCTTTCTCCGCATCGATCGCACGGTGCGCGTGCTCCGCGGCCTCCAGCGGAATCACCCGCAATACCGAGCCCGCCGCCACGCTCATGCTCAGCGACTTCAAAACCGCGCGTCGTGTAACTGGATCAAGTGCCATGGCCGCCTCAGATCTCTCCTTTCTTTGCCCGATCGAGCAGATACTCTGAAGTCCTCCACGACAGCGCCATGATGCTCAGCGTCGGATTCTTGTCGGGATTGGAAACAAACGGCGCGGCATCCGCCACAAAAACATTCTTCACATCGTGGGCCTGGCAGTAGCGGTTCAACGCCGAAGTCTTCGCATTGTCTCCCATCCGCACCGTTCCCAATTCGTGAATGATCTCGCCGCCCTCGGAGATGTGCCCCACGGGCTGCTTGCGAAGAGCATTGGCCTCGCCCGCGCTGGCCGGCGGCGGCGCATGCCGTCTCCACGACACCACCGTTCCTCCCCCCGCTTCGATGATCGAGCGAAACGTGGCCTGCATGTCATCGGCCATCTTCAATTCGTTCTCGCCCCACTTCCAGTGGAAGCGCAGCACGGGAATCCCCCACTGATCCTTCACGTTCGGATCGATCTCGCAATAACTGTTCTCGTTGGGAATCATCTCGCCGCGCCCGTTGAAGCCGATGTACGTGCCGTACGCCTTGCGGCAAGCCTGCTTCAGGCCCGCGCCATAGCCCTCGTGCTCTTCGCACACGCCATCGAATCCGCCCACGCCCGGCATGTCGCGCCCCCCGCCGAACTCGATGTGATACCCGCGCAGAAATTCATTCTTCCCGCCGAATCGCCACCACGGCATGTACATGTGCATGCCGCCCACGCCGTCATGATTGTGCACCGGCATGTTCTCCAGTTGCGGAAAGTGGCCGGCCAGGCCGCTGCCCACCGAATCGGTAAGATAGCGCCCCACAACGCCCGACGTATTCGCCAGCCCGTTGGGAAAATTCGCCGATTTCGAATTTAGCAGCAGCCGCGCCGACTCGCACGCACTCGCCGCCAGCACCACCGCACGCGCATACACTCTCTGTTCCGTCCGCGTCGTCTTGTCGACGTACGAAACCGCCTCCGCCTTGCCATCGCTGCCCAGCACGATCTCCCGCGCCATGGCATTGGCAATCATCGTCAGCCGTCCCGTGGCCGCTGCCGGCGGAATCATCACCTGGCTGGAACTGAAGTTCGACGCCGTCCTGCATCCCCGCCCGCACTGCGCGCAATAGTGGCATGGATCGCGGCCATTCAGCTCCCTGGTCAGAATCGCCAGCCGCGACGGAATGCACGTAATGTGCAACCGGTCGCAGGCCTTCTTGATCAGAGTCTCCGTGCAGCGCGGCTTCGGCGGCGGCATGAAAATACCATCCGGCGCATTGGGCACATTCTCCTTCGACCCGAACACGCCGATAAACGACTCGACTTTGTCGTAGTAGGGCGCAAGTTCCTCGTACCGGATCGGCCAGTCGTCGCCCATGCCGTCGGTCGAGTGCGGCTTGAAGTCCGCCGGCCCGAAGCGCAGCGCGATGCGCCCCCAGTGATTGGTGCGCCCGCCTTCAATGCGCGAACGGAACCAGCGGAACGAAGATCCCGGCGCGGCGGTATATGGCTCGCCTTCAATCTCCCAGAACCCATTCGGCGCCATGAACTCATCGCCAATGCCGCGCTGCCTGCCTCCAACACCCACGCCGCGATGCGGCAACTGATACGGCCACACGTGCTCCTTGAAATCCGATTGGGGGTTCAGCCGCGGCCCCGCCTCCAGCATCACCACGCTGAGCCCGCCCTCGGTCAGCACCTTCGCGGCCGTTCCGCCGCCCGCGCCTGATCCGATGATGCAGACGTCGTAGATCTTCCTCCGCGCGCTCACTTCGAGCATCCGTCCTCCGATGGCCTGCAACTCGATCCACCGGAAACACTATACCCGCTTGATTGCTTTCCTCGCGAAGGTTTTCTGCAAGCCCGCTGTGGCGGCCTGAACGCCAGCCCTATGTGCGCGTCTTCCATTTCGATGACAACGCCGCAAGCTTGTCCTGCATGGGCATCTCCGGCTTGGCCGCCGGTTTTGCCGCCGGCCGCGATGCCGGCGCCGAAAGCGCTTTGATCGACAGAGCAATGCGCCGCGCCTTCTCGTCCACGCTCAGCACCTTCACCTTTACGAGCTGGCCGGTCTTCACCGCCTCCGAAGGATCCTTGATGAACCGGTTCGAGAGCTCGCTGATGTGCACCAGTCCATCCTGGTGCACGCCGATATCCACAAACGCGCCGAACTTGGTCACATTCGTCACCACGCCCTCGAGCACCATGCCCGCCTTCACGTCGCCCAGCTCGCGCACCTCTTCATCGAACGAGGGTGCAACAAACTTGTCGCGCGGATCGCGGCCCGGCTTGCGCAGCTCCGCCAGGATATCGTTCAGCGTGAACGCGCCCGCGGAGACATGGCTCCTGTCCACCTTCTCCAGCAGCTCCGGCCGCTTGATGATCTCGTCCACCGGGGTCTTCAGCATCTGCGCAATCTGCTCCACCACCGGGTACGACTCGGGGTGCACCGCGGTGCTGTCGAGCGGGTTGTCGCCGTTGCGGATGCGCAGGAACCCCGCCGCCTGCTCGAACGTCTTCGGCCCGATGCCCGGCACCTCCAGCACCTGCTGCCGCGAGCGAAAGCTGCCCTTGTCGTTGCGATACGCAACAATGTTCAGCGCCGTGCGCTCGTTGATGCCGGCCACGTGGCGCAGCAGCGTCCACGACGACGTGTTCAGATCGACGCCGACGCGGTTCACGCAGCTCTCCACAACCGCCTCGAGCGACTCCGCCAGTTGCCGCTGGTCCACATCGTGCTGGTACTGCCCCACGCCAATCGACTTGGGGTCGACCTTCACCAGTTCCGACAGCGGATCCTGCAGACGCCGCGCAATCGAAATCGCCCCCCGCACCGTGAGATCCAGATCGGGAAATTCCTGCCGCGCAATCTCCGACGCCGAGTAGACGCTGGCGCCGGACTCGCTCACCGTCACCGAAAAAATGCCCTGGATTCCCTTGTCCTTCAGGAAGCCGCGCACAAACGCGTCCGTCTCGCGCGACGCGGTGCCGTTGCCGATGGCGATGGCGCGCACGTTGTGCCGCCGCAGCAGCGACTCCATCTTCGGCCCCGCCTCGGCATTGCCCTGCTTCGATGTGTGCAGGTACAGCACGTCGTGCGCCAGCACTTTGCCGGTCTCATCCACCACCGCCACCTTGCAGCCCGTGCGAAGACCCGGATCGATGCCCAGCACCGAGAGCGGTCCCGCCGGCGGCGCCAGCAGCACGTTATAGAGATTGTCCTTGAAAACCTGGATCGCCTCCGAGTCCGAGCGGCGCTTCAGCTCCAGCCGGATCTCTCCTTGGATCGACGAATTGAGCAGCCGCTTCCACGCATCGTCAATCGCCGTCTCCAACTCGTGCGTCCAGTCGCCGGCCTGCTTCAGCACCTGCTGCCGCAGCACGCGGATGGCGCGCTCCGATTCAAGCTCGATCAGGAAGTACAGCACATTCTCGCTCTCGCCGCGGCGGATGGCCAGCATGCGATGCGACGGAATCGTCTTCACCGGCTCGCTGTACTCGTAATACATCTTGAACTTTTCCTGCGCGTCCGCCGCATCGATCATCCTGCGGCTCACCACCACGCCCTCATCGAACATCAGCTGCCGCAGCGCCTTGCGCAGCGCCGCATCTTCGCTGATCCACTCCGCCACGATGTGCCGCGCGCCTTCAAGCGCTTCCTCCACCGTCGCCACGCCCAGCTCCGCATTGACAAAGCGCGGTGCCAGCATCGACAGCGGCTCTTCCGTCGCCTGCTGCTCCCACAGGTATTTCGCCAGCGGCTCCAGCCCCTTCTCGCGCGCAATCGTGGCCTTGGTGCGACGCTTCGGCTTGTACGGCAGATACAAGTCTTCGAGTTCGTTCTTGTCCAGCGTGGCTTCGATGCGCGCCTTCAACTCGT
>Ga0335069_10003876_pt1 | contig 22430 bp, 13 predicted proteins | sample Lox_Sample_11_FD_206714 | JGI IMG/M metagenome (GOLD analysis project Ga0335069, IMG submission 206714) | Soil microbial communities from Loxahatchee National Wildlife Refuge, Florida, United States - Lox_Sample_1.1 | ecosystem: Environmental > Terrestrial > Soil > Wetlands | place: USA... | reverse complement strand
TCTTTTGCGCGGTAGACCCATCCATTAAAACGGACCCACACTTTGCCCTTACATGTAAAAACCACCGCCGCAGAAATTGAAGCGACCCCGAGTATCGAGAAAATATACGGCGGTCTTAGAAGTAAGTTCAGATCAGGCATCAACAACATTCCTTTTCTGGATGCTTGGAGAAATTTCCAGCTGTCACTGCTGCGCAGGCTGGCTGGCGCAGGGAGAAGCCCTGCGATTCACTGGTCGGCAAAACAGCCAGTGCCACGCGCTGGATCGCATACATCCTGACAAGGAATAGTCAGGACGTATACGCCACCCGCGGGCACGCTCACAACGCACGGCTGTCGCCGTGCACCAGTCCGTCCGCGCTAGGGACGACTTGCGCCACACCGCGGCTCGACGTTCAAAGCGCTTGGCTGCGACGCGTAGAAGAAAAGTACGGCCACCAAGGCAAACGGCAGTGCCAGGAGACCCGGAAACAACAGGTAACCCAATACGTCGCCGAGGCTCTGTGCAGCGCGCAACGGCGTAGCCATGCGGATAAGAAAGCTAGCGGCGAAGCCGTATGCCGCCCATCGAGGCTTACACAGGCCCAAGACGGCGAGAGGGACCGCCGCAAGCCAGGGCGTGGTAAAACCGAATGCCGTCCAACCGAGACCCCGCGGGGCATGAAGCGCAGCTTGCCAAGCCCATTGAAAACGCCAAAGGCCCACTGCCACACCCAAGATGAGCGCCACCCACTTCGCCAGCCGCTTCCGGGTGGCTGGGTCCAACGCACCGCCACGCTCGACCGCCAGCCCGGCATGGGTGGCTTGCGCAGGCTGACTAGGCTCCACTTCCTCCTTCCGAACGCCACCGGGCAAGGCCCCTTGCGGTGCAGCGCGCAGAAGAAGCACGACCGCCGTCAGAGGAAGTCCAAAATAGAAAATCGCGACATACCCGAAGCCCCGGGATCCCCCACGTCATGAACTCCTTCCAGGGAATCGAACCGAAGAACGCAATGTTGAAGCTTAAGCAGGCCACGGCAATCCCACGGGCTGCGAAGTTTGGTCTGGTGATGGCCGCGACCGAAAGGGGAAGCACGGAGAGCATAGCGAGGATCCCGATCAGGAAGAAGAATGACTGGCGCGGGGTCTCTGTGACACCCGAGAAGCAGGATGTCGCTCCATTTGCAAATGCCACAATGCCCAAGAGAAAGGCGAGCAACACACCGGCCCAGTGCGAGGCCTTACGCGAACGAATCGGACTAGTGGATTCTAAGGACATTCCGTTACTCCGCAGAGCTATTTGCAGCCAAATGCGGTTTGGACAGTGCATATATTCTCGGCTGCGCGGGTGGCGCATACGTCCCGGCGGTCCTTTGCCGCGCTGTCTGCGATTACCGTTCCCTCAAACAGAACCCCGGCGTGCCTCCCGAGCGTCAGTATTGTGGGTTTAGCCACCTGCGTTTCATCAACGCCAGTGCCCATTCCCTTGGTCGCACACATGCTATAGACCGCCATTATAGATGCGCCACCCGGGTAGTCTCGGCAAGGGGGCAACCATACACCTTGCTCGGAGTGATATCCACCGAAGAAACGCGGACCACAAAAGCGGTGGTCCACGCTACCCGCCGGTTGTGCTGGCGCTCGATGCGTGCCGCGAGGCCGGATGTTGGGGGGACGGCTTGCCGTCTCCTTCTTGCGTCCTACGGCGAGGCTGACTGTGCACAGAACGGGCGTTGTAGCTCGACGCGGGCAGGGCAAGCCCAGCCCCCGCGTGGGCTGGCCGAAACCGGCAAGTACGTACCTCCGTAACAGATCTCGACCGCAACAAAGCTCGACAGTTGCAAATGCCTTCCGGTTCATCTATCGTCATCCGCGACTCACCTGGATCGTTCTCGTGGATCGAGGACGTACAGCGCGGGGCCACCAGCGTGCTCTCTGCGTGTCGATAGGGTCGAAGTTGCCGGAGGTAAAACAATGAAAGGACTGACGCACTTTCTTATCGTCGGACTCATCCCACTTATCCTGTTCGGTGTTCACCCCGTGTTCAGCCAGACCTACAACCTGATGCCCCAGCCTGCCGAACTTGTGCCGGGCGAGGGGCGCCTCGTGATCGACGGAAGCTTTCGGGTGAGCCTAGAAGGCTACCAAGAGCCGCGTCTTGAGGCTGCGGCCGCGCGGCTCATTCAACGCCTCTCGGCGCGGACTGGCATTCCGATGATTGACGTCGTCGAAAAAGAGCCCGGAAAAGCGGCGCTCGTGATCCGTTGCGGCCACGCTGGAGAGCCGATTCAATCCGTGCGAGAAGACGAGTCCTATCAGCTTGAGGTCACGCCCCAGCAGGCACGCATTACGGCACCCACGCCGGTCGGTGTGCTGCGCGGGATTGAAACCTTCCTGCAACTCGTTGATCTCGATTCCAAAGGCTTCGGTGCGCCGGCCGTCCGCATCAAGGACCGCCCGCGTTTCCCGTGGCGCGGCTTGGAGATTGACGTCGCCCGCCATTGGATGCCGATGGAAGTAGTGAAGCGCAACCTCGACGCCATGGCGGCTGTCAAGCTGAACGTCTTTCATTTTCACCTGACCGACGACCAAGGTTTCCGCGTCGAAAGCAAGAAATACCCCAAGCTGCAAGAGATGGGCTCAGACGGCCATTACTATACGCAGGCGGAGCTGAAAGAGCTGATTGCCTACGCACGCGACCGCGGCATCCGCGTAGTTCCCGAAATCGAGATGCCGGGCCACGCCACAAGCTGGTTTGTGGGATATCCGGAACTCGCGAGCGGGCCCGGCCCCTTCCAGATCGAGCGCAAATGGGGCATCTTCGACCCCGCCTTTGATCCCACCCGCGAAGAGGTTTACACCTTCCTTGATGGCTTGCTGGGCGAGGTCGCCGCGCTCTTCCCGGATGAATACCTCCACGTGGGCGGAGACGAGGTTAACGGCAAGCAGTGGGATCGCAACCCGCGCATCCAAGCCTTCAAGAAAGAGCATGGGCTAAAGAACAACGCCGAGCTGCAACTCTACTTTGAGAAGCAGTTGCTGCCCATCGTCCAAAAGCACGGCAAGAAGATGATCGGATGGGATGAGATATTCCATCCCGACCTTCCCAAGGACATCGTGGTGCACTCCTGGCGCGGACCGAAGTCGCTGGCCGAGACGGCGCGTCAGGGCTATATGGGCATCCTTTCAAACGGCTACTATCTCGACTTCGCCCTGCCGGCCGCGGACTACTACCGGGTTGATCCCTTGGAAGGAGCCGCGCAAAACCTCACGCCGGATCAGGCCGCCCGCATCCTGGGTGGCGAAGCCTGCATGTGGAGCGAACTGGTATCGGCGGAGAACGTGGATTCGCGCATCTGGCCTTCGACGGCCGCCATCGCCGAACGGTTCTGGTCGCCGCAGGACGTGAAGGACGTTGCCTCGATGTACCGGCGACTGGAAGTGGTGAGCGAGGAACTCAACGGGGTTGGCCTGACACATCAATCGAGCTATCCGCGGATGCTGGCGCGTCTGGCCGGGGCTCCGGCAGCTAGCACGATCCAGACCTTGGCCGACGTCGTCGAGCCCGTCAAGCGTTACGAGCGGCATGAGACGCGCGAGTACACCAGCTTGACGCCGCTCAATCGTCTGGCAGACACCGCGCGGCCGGAAAGTGAAAAGGCCAGGCAGTTCTCCGCCTGGGTGGAGAATCTGCGGGCCAACAAAGACGCCGTCCGCCGGCAACTGCTGGTGTGGCGAGACAGCCGCGAGGCGCTGGTCCCTCTGCTGCACCAGTCGGCGCTTCTCGAGGAAGATGAGCCGCTGGCAGAGGACCTCTCCATGGTGGCAAAGGCAGGGCTCCAGGCGCTCGATTACCTTGATGCCGGCAAGCCCGCCCCGGCCTCGTGGGTCAAGGACCAGACGACCATGCTGGATCTGGCGGCCAAACCCCGAGCGGAAGTTATGCTGATGATCGTGGCGCCGGTCCGCAAGCTGGTGGAGGCCGCGGCGAAGGGACCAGGTTACTGAGAACCGGCGCGCGCGAGGATTGCAGAATGCGGTAGCGCCGGCCACGCTGTAGCGGCGGTCTATGACCGCCGTCATGTCGGAGCTCATAGAGCGCCGCTACAGTAAAGGAGACAAGCTGACATGAAACAGGAACATTGGGCGCGTTGGACAAAGTCACTCGGCCTTGCCGCGGTGCTCGCAGCCGCGTTGGCCATTCCGGCGGCGGGTCAGGGAGGAAATGTGGTTCCCCTCTGGCCTATCGATGTGCCGGAAGCAAAAGGTGCGGAGCCGTCTGACCGGCCAACGATTCTCCTCTACGTGCCCTCGGAAGCCAGACCCACGCCGGCGGTGGTGGTCTGTCCCGGCGGCGGGTACGGAATGCTCGCGATCAGTTACGAAGGGCGGGATGTGGCGGAGTGGCTGAACGAGCTGGGGATTGCCGCCTTCGTGTTGCAGTATCGCCTGGCTCCGCGTTATCACTATCCGGCTCCTCTGCTGGACGCGCAACGTGCCATACGCTATGTGCGCGCCAACGCCAAGCTCTACAACGTCGATCCCGGCAAGATTGGCATTATGGGTTTTTCGGCGGGAGGACATCTCGCTGCCATGGCCGGAACGCATTTCGACGCGGGCAAGGCGGGCGACGACATTGACCGGGTGAGTTCTCGTCCGGACTTCCTCGTACTGGCTTATCCTGTGATTTCCTGTACTGCCCCGTTTTCAAACATCGATTCGTGCAGGAACCTGCTGGGTGCTCATGCCGATCCCAAGCTTGCCGACTTGGTTTCGAACGAAAAGCAGGTGACCGCCAAGACTCCGCCCACATTCTTGTTTCAGACCAGTGACGACGAGATGGTAGCGCCCGAGAATGCCGTGGCCTTTTACTTAGCCTTGCGCAAAGCCGGTGTTCCGGCGGAACTCCACGTTTACGAACACGGCCACCACGGCGTGGGACTCGCGCCCAAAGATCCCGTGCTGTCGTCCTGGCCGAAGCGGCTGGAGGATTGGTTCCGGGTGCGCGGCATCCTGCCCGAAAAGCTCTTCCCCGATAGCACCACCCGGAAGCCGTAACGTTCCCGGGCACCACGCTTCAAGCACCGGTGCGGCGCGAGTCTGACCGTAGCGCCGGGCTTTAGCCCCGCCGTTAGAACGCTCCCGTGAGATTCCCCTGGTCCCGCGCCCCGAGCAGCTTGCAATTGCAAGCTGCTCGTGGCGCGGAACACAAAAAGGGTAGGGGCCGCGATAGCGGCAGGGCTGAAGCCCTGCCCTTCCACTAACGTCCAAAAGTGGTGAGAAATCCAGGTTAGGGCGGCACGTGCCGGATTGAAGGGACTGCGGCTTTTGTCGAGTTTTTCCGCAGCCTGTGAAGCCCAGCGCTACCCGCCCGGGCAGTACGCAAGCACCGTGTTGACTTACGAGGCGCAGAGACGCTTGAGCTGGCGGCAAGCCTGCACATACTTGGGGAATTTCTTTTCAGCCTCGCGGAATTCGCGCGAGTGCACCACGCGCCGCTGTCCCCGCCGCTCGACGGGGAATCGTATATGCAGCATCTCGTGGTAGACGACATACTCCACGATGTAACGAGGGACAGCCGGTGAATCCAGCTTGCGGCTGAGCATGATGGCCGTGTGCCCGGAATCGTAGTGGCCCAGCAGCGTGCGCGCGTGGTTATAACTCCAACCCAGCCGCGGCTTGGGAAGCTGGCCATGGAAGAAGCGATGGTTGAGCTGCTGAAAAATCTCTTCCAGATCGTAGCAGAGGCCGCGCGGAGGCAGCAGACGCTTCACGCCGCGCTGGCGCCGGGCCTGGTCGATGCGGCTGCGGATGGCCGGGCGGAAGGTGTACGCCAGGTAACACTCCCGCGCCTCACGCGAAGGCCGGCGCCGGAAGATGCGAGCCAACAGGATTTCCGCCAGGGCCTCCAGGACTACCTGGGACGCATCCGAGAGCACATCCGCGACGCGCGCTTCCACCTCGCCGTTGCGCAAGCTAATCGTGCTCCGCAGTCCGGCAAAGGGATGGAACCTCGCCGAGATGCGCGTCACTGGTGTTTTGATCCGGAGGCGACGGAAAACTCGGCGGAAGATTTCATCCAAATCGGGCGGTTCCACCCACGGCAGGGAAAGCTGTTCAACTTCGTCAGTCACAGGTGCGAGTGGCAATGTGCTCCTTAGTCCACGTCCTGGTCCGAGGGGACTCCCTTCTCGTGTTCCTTCTTCCGTAACTTCTTCTCTTCCTTGGCGCGCTTCTTTTCTTCCTTCTCGCGATCCTTGGCGGTTTGCGCATCGACCTTTTCTTGCCGCTTGAGTTCCCCGAACAACTTCGATTGTTCCGAGAGCGCTTTCGAGGCACCGTCGATGGCGTCGGAGAAATCGTCTAGAGCGTCGTTCAGGTTCTTGTGGTAGCCGGGAGTATAGGGGTCAGGCGACGACTCCATGTGGCGCAGTTGTTCCAATTGGTGCGGTCCCACTTCCAGAAACTTCTTCAGGCCGCTGCGCATATCATTGCGGCGGCCGTACTGGTCCTCGATCCAGTTCTTCAGCTCATCCGTGATGCGAATGTACTGGTCGAATTGCTTCTCGAGGTAACCGGCAACGTCAACCTCGGGGTCCACCGGCTTCGTCCGGTATTCGTCAATGTGATCGAGTCGCGCCTGGGCAAACGAGACGTAAAGGCCAATACGCTGCGAAGGGTCCTGCGCCTCGCGGATCTGATCGACTTCGTCCTCGGTAAGGAAATCATCCTTACCGGACGAGAGCACACTGTGGAGATCCTTCGCCGCGCTCGCGTTGATCGCGAACCAGCACACAGCCGTCAGAATCATTGCCAGCCGGGCACTCATGCAACCATCACCTGACTCGCGCCGCAGTGGCGGGAGTCGTAGAGTTTCTCGGTGCGGCCGGAGCGTTGCCGGTCCGCGGCTTGGCGGCGGGGAACAGAGCGTGCAAGACCTCGGACCGGATGCCTTCGATCTCCTGGATACATTTCTCGACCGGGCCACGGTCGAAGTAAGCAATCCGCCGCTTCAGGTCCTCAAGCGACCGCGCGTCTTCGCGGAGGGCGATATCCAGTTCCTTGAAACCCTCCGGCTGCTTGTGGGCCATGCGGCCGGATTCCTGGAGAGCTTTCCAGGCCGACTTCATTTGGCCGAGAAATGTCTCAAGGAGCTTCGCGCCCGCCTCGACATCACCCTTCCCGTAAGCGGCGCCCGCCTGCTGAAGTTTCAGGTCGGCCAGCTTGATTTCCAGCCTGGCTTTTCTTACCGGATTCTGTTCCCTCTGGATATGCTGCAGCAGTTCCGCTTCGCTCTCGCGCCCCAGAGCAGACCCGCTCAGTACAATGATCGCCAGGAGAAAGCCGGAAAGGTGACGGGCCCAGTTTCGCGGCAGCATAGAACCTGATTATAGCTATTTCCGAAGCTCCCGTTGGAGGAGCTTTGCGCGTTGCTGCGCTTGCCACTCCTGGTCAGGAGCTTGCCCATGCGAGAGTTCGAGAAACCGCTGGTAATTGGCAAAGGCCTCTTTGCGGGCTTGCAGGTGATCGTAACAGGTTGCCAGAACGAAGAAGAGGAAGGTGGGAGGGTTGGGGGTTCGCGCCAACTGCTCGAACAGGGGAATGGCCTCCTGATAGCGCTTCTCAAAGTAGAGGCTTGTGCCTAAACCGTAAGCCGCATCGAGGTTGTGTGAGTCGAGCGCCAGAGTGCGGCGGAACTCTGCCTCGGCATCCGTGTACTTCTGTTGGTCCAGCAGATCCTGCGCGAGGGCGCGATGCAAATCGGCCACGCCCGGCTTTTGCGCGAGGGCCTGCCGATAGAACTTCTCCGACTCGGCGTATTTCTTCAGCAGTGCGTAAACGTCGCCCATCGCCGCGGTCAGGCCGGGAAGATCAGGCCGGGCCTGATAGACCGCTTCGAGCGCCGCGCGCGCCTTTTCGTTCTCGTTCTGCTCAAGATAGAGGCGCGCCACGTGGAAACGCGTCTCCAAATCGTCCGGCTTCATCGCCAGGTATTTCTCGAAATGAGCCGTGGCTTCACTCGAATTCTTCTTGGCTTCCGCTGCCAGGGCCGCGCCCAGTTCTGCCTGGGAGAGTTTCGGGTCCAGCTCCAGGGCCTTTTGGAAAGCCCCGAGCGCCGCATCGGGATTCTTCTGCTCTAGTTCCAGTTGACCGAGATCGAACGGCGCCATGGCGTTCGCGGGCTCAAGCCGCATCACTTCCTGGAACTGCTGCCGCGCGGCGTCCGCCTGGCCGCACTGCGTGAGGGCGCGCGCATAGTAGAGATGGGCACGCGCATGCTCCGGCTTGAGCGTTGTGGCCTTCTGGAGATGCTCCAGGGCGGCGTCGGGCTTCTTCCCTTCGAGCAACAGGATGCCCAGGTTCAAGCGAGCTTCGAAAAGATCCGGTGAGATGGCCAGCGTGCGCTCGTACGCCTTGAGCGCCAAGTCATTCTGGTGGAGTGCCGTGTAAGCGTAGCCCAGGTTGAACCAGGCGGCGGCCAGGTCGGGCTGCACCTTCACAACCTGCTCAAGAGCTTTCACCGCTTCCGCATAATCCTTGCGGCCGAGAGATTCCCGGGCGGTTTCGAGGAGCGCCGGCACATCCGGTGAAGACTCGCCCAGACGGTTCTGCGCACTTAAGAACAAGGCCGGAGTCGAAATCAACGCGGCCGTCAAAACGCAGACGGTCGCCCATCGCCCGATAAATCTGTACCGATTGGCTGTCCAACATAGTGTTCTTGATCTCGCCGAAAACGGGTGTGGGTTCGACATAAGGGTTGCTGCCTCCGTGCTCTCCGTGGGCAGAAAAGGTTCACACCGAGTCCACTGAGACGCTCCGCGGTCTCTGTGTTTGAGCGCTTGAAAGCACGGAGAACACAGAGAACTTATCCTACGGAGCAGCCCCCGGCTGCAATCCGCTACGTTTGATGTCAAATTAGCATTAGTCCGCATACTCATTACAACACGCGAAGAGTCCCTTGGCGTCTTCGGTGCTCCGTGCCCCAGGAAGCATAGCAGGATTTGGCCGGGTTGGGTTTCGCGGCGTAAGGGCCGTAATCCAGGCGGGCGAAGCTCGCGAGGCGGCGGGCGTCACGCCCCGGCGCCTCAACTGAGTTCACCAGCGCGGTGTAGGGGCAAATGGCATTTGCCCCAGGGCCAGCGCCGCTGGCCCCCACACGCCGGTGGGCTGGACGCCCCGTGCCCCCAACGCGATCCGTCCAAGCGGCGCGAACGAAGCGTTGGAGCCGATGCGGAAATACCCACGCTGCCTGCCGGGACATTGGCCGGCTCACCCCGGCAGTAAATCGGGGAATGACGGTAAGTAGCATTTTTTCAATAACATCGTAGGGTACGACCCGTAAGTCCTTTATTTTTCATCAACATCGTAGCTATTGCCAACATGTCGCTTTTTAAGTCTATTATTTTCATCAACATCGTAGGAGTTACCGAATGTTTTTCTTCGCGGCCACGAGGGTCCCAGAAGATTTGTCTCTTTGCCTTCAACAGCTTACAGCTCAGTAATCTTGCCCGAAATGCTTGTAAGTGCGCGCGTTTCATAAACATCGTAGGGTAGCGGCGACGTGGCGTGAGCGGCGCGCCCGCCGCACTCCGGGAAAACGCTCCCAATATATGTCATTGTGGTAAATATGTCAAGAAGAATAACGTGTACCTTCAAGGTATGAGCGCCGGGCGCCTTGTCCGGGATTAGAATCGGGAGGAAATCCGCCGGTAAAGGCGGGCGAAGATCGTAGCGCGCCCGACGACGCAGGGTTGTCCAAATCGGGGGGGGCTGACTTGGCTCGTCCCAGGCTTTCTTGCTTGCTGCCCTGGCCCCGGCAGGGGCCGACCGTGAATAGCTGCGGGTTTCAACCGGCGGGCCGTGCTGTAGCGGAGCTCTATGCGCGCCGTTCGGCGGTCATAGACCGCCGCTACAAATTCCAGACTGCGCCACTGGTAAGGGACACCCTGCACAAGGCGGAATGCGCAAGTGCTGCGCCGGGGGCTTTCTCAGGCGCGGTTATCGGCGTGGCGTTCGGCGACGATGGTCAATTGCATGTCGCGGGCGTGGCGGACGATGCGGTGGATAGGGTTGCGCCCCAGGAAGCCTTCCCAGGGCGAGTACTGCGGGCGCACTATGAACATCTGCGTAATGCTGTGGAGACGCGCGAAGTCGAGCAGCGTACGGGTGATGTCCTCGCCCTGCAGGACGCGCGTCTCAATATGAAGATTGCGCGCGAAGGTGAGATGCCGCTCGACAGCTTCGCGTTTATCGGGCGGCAGGCTGCCGAACTCAGGCTCCGAATGGACAAACACCGCCAAGCACTCAGCCTGGAGGTAGTCCGCCACGCGGCGGCCACGGCGAATGAGCATGGCCGTCGAAGGGTGTTCAGTCACATAGAGCAGAATCCGGTCATTCAGCGGCGCCGGGGCAGGGGCAGGCAGGTCCTGGCTCGCGGTCTCGGGCGCAGAGTCCGGCGCTTCACGAACAGGCTCCGGCAAGACGACGTGCCGGATCTCGACTTCATGCGCCGTCTGCCGCATGGCGATTTCGCGCAAAGCCACAAGCGTCGACTCTTTGAAAAAGTTCTGCAGCGCGTGCTGGGCCTTATCGGGCGGATACACCACGCCGCGCTCGAGGCGATTTAAGAGGGCGCGTGGTGTGAGGTCCACCATCACCACCTCATCGGCCTGCTTCATCACCCAGTCCGGAATGGTCTCGCGCACGCGCACGCCCGTCATGTTCCAGACCTGATCGTTCAGACTCTCCAGGTGCTGGATATTCATCGTGGTCATGACGTCGATGCCGGCTTCGAGCAACTCCAGCACGTTCTCCCAGCGCTTGAGATGGCGGCAACCGGGAACATTGGTATGGGGCAACTCATCGACGACGCAGACCTCGGGACGACGGGCCAGGATCGCCGGCATGTCCATCTCTTCGAAGACCGAGCCGCGATACTCCATTTTGCAACGCGGAACCAGCTCCAACCCTTGAGACTGCGCGATGGTGTCCTTGCGGCCGTGCGGCTCGAGATAACCCACCACCACGTCGATGCCTTTCCGCACCAGCTCGTGGGCGTCCGCGAGCATCTGATAGGTCTTCCCGACACCTGCCGCATAACCCAGGTAAACCTTCAGGCGACCGCGTTTGGTGTTAGCGTTGTCCATCGTATTGTGAGGAGCAGGCAGAACGTGGGCTGTCTTTCTATTGCCTGTTCCCTATTCCCTGTTCTTGCCGTTAATGCGGAAAGATGCGTACGTCGATTCCTTCCGCCGCGCGGATGAGCCGATCCAGAGGACCACCCAGGAAGCGGTCCCACCAATGGTCCCGGCTGGAATGGCCCGCGAAGATTTGCGTAATCCGGTGCGAGCGGGCAAAGTCCATCAGGGTTTCAATCGGATCGTCGCCGTCCAAAACTTCCGTCTGCGCACCGATCTGGCGCGCCCTCTCCAGTTGTTCTCGCAGAAGAGCTTCATCTTTTTCCGAGAGGTGCTCGGAGCGGACGTACACCGAGAAAAGCTCCCCGTGAAAGCGGTCAGCGTTGCGGCGTCCGCTAGCCATCATCGCCTGCGCATTAGCCCCCGGCGTGAGGCAGACCAGAATTCGTTCCTGCGTGCCCCACAGCTGCGAAATGCCGTGGGCGTGCAGGTATTCCTCCAGCTGCTTGTCCACCACCTCCGCGGCCAGCAACAGGGCGAGTTCGCGCAACTCGGAGAGCCGGGGAGTGTTGTCCCGATGGCTGGGATCGCCGGACGCCTGCCCCGCGCGCTCCAGGAGAAGCTCCGGCGGGACATCAACAATCACGATCTCATTGGCGCCGTAAAGGAAGCGCGAAGGCACGGTGGCCGTCACCTGCTTGCCGGTGATTCGCTCCACGTCGGCGCGCAGCTCCTCAATGTGCTGGAGATTCAGCGAGGTGATCACGACAATCCCCGCGGCCAGCAAATCCTCCACATCCTGCCAGCGGTGTGGGTTCTTGCTGCCCGGGGGATTACTGTAAGCGACCCCGTCCACCAGGCACACCTGTGGATGCCGGCGCAGGATCGCTTCCACGTCCATAGCCTCACCGTCGCCGATCTTCTTGAGGGGGATGATCTCGAGGGTCTGGGCGAGCTGCAGGAGTTCTCCGCAGATGCCCTCCTGCGTGGCGCCAATCACAACATCCTGGCCGCGGGCGCGGCGCCGCCGGCCCTCGTCCAGCATCCGAAACGATTTTCCTACGCCTGACGCATAGCCCAGGAAAACCTTCAGCCGTTCGTGCTGGAGCTGCTCGTCCTGGGCCTCGATGACCTTCAGGAGCAGAGTGGGGTCCGGTCTGCGGTCAAGATCGCTGGGCATGGGCGCGGCAGAGTCTCCTGAAGGGAGTGTACTATCGGACGCGCCGGGGCGACAAGACAGGAGTGCAAGCAAATCTCACCTTGCGGGTGAAAAGGCCTGAGGGGAAACTCCCCCACACTGTCATCCTGAGGAGCCGAAGGCGACAAAGGACCTCTGTACTTGTTTGAAAACCTGAATGCTGAGGTCCTTCGCTCCGCTCACGATGACATCGTAATCAGAGTTTTTCCTCAGCCTCGAAAACCGCACAAATCGCACGAACTGCGTGGCGGCCGTCTGCCTTCCATCCGTGCCAATTCCACTGCCGAAGAGCGGCTTCGCGGCTGCTTATGAAATCCTTAGCTAATCCTCATGCCTTCTTCACGGCCCTCATCCTAAGCTGAACTGACACACCGCATCGCGTAAAGGGAAGGGCGCTTAGGTCCTTGGGGGAACCCTGAAATGCTCCATACTCGTAATCTTCAACTCGTTGTGACGTTGTCGTTGTCGCTTGCCGCCATCACCCATGCGGCGCCCGCTACGGGAGACTTGCAGGGTGTCACGCGCACAGCCGAAGGCAGACCCGTGGCGGGAGTGCGTATCGTCATACACAACGTGGACGAAAACGTTGACCGCAAAACTGTCAGCAACGACGAAGGGCGCTTCAAAATCGAAAGGCTTGTGCCGGGACGCTACCAATTGGCGGCCAGTAAAGATGGACTCGCGAACTCCGCCGTCATTGCCGTCAATCTCCGGCAGCAAGAGAGTCTGCGAATTGACTTGGTCCTGCCGGCAGTCACACCTTCACCAGCGACAACTGATGCCGTGCGCATGGCGAACGCGCCGTCACGAGGAGGAGACTCTGCCGGTAGCGCCTTGAGCGCGCGTGAAAAGCAGTTGCTCGACCGCATCGACCGCCTGGAACAGCGTTTGGCCGCGCTGGAAGCTAGAGAGGAAAAACCAACGACAGCGCCTGTTGCGAGCGGTCAGGCTGCGCGAGCCACTCCTCCCAGCGTGACAGCCGCGGCGACACTGGAGAATCCTTCTTCGCTCGCCAGCCCGCCGAGGCCGGAAGCAGCGCCCACCACGGCGGCGCCCACCACGCTGGCGGCATCGCTTGTGCCGGCCTCAGTCCCGAACTCGCCGGGGAAGCCGCAACCGTTGCCAAACCCGCCTTCGGCCGCGGCCGCCACCGACCGGACGTCTACGGCGCCAGAAAAGGAACCGAAAGCCGCGCCTTTCTCGGATGCCGACTGGACATGGCTCAACGGCAACCCCCGCACGAAGGACATCTTCTGGGACACGAAATTCTTCACGCCGGAAATCCGCGCGGATATCACCTCAAACTACAACTTCAATCATCCGGCGGACCACTCGATGGGAGGATCAAGCGAGATATTCCGGAGCAACGAGGTCCAGCTTGAACAACTGGGCGTGGGCGGCGACTTCCATTACGACAACGTGCGCGCCCGCCTGATGACGCAGTTCGGCATGTATTCGGTAACCACTCCCCGCAATGACCCGAGCCCCGGGCATGGACAGTGGGATCTCGTCGACGCCTATCGGTACGTCTCCGAAGCCTATGGCGGCTACCATTTCGACGTGCTGCACGGCGTCAACGTCGATGCGGGAATCTTCATGTCGTACGTCGGGCTGTTCAGCTACTACAATTTCGATAATTGGGCCTATCAGCCCTCTTACGTTTCGTCGAATACTCCGTGGTTTTTTAACGGCGTGCGCGTGCAAATCTTCCCCACCGCGCATTTGAAGATCGAACCGTGGTTCATCAACGGCTGGCAGGCGTATGGATCGGCCAACCACCGGCCTGGTGTGGGCGGGCAGATCAAGTGGACGCCGTTTCCCTGGATGAACATCATCTCGAACAATTACGGTTTGGGCCAAGATGACCTGTTCGTGCCGAAACGCGCGCGCCTCCACACCGACAACAGCATCGAGGTGAAATACTACGACCGGCCGTCGAAGGGCCTCGACAAGATGGCGTTCACGCTCACGGGTGACATGGGTTGCGAGTACGGCGGCGGGGTGAGTTGTACCGGCAATACCCGGAATGGCCCCAAGCAGAGCTTCCTGGGCTTCATGCTCTACAACCGTTTCTGGTTCCGTAATGACCGCTACGCGGTGACGCTCGGCGGCGGCGCCATCAATAATCCGGGACGCTATCTCGTGCTGATCCCACCCATCAACGGCGAGACCGCCGTCACCGCGTCCACGAATTCACCATACTTCACAGAGAATCCCGGCGACGCTTTCAAAGCGTGGGACGGCTCGGTGACTTTTGACTGGATGCCTTCGCAGTACATCACCTTCCGGTGGGAATTCGATCACCGCCACACGAATGTGCCTTATTGGTCCGGCTCGGGAGGAATCACGCCGCCCGGAGGAAACAACGGGTACCCCACTGAATATGCCTGTATGAACGGCAGCCCCGCATCAACCATTGCCGGTTGCGCCGCGAACGCTGGCCTGTGGACTCCAGACCTTCGCAGAAACGAGAACCTGATCGACATCGACATTCTTGTTAAATTCTGAGCGAATCAAGTTATTCGGTGATGATTCTGAGGGCCACGAGGGACGCTCCGCCGGGAACGTAATTCTCAACGGGGACGGAAAGCAGAGCCTCAAAGAAAGCGGGGAGGGTTTTCTTGTCCGGCGAAGCGTCGAGGAGCGCGGTGCGCAACGCCACCAAGCGTTCGCCGTTGGTCACGTACTCGGCGGCGCCCTGGGTTCCCTGCGTACACAACCCGTACAGAAGAAGCAGGCGGTCCTTCTTCGCACCATTGGGGCGCATCACCACCAAGGCGTAATCCCGAGTCAGGTGGTTGGTCACCGGGTCGAATTGGGAAGCGAACACCGCGTTGGCACCCGGCGGTGCGCTGTTATTCTTGAACGCCCCTTCGTAGAGTGAGAACCCGTGCGGGTTTTCAAACACGCGGTTCGTCCAATGGGTCGCCCCTCCCAACATGATCGTGTTACCCCCCTGGATTTCCGTGTAATCCGTAAGCCGGGAGGTCTTAACGCGAAACGTCACGCCCTGGCTTGAGAGCAGGTTAGCGAGGTCCGCCAAGCCTACCGCCTCTCCGATACCCGTGTAGTCCGTCGGCGTGGGAACGAAGACGAAGTTCTTCAACTCCAGGAAATGAAAGGTGTCGCGAAACGCAGGCATGGTGAGTTTGGGGATGGCGTAACCTTGCTTCAACGTCTGCGGAGTGTCCGCGTCGGTGACCAAGCGCAGGACCGGCTGAGTGGGCACCACGACCAGTGGTTGGCTGCCGGGGACCAGAAAGGGTTTCCAGAACCACTCCTCGCTTTCCGGCAGCGCGGCGGCAGAAGGCATCGGGGTGTGCGAGACGCCGCGTTCCCGCATATATAGCAGACCCAGCGTCGCGCACGCCAAGCTCAAAAACACCAAGAGCGCATTTCGCCACTCAATACCGCGACGCGCGGCGACCACAGCCGGCGACGGCCCGGCGGAGTCTGCAGCGCCGGCGGCGACGGTCGCATCCGGTTTGGCTCTCGTGAAAAGCGGGGCATATTGCCCGGCAGGCAGGTCAATCTTTAGCGGACTGTTCTTGCCCTCTTCCAAGTAATAGGTCTTGAGGGCACGGCGGATCTCGTGGGCTTGGACCCGTACGATAGGGTCTTGCTGCGGATCAAAGTCCGATCCTCTTTCGTACACTTCCACACCGATGAGATACTCGTTGAGCTTATCACCCTCACCCCGCAGCACGTGTCCGGTGGTGAATTCCAGAAAGAGCCGCCGCTTAGGCGCCTTGGCAAAGTACTTGCTTTCTAGAATTCGCTTCAGCTCAGCCTGCTTCTCGTACGGCGTGACGGGGTCGGATTCCGGCGGATTCTTCGTTCCCATCAGAGACATCCTAAGCGAGCATAAACACGCGAGACCTACCGGCTAGGCGGATTATATACGCCGCCCTGAACAAGGTCAATTCGTGTAAATAACGGTTACTGCGGTTGTTAACGCGAGGCAGAACGTCCCGCCTTCGCGGTGGCGTGGCCGGCAAGCATGGCAGGCAAGTCTCTGTTCTTTAATAAGTTAAGTTATCGTGCGTTGATTCTCCTGCGGAACATGCCAGAGTCCAATCGCGACCCCACCCCGGACAGCGTGTCGTCCATACAAGCAAGTCTTTGCTTTGCAATAGATTAGAGAGCCGCTGGCAGTGCCGTCGGCGGTTGTAACTTGTCTACTAACCGGAATAGCCTTGTGGTGGCGTGGGATTGAGTCCTTAATGCAGCCATGCGCGGGCGTTCGGACCCGTGCGAAGAGATGTGTTCCCCGTCAGTTCAATACAGGCCGTTGGCGAGTTGCTGAAGAGAACTCACCAGTAGGCACCGAGACATAGCTCGGGTGAAGTGAGAGAACAGACTGACCGAGCCATCAAGAGTCCCGCGTGGCCGTTTGGGATGCTTCCTTTTTGCGCGTCATAAGGGCGCGCGCTAATCATTCAAGCGTCGGTTGGGAAAACGTGGAAGCAAGGAGGTAGTCCTCATGCTCAGAAGTTTGCGAATTATTGGGGTTTGTTTTCTATTCTTGCTCGCACCTCTCACCGCATTCGCACAAGGCAACCTGGGAGCGCTGACCGGAAGTGTCCTCGACCCCTCGGGCGCCTACGTTCCAGAGACAAGCATCAAGATCACGGAGACCAACACCGGCGTGGTTCGCACAACGATGGCCTCCAGCGCCGGCTACTACCGCGTGCCGGTCCCCCCGGGGACGTACAAACTGGAAGCCACCAAGGCCGGGTTCAAGACCGCCCTGGCGGAGAACATCGTGGTCCCTGTCGCCCAGGTGGTGACGGTCGATTTCACTCTCGAAGTGGGAAGCGAGGCGCAATCGGTGACGGTGACTTCGGAAGCGCCGCTACTCACACCCTCCACCGCGGAACTCAGCAACGCCTTATCCCCCCAGGAGTTTGCCTCCTTGCCGATCATCCTAGACGACGGCGGCCGCCAGTTAATGACCTTCATTTACAGCAGTCTGCCTGGAACCGTAGGAGGCACCTGGAACGGCTCCATTAATGGTGCGCAGTACTTCACTGCGGACGTGCTGCTGGAAGGTCTTCCGATCGCCAGCTACAACATTCAAGGCGCCATCACGGAGGCTTCGCCCTCGGCCGAAGCCGCCAGCGAGTTCAAGGTTCAGACCTCCAGCTACTCGGCAGAGTATGGCGCCACGTCGGGAGGCGTCGCCAATTTCAGCATGAAATCGGGCACTAACAACTGGCATGGCTCCCTCTATGAATACGTCAACAACCCCGTACTTAATGCCACCGGTTGGAACGTTAACCAGTTGCCGGAGGGCAGTCCGGCAAAAGTTAAGGCTCATTTACAGGAGAACAACTTCGGCGCTGACCTGGGCGGGCCCATCCGGAAGAACAAGACCTTCTTCTTTGCCAACTACGAGGGCGAACGCTACCGCGCCGGGAACCCTAGAGGTTATTACACCGTCCCCACCGCGGAGATGCAGCAGGGCAACTTCAGCCAGTGGTTGTGGAATCAGGCGGGCACGGATGCGTTGGGCCGGCCGGTATACTGGTATGAGATTTACGATCCCACCTCCACGCGCTCGGTAGCGGCCGGCGCCACGGACCCGGTCACAGGGCTGGTGAACAATAGCGGAAGCGACGCGCTCATTCGTGACGGTTTTGGCTTTGACCCGGTGACGGGCGCGCCCGAGTCCAACGCCAACGTCATCCCCAGCGCGGATTACAGCGTGGCCTCGGCCAAGCTCCTCAACCAGTTCCCCACGCCCATCAACTCCCAATTGGGGAACAATATGCTGGGGTACTCGGGTGCCCCTAAGATCACCATCGACAAGTTCAGCCTCAAACTGGACCATGTCTTCAACCAAAAGCACCGGATGTCGGGTTTCTGGACGCTCAGCCAGCGCGAACGGCTGATGGCCAACAAAGGATACTGGATGCCGGTTCCCGGCTATCCCATCGACCCCACCAAGATCCAGGATATTCGCGCCAGATACCTGCGGGTATCGGAGGACTGGACGATAAACGACCGCACCATCAACCACATCGCCTTCGGGTACAACCGCGAAAGTAACTTCAACGGACAGCCTTCTGGCGACGTGAAACCCTGGTTGCCCAGCACCTTGGGGATCGACGGGACTCCGGACTACAAGATCCCGCAAATCAACATGGCAAGCTTCGCCCCCCCGTCCGGCCATCCAGCAGCCGGGAAGGCCAATCTGGAAAGCATCTTCGGGAGCTGGCAAAGAGGTATGGGCTTCGCTCCATCCGAGAGCTACATCTACGCGGACACCCTGAGCCACGTCCGGGGCAAGCACAGCTACAAGTTCGGGGTGGAGTTGCGCCGCTACCGCAATAACGACCGGGAAGTTGAAGGTATGTCGTTCAACTTCTCCTATCTGCAAACCGCGCTGCCTGGCGCCTACCGGAAGAAGACGGGGAGCCCCTTCGCCAGCTTCATTCTGGGCGCCGCGGATGGCGGCAGCCGGGATGTCAACACCACGACAGTGGGCTACCGCCAAGGCTTGTTCAGCCTCTATGCACAGGACGATTGGAAGGCGACACCCAAGCTAACCGTGAGCTACGGCTTGCGTTGGGAAATGCCCTTAGAGCGGAAGGAAGCGTTCAATCGCTTCTCCGGCTTGGATCCCACCCTGGCCAATCCGGATGCAGACAACTACCCCGGTGCCCTGGCTTTCCTGGGCAGTTGCTCGGCCTGCAACGGCGCTGACTCATTCCAGAAGCTGTACTACCGCCAGTTTGCGCCACGCCTGGGCCTCGCCTATGGATTCAGTGACAAGCTGGCCTTGCGAGCGGGCTACGGCATCTCCTACGCCCCGCCTATCGCCAACGGATGGCCAGGCGCGTCGGCAGGCTACAACAGTGCCGTCGCGTTTGGGAGTACCAGTCTTTATCCTCGCGAGTTCCGGGACCCCACCGATCCGGCCGTCTACTGGTCGCAATTAACAGACTCCACTCGGATGCCTTCCTGGTACACCAGCAACAGCCGCGTTGGGGTTCCCGCCTTCACCGGCTCGTTGCCGGATTATTCTCCGGGTGGCATGAACTATCAGAACATTGAGTACACTTCGCCTTCGCTGGCTCAGCCCTATGTGCAGAACTGGAACGCCGGGATCCAGTACATGTTGCCCGCTGAAATCCTCGTCGAGGCCGATTATGTCGGCTCGAAGGGAACTCGTCTGCCCGCTGCCGATATCGCCGCCCGGATGAACAACGTCCCCACCAAATACATGGGGATTAGCACGCTGGGCGATTATCTGGGTTGGGACATTGACGAGGCGCTGGCTGATCCAAGCGCCTCGGCCGCGCTGGCGCAGTTCGGGGTCACGGGGAAGCCATTCCCGAGCTTCAGCGGCACGGTCCAAGATTCGTTGCGTCCATACCCGCAGTTCACCGGCATCACTAACGACACGCCCTACTTCGGCAGCTCCACCTATCACTCTCTGCAAGCTACGGTCCGCAAGCGCGCGTCCCACGGCCTCAATTTCCTGGCCGCCTACACCTTCTCGAAGACCCTCGGCAACGAGGACGCCACGCTTGGGTACTACAGCGGCAGCTACTTCCAGGACTACTACAACCAGAAGAACGAGAAGTCGCTGGCCTCCTTTGACTACCGGCACAACCTCAAGCTCACCTGGGTCTACGACCTGCCGGTCGGCAAGGGCAAAAGGTGGCTCTCGCAGGGTGGTGTGCTGGACAAACTCGTCGGCAACTGGAGGTTCATGGCCATCCACAACTACAGGTCGGGTGATGTCCTCCAGGTCTACGACAGCGGCCTGGATTCCGGAACGGGTTCCTGGGGAGTGCGCGCGGATGTTATCAACGGGGCGGCCCAGAAGGTGGCCTTCCACGGATCCGTCGACTCCATCAACGGGACCCAGTACTTGAATCCCGACGCCTTCGCTGCGCCGCCGGCGGACCCCATCTCGGGGAGTTATGCCCAACGCTGGGGCACGGCACCGCGATTCCTCCCCTACACTCGCGGTCCGGGCATCCAGACGGAGGATGCTGGTCTCATGAAGGACTTCGCCTTTACGGAACGTTACGTCCTCCGCTTCCGGGCCGAAGCCTCTAACCTGCTCAACCGCACCGGCAGGGGCGACCCCAACACGGATGTTTCCGATATGTCAAGCTTCGGGAGGATCTATGGGGTAGCCCAGGGTCCGCGGCAAATCCAGCTTTCCCTGCGGTTTGATTTCTAAGTCGAGCCGTGGTTCTTCACCCTCCTTCCAGGGTTGCGGCCCGCCTTGCGGCGGGCCGCTTTTTTTCCACTGGCGGATGAAAGCTGCTCGAGTACCTGGTATAAACTCCGAAGCGGTTTCTTTCGCGGAGAGCCTATAATCGACACGGGCCAGATGAGAAATCGTCACCTTTTGCCCGGTGCAAGGCGCAAGAACCAATGCCGGCCCGTATGACTCCGATGATGTTCACCTCCACATTTCTTCGCTGCCTGGTGAGCTGGAAGTGGCAGCGGCCCGCCGCCGGCATTCTGTGCCTGCTGGTCACGCTCGCGCCATCCTGCCGACGAAAAGAGCAAGTAAAATCGAGCGCATCGACTGCGCGGGATGCGAACGTTCTGCTGATCACGCTCGATACGACGCGCGCCGATCACCTGAGTTGCTATTCGCCAGGACATGCGCGGACGCCCCACCTGGATGCTCTGGCTGCGCGCGGGGTCTTGTTCCGGCACGCGACGGCGCAGGTGCCGCTCACGCTGCCCTCGCACGCCTGCATCATGACGGGGGCCTATCCCATGGTCCACAAGCTGCGGGACATGGGTGGCTTCGTCCTCGACAAATCCCATCCCACGCTGGCTTCTCTGCTCGAGCCCACAGGCTTCAGCACCGCGGCTTTCGTGGGTTCGCGCGTCGTGGCCAAGCACTTCGGCCTCTCGCACGGCTTTGACACTTATGACGACGACATGGGCGCCGAGAAAGAAGAAGGGAAGCTGCCCGGCTTCTTCCCCGAGCGGCGCGCCTCCGTCGTCACTGACCGTGCCCTCGACTGGCTGAAGAGCCAGGGCCGGCAAAAATTCTTCCTGTGGGTGCACTACTACGATCCCCATCAGCCCTACGATCCGCCGGAGCCCTACCGGCGCCAATATGCAAAGGACCTCTACGACGGCGAGATCGCATACATGGACGAGCAGGTGGGGCGCCTCATCGACGGACTCGGCCCATTGGGGCTCAGCCCACGCACGATGGTCATTGCCATGGGTGATCACGGCGAAAGCCTGGGCGAACATGGCGAGGCCACGCACGGCGTTTTTCTCTACGACGCGACCTTGCACATCCCGCTTATCCTGGCGGGGCCCGATGTGCCCGCCGGCAAGGTGATTGACGATCAGGTGCGGTCGATCGACATACACCCGACTGTAATGGAATTCCTGCACATCGCCGCCTCGCCCGAAGCACAGGGCGTGAGCCTCTGGCCCCTCCTCGCACAGGGCACGCGTGTGCGCTCGAATTACTCCTACGGAGAGACGCTCTACCCGCGCACTTACCTGGGATGGTCAGAACTGCGCGCCATGCGCACGGACCGATGGAAACTAATTTTGGCGCCGCACCCGGAACTCTACAATCTGGAGCAGGATCCCGCTGAAACCCGCAACCTGATTCCGAACAATCCTGCCGAGGCCGATCAGCTTCAGAAGAAGATCTGGGAAATTGCCGGCACGCAGGCACGAACGGAGAAGGTGGAAACCGTGCCCGTGGACCCTCAGACACGCCAGGAGCTTGAGTCTCTAGGATACGTGAACGGTGGCGCGGTCCGCGAAATCCAACTGGGCACCAGCGCCCCGGATCCCAAGAACCACGTGGCGGTCCTCCGAGTCATGGAGCAGGCAGCGACTTTTTTGAACTCCCATAATTACCCGCGCGCGGCCGCGCTGATGGAACAGGCGCTGCGTGAGGACCCCGCAAACCCGCTGTCGCACGTTTACCTGGCAATGGCGCTCGAGCGCTCGGGGCAACTCGACCGTGCCGCGGCGGTCTACGAGGACGCGATCAACCGCCACGTTTTCACCGATATCGTCTACTCGCGGCTCGGCAAGCTCTATCTGCACCTTCATAAGTTAGATAAGGCCATCGACGCAATGACGCGCGCCAGCCAGATCAAC
>Ga0335069_10003875_pt1 | contig 22430 bp, 20 predicted proteins | sample Lox_Sample_11_FD_206714 | JGI IMG/M metagenome (GOLD analysis project Ga0335069, IMG submission 206714) | Soil microbial communities from Loxahatchee National Wildlife Refuge, Florida, United States - Lox_Sample_1.1 | ecosystem: Environmental > Terrestrial > Soil > Wetlands | place: USA... | reverse complement strand
ACTCTTTGATTCTCCGGAGGATACTGTTTGACTGCGATTGGATTGCGTCTTGGTCTGCAGCGTTTCCGTTCCACTCAAGGAGTGTTGGTTGGATGTCTCCTCAATTGCTTTGTTTGCGTTGGAATTTGCGCGCCCTGACGTGTCGACCGCAGACTCCGGCGCATCGCGTGGGCTTTCCGGTGGGTAAGGACGGAATCCATTGCGTTTGGGAGACGAAAGATAGTTCTTTACATCGATCTTCTTAATGAGGGGCATGCTGACTCCAAGCATTCGATTGCATACTTGAACGGCGCTCGATTTAGATTCTGCCAATGCCAACGCCCGACCAAGCGTTTCGGGCCTCAAAGAACTTGTCTTCTTCCGGTCACCAAGTTAAAAACCAGAATTGCCAGCGCAATCACAAGCAGCAAGTGAATCAGGCCACCCGCAACGTGGAAGCTGAAGCCCAGTATCCACAAGAGGAGAACGACGACGAAGATTGTCCAGAGCATTCTGAATCCTTTCAAGCGTGCCGGCGCCCTTGCCTGTGAGAATGAAAACTGCGCCGGCACCGGGGTCATGCACAAATCTCTAGTTTGAGGCGATTGCCTGGGCTTTTGCGCCCCTAACCGCGTCGAGAAACGAGTTTGCCACAGCTGGTGTTGCAACCTCGCCGTTGAGAATTCGAGCATTGGAGACGTCATGGCCGTAGATCGCCTCGGTGGAGTCGTCATCGCGGCGAATTGAAGCGCCGTTCAGAGTGAGACCCGCAAAGGCGCCTCTGGCGCGTGAATACGTAAGGATCTCGGCGTCCATCTTCCAATCGGTATCGGCTGAAGCATGACGTCCTACCGGTCCTGCCGCAGCCGACGCATCTGCGCCCAGCTCGAATTTGCTGGAAAGCAACTGCTTCATGCCACGCTCATCCTGGATGATCATGACCAGGTCAATGCCTTCAACGCCAATCTGCAGGCCCCAGCTGCCACCCGTGATAGCGAAGAATGCCGGCGCGCTCCACCCTCCGGACGTCCGGCATGTGGCCACGCCGCGGCCGTTCTCTGCCCCAAACACAAACCCACCCTTGATCAAATGAGGAACAACGGCGATGCACTTCGCGTGGTCGAGAACCTCTTCCGGAATGCCGTTATCCGGCGCGGCCATGATCTCGTGCACCACTCTGCCCGCATGATCCAGCCGGTTGACCGTTGCTTCGCGATCGGATTCTGCCCAAGCGGCGCTAGCCACACCCAGACCGAGTATTGCCACGACGGTTGCAAACTTCTTCATACAACTCACCTTTTTCTACCCATGCGCAGCGTCGCTTGTTGTTTGCGCCTTTGATGCCCACGAGGCACTTCCCACGCTAGTGCTTTAGCTCGTAATGATCTGAGCAATCCGGCTCAAGGTCCGACTGAATCTGTTAAGGCTTGAGCTGAATCAGCTCCATTGCCCCCGCTCCGGTCCACATAATGCAGCGCGAGCCGCAACACGGTTCGAAAATCAGAACGAGCAGAGACCTGTTGGAAGCTCAATGATCTGAGTGACTTCGGGAGTATGATGATCCCAGGTTCTCTGTCTGGAGTTTCGATCGTCGCTGCAGCTCTCAATTGATTCGATGGAGATGCTGTCTCGTTCCGGATTTGTGGGATTGAGCGCCAACATTGAATCTGGCCGGAGGGTGCGATGGCTGAACTCGATAATCTCCCATTTGATGCGGCAGCCTTTCTCATGAGCGCAGGGCTGGGACGAAGAATTGTCCAATTGGCGCCCAAGGAAGCCTTTTTTTCACAAGGAGAGCCGGCCGACTCGATCTTCTACCTTCAAAAGGGCCGCGCAAAGGTCACGGTCGTCTCCCGTGCCGGCAAAGAAGCTACCATCACACTCCTCAGCGCGGGCGATTTTCTCGGAGAGGAGGCGCTCGCGGCAGTAGCGGGCTTGCGGCTGGCTACAGCCACCGCCACAACCGCATGCAGCGCCCTCAAGATCAAGCGGGAAGAGATGATCCGCGTGATGCACGAGGAGCATGATTTCTCCGACCTGTTTCTGAAGTTCCTGTTAGCCCGCAGCATGCGCATTCAGGCGGATCTTGTCGATCAACTCTTCAACTCCAGCGAAAAGCGCCTGGCGCGCATTCTCCTGTTGATGGCGGAGTTCGGCCGGCCGGGTGAGCCGGAGACCCTGATTCCCAAGATATCGCAGGAGACGCTGGCGGAGATGATCGGCACCACCCGCTCCCGAGTCAGCTTCTTTATGAACCGCTTTCGCAAGCTCGGCTTTATCGATTACAACGGCCGCATCCGCGTACACAAGTCACTGCTCAATGTAGTTCTACACGACGGTTCCGGAATTCCAGAGGCGTAGCTCCGTGTGTGCATGTGAGCAGGGCCCAATGGACTTTGATTGGCATACCTTGTGGAAAAATTGCGAATCTAAAGTTGAAACCTGCCCAGAATTGAACAGCAAGTCGGTTCGTTAAACCGGGATACTCTCTCCAGCAGTCATCCGCAAAGCAAACAGATGGGGTAAGATATGCCGGATTCGCCAATCAGAATCCTCGTTGTGGATGACAATGCGGCGATTCGAATGTCGATGGAGCTTCTGCTGGATGAGCTTGGATACAGGGTGCGATCCGCAGCGGGAGGCTTTGCTGCGTTGCGCGAGATCCGCCAAGAGATGCCGGATATCCTTCTCACTGACCTCAACATGCCGGGCATGTCAGGGGTCGAGTTGCTTGCAGTCGTTTGGCGGCGATTTCCCGCGATCCAAAGGATCGCCATGGGAGGTATGTATCCCGCCAACGTGGTACCTTCCGAAGTGGCTGCGGATGCTTTCTTCCAAAAGGGCGACGGTATCAACGGACTTTTGCGTATCATCCAGACCCTTCCCCAGAGTAGACACCGCGTTCGCCAACGCTTCAGCTCCAGCCCGCCGCTTCGAATTCATTTCGATGGACACGCTGCTTCCTCGGAGGCGTGCGTAACCATTGAGTGTCCAGAGTGCCTGCGAACCTTTCCGCAGCCTGTCGCCGAAGAAAGCCGCTTCCTGCGCGAAACGGATTGCATCCATTGCGGCAGTTCAATTCAATACGCAATTATTGCCCCCCCAGGTCACAGACGATCGCAGCCATTCAAGCGCTCCAGTGCGGCGCTCAGAGTTGGCTTGTCTCCTAATTTGAAATCCGCAGAATTCTCCTCTGAAATCGGCGATGAGTCTTCTTTCAGGTGATCAGAATTGACGATTCGTAGTTGAACACTCCGGGATACCGTGGTTTTAGCGCCCCCTGAATCCGCAAGTAGCACCTCAGATCATCCTCCCAAGCAAGCCGCACTAACGTTCCTTCCCCGCTGGGTAAGAGCCGAGAGGAATCTCGGCTTCCCCCAATGAAGTCGCCAGCGCATTGCGAAAAACCGGGACGGTTCCTGCTCGGTTTGCGTGACTAAGACGACGCCAAAGCGGCGCGCAATCTACTAAGAGCTCCACCTTATTGATGGCAAACCTGCGAAGCCAGCATTGCGGCGCCTTCTGAAGAGTTGAGCAGAATTGATCTGACGGCCACTCCCAGTCGATGTGATGATGGACAGAGATTGATCGTGACTACAGTATCGCCCTTATCTTGCGGCGGCTGTTCCCCGGGCATAAACAGCCAACCCACACACTCACGGCCTGCAGCGAGGAAAGTCTTGACCAATCAAATTGGTACAGTATTCGATCCGGCTGCTTTTCTCGCAAACGCCGGACTCGGCCGAGTCATTGTCGAGCTGAAACCAAAGCAGACATTCTTTTGCCAGGGAGATACGGCGGATTCGATCTTCTATCTGCAAAAGGGCCGTGCTCGAGTCACCGTTGTTTCGCAGAACGGCAAAGAGGCCACGATCACGCTTCTGTCAGCCGGAGAATTTGTCGGAGAGGAGTGTCTCGCCGCGATCGCCGGGTCGCGTATGGCTACTGCTACTGCCGTGAACGCCTGCTCGGCGCTCATGATCAGCAGAAATGAGATGATTCGCGTGATGCACGACGAGTCTGCATTTGCCGACATATTCCTCAAGTTCCTGCTGGCCCGCAGCATGCGAACCCAGGCAGACCTCGTCGATCAGCTCTTCAACTCCAGCGAGAAACGACTGGCGCGCATTCTTCTGTTGATGGCAGAGTTCGGCAAACCGGGCGAGCCGGAAACTTTCATCCCATCCATTACGCAGGAAACGTTGGCGGATATGATTGGGACCACACGGTCCCGTGTCAGCTTCTTCATGAATCGCTTTCGCAAGCTCGGCTTTATAAGCTACAACGGACGGATTCAGGTGCATAAGTCGCTGCTGAACGTGGTCCTGCTCGATCAGCTGCCTGACCGCAATGCGCAGAAACCTGCCATCCCTATTTCCTAGGATGGCCTCGATCGATGCTCCATCCCAGACGGCTCGCCGTTTCCCTTAAGACTCTTGAGCTTGGACAAGTTCGTCGAAGATAGTACGGTATTGGATCATTGCTTTGCGGAGTTCCTCGGTACTGGCATCGACCCGTCCGGGCCGTACTGCGATGGCGTTTGCACGGCGGTAGTCTTGCATCAGCCATGGATAGCTGACCGAGATACCCGCAGCGCGCTGTTCGAAGTTTCCTTTGGGATAGCCGCGGGCCACAAGGAGCGAAGAGATGAGCGCGTCGGCTTGAGTGACCGCGAACTTTGGATGATCGACAAAACGGGCTTGCACAGCCTGCCATTCGGTAACAAATCGCTCCCGTTCGGTGGCGGCGAGCTCGCGGAGTTGCGGTACGTTCACGTGAGTTGCCCGATCGGCCAGCTTCCCCTCGGCTTTGCGCAGGGTTCCGTGCGTGACAATAGCGCGGTCGTACTCCGGTCCGAAGCTCGTGCGGAAGCCTCGGGCTCTCGTTCTGCGATAGGTCAGATACAAAGCAACTGTTGTAATCGCAACGATCGTGAACACTGCGGTAGCGGCGAGAATCTGCGTGTTTGTGAATTGCTCAAGCATGCCGTTCTCCTTTGCCGGGCGCTACCGCGAAAAGGGTCGATTGAGGAGGCTTTTGGGGCGGATGGGTGCCAGACACGCAACCATGATGTATGGCCAGAGGCGCGAATGATGGTCAAAACTGCTCACTGCTCCCGGCAAGCGAAAATGGAGCATCCCCCACATTGGGAGACTCAACACGACTGGCATAAATACGCCGGTCAAGAAAGTGATTGGATCGGTAGCTCAGGTTAGCAACGAAGACGACAGATAACGTTCTGAGGCTGTGCGTTTTCCCAGCGAGCTGGAGCATCCGCCGAAGAATCTGCGTATACGAGTAAAACCGATCGTTGAACCGATCTACCTCCTTCACGAGTTCCGCCCAGGTAAGGTGCGCATAGCTGGCCACCGGATAAGTCAGAGTGTAGTACTTCCAATCTCGTGGGTAATCGTTCGAACGGATCCTGCCCTCGCGCTCCATTTGAGCGAAGAGCTTGGTTCCGGGAAGCGGAGTGAGGATCAGAACATTGGCGGCGTCGATGCCGTATTCCTTGGCCGCGCGAGCGATTGTCTCGCCAATCCCTCGCTGGTCCGTGTCAATCCCTATGATGAAAGAGCCCACAACGCATATGCCGTGCCGTTGAATCCGCCGGACGGACTCGCGGAAATCTCTCCCCTTCTGAAGGTTGAACTTCTTACCTAAGGCCATCAAACCTTCCACGGTGGGGGATTCGAACCCAATGAATACGCCTTGGCATCCCGATCGCGCGGCCAGCTCCAGCAATTCGTCATCGTCGGCGAAGTTCATGGTCGCCTGGCAGATCCAAGGCCGGGTCAACCCCTCTTGAATCATCGCCCGGAAGAGATCCTTGGAGTACGCGAGATGGTCCTCGCGAGTGCCAATGAGATTGTCGTCTACAAACAGGATGACTTTTTCCTGAATCAGTCGTAGCTCTCGAATGACATCATCAACCGGCCGGTGGCGATACGTGCCTCCGTTGAAGGCGGTAACGCTGCAGAAGCTGCAATTCAACGGACAACCACGCGTGGTTTGTACCGAGCCGAGGTAGTAACGTCCGTGGAGCAGGTCGTGGCGAGCAGGTGGGATTACGTCCATGGCGCTGATTCCGCCGTCATACACTCTGCGCAGGACGTGGTTGCGCGCATCCGCCACAACCTGCCCCCATATAGATTCCGCCTCTCCCGTGACCACCGCATCCACATGCTCCAGCGCTTCAAGGCGGCAGAATGTGGCGTGAATCCCTCCCATCACCACCGGTACTCCCATCGCGCGGTACAGTGCTGCGAGTTCGTAGGCCCGAGGCGCTTGGGAAGTGAAGGCGGTTATGCCGACGAGATCAGGTTTGGGCAGACGTCCGTAATCGGGATGACCCAGGTTCTCATCGATCAATGTCACCTCCCAGTCCGACGGCGTCAGTCCCGCCACTACGAGAAGCCCGAGTGGTTTCCAGACTCGATACTTGTTCAGACGGTTCCAATGAACTTTGTTCAGGCTGACGACAGGATTGTCGGGATTTATAAGGTAGAGTCGCATTTCATTTCTCCCCGATCTACTGCTCGATTCGCTTGCTGCGACTAAGGTCCCCCGTTCGTCGAGTACCCCTTCTGCCACGGCAAGCCGACCCTTCAATGAGAGTTGAGGGTGTGTCGGATCACGTCGCGGGAGGCGCTCCTGGCTACGATTCGACAGGTAGGTTTCGCCTCGCCTCATTGGCGTTGCGAGAAGCCTTAACGAGCGTCACTTTGATGTCTTTTGCAAGGCCAATCAGCGCCAGCATGCGGATTAGGCAGTAGTTAAAGTCCACCTCCCACCATGTCATGCCATGTGCTGCCGATACAGGATGAGCATGATGGTTGTTATGCCAGCCCTCTCCGCCGGTCAACAACGCGACCCACCAATTATTAGTTGAATCGTCATGGGTTTTAAAGCGGCGTGTGCCCCATAAATGGGTTGCGGAGTTGACTAACCATGTCACATGGAATCCAACCGTGACACGCAGAAGTACGCTCCAAAGGACCCACGACAGGCCAAGCTTCCATCCACCGATCAAGGTGCCGCCGACCACGAGCAGGGTGCCAGTCAAGGTAATCGGCAGCCAATGCCAGACTGCCAGCCAACGGTAGAAGCCGTCCTCCTGCAGATCGGGCGCATAACGCGCGATCATTTTCGTTTCGTTGTGCAGTGCGCCACGTAAGATCCAGCCCATGTGCGACCACCACTTGCCGTCGCGTGGGGAGTGCGGATCACCTGGTCTGTCGGTGTACTGGTGGTGCATGCGATGCACGGCAACCCAGTAGGTCGGGCTTCCCTGCAATGCTCCCGCGCCACAGAACGCCATACTATGCTCCAGCCACTTCGGCGTGGTGAAACCGCGATGCGTGAGCTGGCGGTGATAGCTGACGGCAATGCCGACATTCTGGCATAGGAGCCATGTTGCAATGAATATGGCCAATGAAGACCAATGAAAGCAGAATAGAGCCGCCACTGCTCCCAAATGAAAGGTCGCAATCACAACAAAGAACACCCAGTTGAATTCGTTTGATTGGCTCTGCTTCAGTTCGGCACTTGAGGAGAGGTCAAGTTCCTGCCGCTCTGCAATCGAAAGTGACATGACGATGCTGCCTCGGCCTTCAAATCAGTGGCTTCATTTGGATTAGCTGCGCTATTGCAACGGACCGCGTAGTCCCTTCATTGAGCTTTAGCAGGTTGCTTGCTGAATATCTGAGCACAACTGCTCACAGTGCCTCCTCAGGTTTTCGGGGACCACAGCGCGTTCATGAGGCAGGAACGTTAACGGAACATGCATTTGCAGGAAACATCAGCTTCGAGGGCGCAAATGCGCTGCAATGATGGTCCGATCTCATGGGCGACAACTGGACTTGCGTTCTAGTTGGCTCCACCGGATTCGGCGTTGCCGATGCTCTCGTGGCCAGATAGATTCCCAAGAACGGTGGGCGTGAACGCTCTTCACTCTGAGGTTCGCAGCATGTCCGGCTCAATAGCTTGGGGCGCCACAGATTCGACGATCGCGGCAAGCTTTGCCCTCCGAATCTCGGAGTCGGGTGAGCCTGCTCAGGTATCTCACAGGCATACATTGCGCAAGCATGACAAATATCAACGATGCAATCTGCCCTCTTCTGCTCACTTATTCGAGAGCGGCGATCACACTTACCCAAGCGCTGCCAGCCTATCGGTGGATTTAGTTCACATGTTATCCAGAAACTACTTGACAACGGTAAGTGCCCAGCATACCGTTAGCACTTAGAAGGCTAGAGTGCTAATGCTCTACTGGTGGAACTGTTTGAACGGGTCCGTTGCTCCGATTTCTTGAGCCTCAATCCGCAATATCAGAAGCCTCCCTTTCCAAAGGCCACCCTATGTCCACGGCTGGGCTCAACCCTGCCCGCGCTCCAATGCGAGGCGAGAAATGACAGCAACATCAGTAACCACTACCTTCACTCCACTTCATGACCGCATCTTGATCCGTCGTGTCGACGAGGGTGAATCGGTCCGCGGTGGAATCATCATCCCTGATACCGCCAAGGAGAAGCCCCAGGAAGGCGAAGTCATCTCCGTTGGCAAAGGCAAATCCAATGATGAGGGGAGGATCTTCCCTCTCGACGTCAAGGCCGGTGACAAGATTCTCTTTGGCAAGTATTCCGGAACCGAGATCAAGATCGACGGCGAAGAGTACCTGATCATGCGCGAGGAAGAGGTTCTCGGCATCATCAAGAAGTAAGTTTCGGAGATCTGTGATCAGTGGTCGGAAGAGCCGCACATGGTGCTTCGGTCATTCTGAACACATAATCCTGACGGCCCATGACAGCTTACTTACAACTGAACACTGACCACCGGTCATTGTTCACCGGTCTTAGGAGTTTTATGTATGGCAAAGCAAATCCTGCACGGTGAAGAATCCCGTCAAGCGATCCTGCGCGGTGTGAACATACTGGCCGACGCCGTCAAAGCAACGCTCGGACCCAGGGGTCGTAACGTTGTTATCGAGAAGAGGTTTGGCTCGCCCACCATTACCAAGGATGGCGTAACGGTTGCCAAAGAAATTGATTTGAAGGACCCGCTGGAAAACGTCGGCGCGCAGTTGGTGCGTGAAGTCGCGTCCAGAACAAGCGACTTGGCGGGTGATGGCACTACGACCGCGACGGTTCTCGCCCAAGCCATCTTCCGCGAAGGCGTGAGAACTGTAGCCGCCGGTGCAAATCCTACCGCTCTCAAGCGCGGCATCGACAAGGCCGTGATCACAATCATTGGCACGCGCGACAAGGAAGGCAAGTGGGTCGAAGGCGGCGCACTGGGCAAACTGTCCAGACCGGTGGACGAAGGTTCTGTGGCCCAGGTGGGCTCCATCTCAGCGAACGGCGATGAAGAGATTGGTGAAATCATCGCTCGGGCAATGAAGACGGTGGGCAAGGATGGCGTCATCACTGTCGAAGACTCGAAAACTGGCCTGACCTTTCTGGAGACGGTCGAGGGGATGCAGTTTGATCGCGGTTACCTGAGCCCGTACTTCGTCACCGATCCTGGGCGTATGGAAGTCGTGCTCGACGAGCCCTCGATCCTGATCTTCGAGAAGAAAATCGGCAGCATGAACGATCTGGTGCCCCTGCTGGAGCAGGTTGCGCGCGGTGGCAAGCCTCTCCTGATCATCGCTGAAGATGTGGAAGGCGATGCGCTTGCAACCTTGGTAGTGAACAAACTGCGCGGCACATTGAATGTGGCCGCTGTGAAGGCGCCTGGCTTTGGCGATCGCCGCAACGCCATCCTGAGCGACATCGCTGTCCTGACCGGCGGCAAGGCCATCACCGAAGACCTAGGCATTAAGCTCGACGGCGTAAAGCTCGAAGATCTGGGCAAGGCGAAGCGCATCACTATCGATAAGGACAACACCACGATTATCGACGGTGCCGGCGAGGCCAACAAGATCAAACGCCGCGTGACCGAGATCCGTGCACAGATCGAAAAGTCTACTTCGGATTACGACAAGGAGAAGCTCCAGGAACGGCTGGCCAAGCTCGTTGGCGGCGTTGCCATCATCCAGGTTGGCGCTGCAACCGAGACCGAGCTCAAGGAGAAGAAGGCGCGTGTCGAAGATGCCCTCCACGCCACCCGCGCGGCAGTCGAGGAAGGAATTGTTCCGGGCGGTGGTGTGGCACTCGTTCGCGCCATTTCGGCGGTCGATGTGCTCATCAGGACACTCGAAGGCGACGAGAAGATTGGCGCGCGCATCGTATGCCGTTCCCTCGAAGAGCCGTTACGCCAAATTGTCGCCAATGCCGGCGAAGAGGGCTCGGTTGTGTTGTCCAAGGTACTCGTGTCTAAGGATGATAACTACGGCTATAACGCCGCAACTGGCGTCTACGAAGATCTGGTGAAGGCCGGTGTCATCGACCCAACCAAGGTAGCCCGTACAGCACTCGAGAACGCAGCGTCGATTGCCGGTCTGCTTCTGACCACTGAAGCGCTGGTGGTTGAGCTACCCGAAGCCAGGTCTGCTGTTTCGTCTGGCGGTAACGGCGGCATGGACGGCATGTACTGAGCGGCGCGATCGGCGAGCTGGCGCTTCGAAGTAAGACAAGCCCTCAGCTTCGGCTGGGGGCCTTCTTTGCTTGTACCGATAGGTCACAACTGCACTGACATTGAACCCACCATCATCCTAGCCTCAACCAGTAACGATCGGGGCAAGCGGTATGCGCGCACTTTGGCGATGTATTCACAGAAGTCCTCGTAACCACGCTCAAGTCGGTTTCTCGCGCGAATGCCAGCGTGACACCAACAGCCTGATGTTCCGTTCAGTTTTGCTCATATGCGACAGGCAACCGAAAAGCCCATTTGGCACTGAAAATTCGTTCTTGTGCTATCTGAGGACAAAAGGCGTCCCACGCTCGTCGACATCGGCGATGGCGGGATTCGTGCGCTGCCTGGCGCGAATAGTGTTACCTGGGAGTCGACGGCGGCCCTGCGGCAATGCAGCGTGCTTCCTCCCTCGTGAGCCGAGGTAGATTGCAGTAGGTGTGACCGGTCTGGCACGCTCTCAGATTCTTCTGTTTCTGCATTCACGACAGAAAATCAGGGCGAGGTGTGCTTTTGTGCACAGGTTTTCTCCGTCTTGAACCATACGCTTATTGTGAGATTGGCTCTCGACGCCTGCTCAATGAGGCAACCCAATGTCTGAACTGCCGATTCCGATGCTTGTTCTTGGGGCAATCGTCGTCCTCTATCTGCTCAGCTCGATCAAGATACTCCGCGACTACGAGCGCGCGGTAATCTTCCGATTGGGCCGCTCTCTTCCCGCACCCAAGGGGCCGGGAGTCATCCTGGTCTTCAGGCCTATAGACCAGATGGTGCGTATCTCGCTCCGTCAGCAGGTGTTTGTGGTGCCGCCCCAGGACGTAATTACTCGTGACAACGTTACTCTCAAGGTGGACGCAGTGGTGACTCATTACGTGGTCAACCCCAATGGCGCCGCTATAAAGGTGGTCGACTACGTCAACCAGACGTCGCAGTTCGCCCAGACCACGCTACGCTCAGTGCTGGGAGAGGTGGAGTTGGACGAGTTGCTGAGCCATCGAGACAGGCTCAATTTGCGTATCCAGTCCATCATCGACCTGCGGACTGAACCGTTTGGGGTGAAGGTCGTCTCGGTGGAAGTGAAGCAGGTGGATCTTCCAGAGCAGATGCAGCGCGCCATGGCAAAGCAGGCAGAGGCTGAGCGCGAAAAACGCGCGAAGATTATTCACGCCGAGGGTGAGTTCAGTGCCGCGCAAAAGCTCGTGGATGCCGCAGCACTGCTGGCAACGCAGCCGATCACCATTCAGCTGCGCTATCTGCAAACGCTCACTGAGATTGGTGTGGAAAAGAACACAACCATCGTCTTTCCTCTGCCGGTGGAGATGCTGTCGCTGTTCAACAAGCTACTGCCGCCAGCAAGGGCGGAATCTGAAAATCCGTTGGCTTCTAAGTCCTAGAAGCGACGGGACAACCTTTTCCGAACGCTTGATGCGGTCGGAGGAGCAACTATGGCGGAATTTGAACAGAGAGATCTTGCAGAGTCAGACCCGAGCCAATACTCTGCTTCGTCCGAGCACAAAAGCTTCGCGATTAGCGCCGGTGTCCTATTTGTGATCGGAGTGGCAATCGGGCTCAGGTGGCTTGCATGGGGATATTTCGAGCGCATTGGATGGATTGCACAAACCCGCGTGGTTGAAGCACACATGAACGGGGACTGGCCCATAAGCGAATACCGGCCCTGCCAAACAGATGGGACCGCCAGCATTCTACTTTGCCTAGAGCCTGGCGAAGCGCAGAGTGGCTTGTCTGCTAATGGCCAAGTGCTGCGGTCAGTCTCTGTACGCTTTTACGGGAACATCACTGGAAAGCCCGAGGCCATTCTGAAGTGGCAGTGCAAGCGGGAAACTGAATCCATCAGTTGCCGCGCAATTCGATAAAGGACGATGTCGTCAATTCTGGTTCGTACAGGAATCGAAGACGATGACGGACGATTGCTTGCATCGCATTTCTTGAGGAGGCTCATCGCAGTTCCATTCGCATGTGAGGAGGCAATGAGCCTCCCCACATGCTCCCGCTTACCGTTCGCGACTGACGAATCGGGCGCTGGATTCTATGCGGCCTTGCCGTGAACCTTGGCTTCGAGGGCCTTGTCGGTGCTAACAGTCACCTTGATTTGCTTGGGCTTGGCTTCGGCATTCTTAGGAAGGTTTATTCTCAGCACGCCCTTGTCGTAGCGGGCGCTTACCTGAGCGAGATCCACGGAACTGGGCAGCGTGAACGACCGAGTGAACTCTCCGTATTGCCGTTCGACGCGACGGAAGTTCTCTTCTTTCTCTTCCTTCTCGATCTTGCGCTCGCCGCGGACGGTGAGGGTGGTGTTCTCGATACGGACATCAATGTCTTTTTCGTCGATGCCCGGAACTTCAAGCTTCAACGTAATGTTGTGCTCGTCTTCGTATATATCCACCGGCGGTGCGTAGCTGGTGGTCGTTAGCGCCTCTTCCGGGACTTCGGGTCTATACGACTCTTGGAAAAGACGGTTCATGCGGTTGATGCGATCTTGCATGGCGGAAAACTCACGCAGAGTGTCCCAGCGGTTCATTAGAGTCATAACGCAGTTCCTTATTTCGAGAAATCTAAGGAGGGAAACCTTCAGATGGGCTGACTTAGTTCAGAGAATCTGAACGAGTAAGAAGAGGTTGCTTGCTCAACTACAACGCTAGGCCTGTGCGCTGCCGTTGTCAACGACGAATTGATCCATTCGGCAATTCGATCGGTCCGGGACTAGTTGACCCGACCTTAGCTAAGGGGAGGCTGCTTGGTCGCTTGATGTTATTTGTCGCAAGAGATCTCCACCATTGCGCGAATCAAGACAGCACGAGCTCAGGCGACCGGTCGAGGGGCACCACATTCAGACCTCGGTAGAGTTCTTCCCGCGTTAATCGCGACTTGAATGCGAGATCAGCGTCGCACACTGCGCTTACCATTTTCGTCATTGACGACGATGCTGCGGCACACCCGACTGGATCCCCCAGAGCGACTGTCGTATTTGTCCTCGCGAATTCCGAAACCGTATTGGCCGGCTTATGTTCAGTTCCTTCAGAACTCGATTCTTCCTTGAAAGGCGATCATGCGCGGCGAACTGTCGCCGCCGAGGCCGACGCCCAGCAAGCCGGTCGGTGGAGAGATAGTGCTCTCGAGCGTCCCAAAGCGCGCCGGAATGGATCCGCTTGGTACACCGGCTTCCACCTCGTTCGGGAGAGCGAAGTTGGGATGGTTAAACGCATTGAACATATGCATGTCGAGGCGGAAGGTAATACCTTCACGGATTGGGAAGGTCTTCGTGACGTAGATGTCCGAGCTGGTGTAATGTGGCCCTCGAACTGAATTGCGGCCGGAATTTCCGAATTGACAGTTCACCGGAGAATCCCCTCCGGTGCAGGCTCCGGTGGCGGGATCAACGACAGAGACAAATGCATCGGGATTGAGCCATTGCTTTGTTCCTGCCACCGTGACGCTCGCGACGGAATTCTTGTCATAAGTGGGCACGCCGGGAACATGATTGGCGTATTCGGGCGCGTCGAACTGGACCGTGCTCGCGCCATTGGCCTGAAAGACGCCGTTACCGTTGGCAATGTACGGCTGGCTCAGAACGCTGAAAGGAAGGCCGGAGTGGAGGATTGCGGTCTGAGAGAACGACCATCCGCCGAAGATCTGGCGCAGCGGCGCATGCTTTGAATGGAACGGGAGTTGATAGAGTCCATAAGCCGAGATATTGTGCCGCACGTCGTAGTCGCAACTGGCGTACTGCCGGCGCAATTCTCCAGGTAGAGGCGACATGATTCCCTGCGTCGAAAACGCGAGCAATCCTCCATTCGAGACTTCATCGAGACAATGGCTGAAGGTGTAATTGCCATGCAGCGTCAGGCCGTGCCATTGCTGCGTATAGGCCATTTGCAATCCCGCATAGTTGCTGTTCGCGTCGGTCCGGAACTCCGTCACATTGCCGAATCGCTGATCGATGGGCTGCCGATAAGGAAAGGGCGCGAAACAGCCATCGCAGACGGTTTGGTACCCATTCAGCTGTTCTTGAAACGGCTCATGCAGACCACGCGTACCCACGAAGTCGGCGCGGAGACTGCCGTGGGCTCCAATCTGCTGCTCGACACCCAGATTGTACTGGTAGTAGTACGGCGTCTTGAGTTTCCCGCCTGGAAATGTATTGAGGCTTACCGCCAGCGGACACGTGGGCGCACCGGCTTGGATGCCCACGCAGGGATCGCCGCCAGAGCGAAATGTGGTTTGAAATTGACGGTCGGCGTTCGCCGCAGCATCGACGGCGCTACCGGGAACCCCAGGTGCAATCGCTACGCCACCGACCTGCCCGCCGATGCCGCCGACGAATGTGGGGTCGTTGGGTGCATTCATCGCGGCCAGATCGGCAATCTGCATCGGAACGATGTCGCTGAAGACGCCGAAGCCTCCATGCAGGGCGGTACCGGGCAAAAGCTGGTAAGCAAATGACGCGCGCGGCTGATAGAGAAACAACGGCGTGCCGGGGAAGAGAGTATTCGCGTTGCCGACTACGACCTGGTTGAGCGGCTGATAGGTCTGGTGCGACGCATCGAGAAAGGAGCCGGCCGTGCGGGAGAACAGATCGCGCTCGCTGGAAACATTTGTATTCCAGGTCATGCGCATGCCATAGGCTATCGTCGCCTTCGGAGTGGGCTTCCATGCGTCCATGCCGTAGTACTCAAGATTGCCTTCAGAGACGCGTTCTTTCAGCGAAACGGGAAAGCTCTGGCTGGCCGTGTAAGCGGCCCCGTACGTGAATTGGGCAAGGTCGTTGTAGGTCACCGTGGGCACTGTGCCTTCGCCAAGGTCGTAGTTGCTCACATCCAGGCGGCGTGTGTTGATACCGAATTTCCAGGTGTGCATTCCACGGGTCCAGGTGAGATTGTCGTTGATCTGCCACTGCGTAACTTTGCGGCCCTGGGGATAGGTATTGTCGTTGCCGCCGATGGTGGTAAGCGGCACACTGCTGCTTCCCGACGCGAGCACGATCGGAAAGTGCTGTTGAGCCTGATCAAAGTTGTTCGGCTCGAAGATGCTCGAATACCAGCTCGCGCCGGGATTGAACTGGTTTACCAGATCCGAATTGAAGACATGCGTGTAGCCCGCAACCAGAGTGCGCTGCGGCTGCGGCGAGTAGGAGTTGAAAATTGGATTGATGGGGTCGGTGTAGGCAGCCTGAAGGCCGGTATCCTGCTGGAAGCGGTACCAGACGCTATCCTGCGCGTTGATCGTGTGATCGATTTTCACGACAATCAGGTTTTCGCCATCGGTGTTGTTAAGCGATGCCTGCCGTTGCGTGGCGCAACCGTCACCGTTTGTGCCCAGGGGGCATCCGACCATCGGCACTTGTGATCCACCCGACTCCGGCAAGAGAGAGAAAATCTCTTGGTACAAAGGAATCTCTGCTGGCTGCGCAGGGAGCGAAGTTCCCGTCACAGGATCGGCTCCGCCAAGGGCCAATTGATTCAGAACATATTGCTGATAAGCGGGAGTAGGCAATGTGATCTGCTGAACCAGCGGCAGAGCAATGCGGATGCCTTCGTAATGCCCAAAGAAAAACAGCTTGTCCTCGCGAATCGGGCCGCCGACGCTCACGCCGAACTCGTTTACCGTGGAGCGCGGCTTGTGCGCGATGTTGTCCTGCGTGTCATTGGCGTGGAGGAAGTAGTCCTCGGCATTGAACAGTGATCCGTTCCAGACTTCATACAGATCGCCGTGAAATCTATTCGTACCGGATTTGGTGAAGTAATTGACCTGAGCGGCGCCGTACCGGCCCTGATCCACTGCAAAGGAATTCGTGTTCACAGTCGCTTCTTGCACAGCATCCAGACCGATGACGAGATTGGTAGACAGACCGATGTTGAGCCCGAGCCAGGGATCATTGGTATCGTATCCGTCCAGGACGTAGCCATTCGAGGTCGCCGGCAGGCCGTTGAATTCGACGTTGCCGTAACCGCCTGCAGCTTTTGCATCATTTGAAGAGCCGGCCGTGTTCATCAACGCGCCCTGCGCAAATTGCGCCACATAGGTCAGGTCCTGGCCAGGATTGGGCAGGTTCTTGATGGTTTCCGCTTCGATGGTGGTCGTGGTGTTGGGATTGTCGAGGCTCAGCAGGCCCGTTTGCGCGGTGACTTCAACGGTCTGGTTGCTCGATTGAACATGAAGCATGAAGTTCAGCGAGACGGTACGGCCAACCCCGACACTTGTGGGCTCAGACGTCGATGCGGAGAAGCCGGAAGCCTCAACCATGACTTGATATGTGCCTGGGTTGATCTGGGAAAAGAGGAAGTGGCCGGTTGAGTCCGTCCGGCTTGCGCGAGTCGCTTTAGTGTCTGTATCAATCATGATGACGGCGACCCGTGGTACTGCGGCCCCGCTCGGGTCCGTGACCTCACCTGCCAGTGCGCCGCTCGTTCCACTTTGCGCAACTGAAACAAGAGGATTAACCGCGGTTAATACGGAGAGAAGGATGAGGCTCGGCGGCGGGTGGATTCGCATATCAAACGGATCTCCGGGAAGCGAACAAGAATGCTCGCGGCTGCGTCTGGACGCGGTCGCCGAGAAGGAAGGAGAAGAACTCTGAGCGGCCGATATTTAGGTCCGCCTAATTCTTTTAGGCTAGCCTAATATAGCAGTAGTGTCAATCGGACATCGGTCATAGGAGCCATGACTTCCCGACGCCAGGTGAATGCCAGCACTGAATCGGTCGATAACTACCTCAAGGCGATCCTCGCCCTCAGCGGAGGTGAGGAACGAAGCGTATCGAGCTCCGCTCTTGCGTCACGACTGGGAGTCGCACCGGCATCGATAACGAATATGCTGCAAAAGCTCGCTTCCCTTCCTATGCCCTACGTCGAATACGAAAAGCATCGTGGAGTTCGCTTGTCGCCTCGGGGAAAGCTCCGCGCGCTTGAGATCCTTCGTCACCATCGGCTGATAGAAACGTTTCTCTATAAGGTTCTCGACTACCCACTAGAGGAAGTGCACGAGGAGGCTGAGCGACTTGAACACTTCATCTCCGAACGTTTTGAGGAGCGCATTGATGCAAAGCTGGGACGGCCAAAGTTCGATCCGCATGGGCATTGCATTCCTGCCCTGGACGGGAAGATGCCGAAGAAGGTCTCCAAGCCCTTGACTGAGATCGAAGAAGATGGAGAGTTCGTGGTGGACAGTGTTTCGGATCAGGATTCCACCCTGCTGAAGAAGCTTAATGCCCACGGCGTGACGCCAGGCGCTCGTTTACGCGTCATGAAATCGCCTCAGGAAGAATTCACTCTTCGAGCGAGTACCAGTTCCAAGCAGTTGCGCCTTCACGGTTCAGCCGCCAATGCAGTCCGAATCCGGTCTATTGATCGACCGGAGAGCAAGAATCTCTTTGCATGACGCTAGGCCAAAAGTCGATACTCTTGCTTGATTGCTGATACGAACACGTCGAGTTCAGCATTTCTGTTGTAGAGGGCAGGAGTCATCCGTACGGCCGCACCCTTCGCGATGCCTTTGCGCGCTACCGTCAACACATTGTGTTTTGCAAAAAGTACGTCCTGGACATGCTTTGCCTGCTCAAAGGTGGCCTGCCCTCCAATCGAAACGAGGTAGTAGCGCCGTAACTTTCTGGATCATCCGGGGTCAGGATTTCTATACCCTCGACATCGCGCACTCGTGAGACCCAGTAATTCCGCATAGACTGTAAACGCTCTCGCTCTCGCTCCACCGTCATCCGGTTGTGAAAGTCGATGGCCGCGGGGATTGTCAGCATCGCCCCGAAGTTACATGTCCCTGAATAAATGCAGGAAGAGATGTCGTCGGCAGGATCTTCCCAGCATCGATGAACCTGCAGCCTTGAGAAGCTCCCGCCTGTTTTTCAAATCTCAGATCTCCTCGCGGTTACGTTGACGATCACGAGATCTCCTCGCTCACCTCCTGCCGAATTCTCTCAAGAATACTCGGCGAGATATTAGCCGGCAGAATCGTTGGCGATATGCTGGGATGTACAGTCCGCCCGCGAAGCGTCCGGCCAATTCCGAATAGAAGCAGGCCGAATGCAGACAATGCGACGGTGATTGGAACACCGAAGGCAATCTGACCTGCTTCTCCATCAGGCACAACGAGGATGGTTTCCCCATACTTGGCTTTGTAGTACCTGATGATGTCCTGTTCAGTTTTGCCAGCGAGCACCATATCCGTCACTTCCTCGCGCATTTGCTCGGCTTCAGCGCTCATGTGAATGCGGATGGTCTGCGAGTAACAGCAGGGAGCCATCAGTCTGTCTTCCAATTTCCGAATTGTCCTGGCTTGGACCGGTGTCGGGATGAGTGCACTGGCGATGAGGAGATTTGCAATGATGTGCGCCATGCCGTGATCGTTCCTTTCTGCGAATGCCCACGCCCGAAGTCTCCGCAGGCTCATTTGCGATGCAAGTACGCTATGATGTCGTCGATCTGATCGTTGTCTAAGCGCCCATTGAATGCAGGCATCGTTCGTTTGCCGTAGACAATGACTTGACGCACAGATTCATCGCTTGCCTGCGTGGTCCCGTCGGGCAGGTAGCGATGGGAAAAGAGTCTGTGCAGCTTGGGAGGTTCTTTGATCAAGCCCAGCTGGTTCTCTTCGTGGCATTCATAACAATTGAAGGTGTAGAGGGATTCCCCTCGTTTCTCAGATGCGCTGAGTGTCTTGGAGCACCCGGAGACAAATGAGAGCGACGCGGAACAGAGGAGGATCAGGATTACCGCCGAGACCACTGGGGATGCTGGTGTATTGTGCATCGCCAGATTGCTACCTAGTCACTTTCAGTGCAAGCGACTTGATTGCACTGGCAACATCGTCAGGATTCCAATCGCTCCCAGCCCAGGTTTGCGCGACTTTGCTGTCCGGATCGATTAACGTCGTTGCCATGGTATGCGTGATCTGGTTGTTTTCTTCGTTGTATTGGAGTCCAAACGCCTCGGCAAGCTTTTTAAGATCTCCGGGAGTCGTATCGGCAAATTCCCAGTGAGAGAAGGCTCCAGCGTTGTCATCAAGATAGGCAAGTCCATATTGGCGCAAAACGGGCGGCTGATCGTAGCCGGGGTCCAGGCTGATGCTGATGAGATGGCTTGCGTTGTACGCCTTAGGATCGCTCGCTAGATCTCTATTCACTTTCGCAAAGTGGCTGGTAATGAGAGGGCAGGCAGTTGGCATCGGACACCGCGTGTAGATAAACGTGATCAGCAACGCTTTCCCGCGATAATCCTTGAGGTGGATCGTCTTGCCGTCCTGATTGACTAAAGGGAGATCCGGAACCGCTTCGCCTACCATCAATTGATGCGGTGGGAGCATTGCAGGCAGCAGTCCGCGTCTTGCTTTACTGGTGACCGTTACCGACTCAAGCAAATAGTCGTCGCTGTCTGAGTTCACGAGAACATCGGCAGAGATTCCGTCGCCGGGTTTCAGGTTTTGGATTTCCGTCGGGTCCTTCAGCTTGTAGGCCATGGTCATTGCAGGCATGAAACCGGGAATCTCGCCATGCTGCACCGTGATTTCACCGGTGGCTGCGCTCGTGGCCAGGACCAAACCTTGAAGGTGATAGCGATCGACGTGTGTGCTCGTTGGGTGAAGCGCAACGCCGGGCGGATTGTCGGTGGATTTGTGGCATCCAATTCCGAGGACGAAAACTACACCAGACAAGATTGCAGCGCCGACAACGTCATGACGGGAAAGCAAGGTGAGACTCCTCTGGAGTTGAGCGCGGGTGGTAGTGCGAGAGAATTGCGGTTCACCGGCCGTGCAAAGTGCGATATCGCTGGACTGTCATCGGGTAGTGAACTTCTCAGGTGAGGCATCGAAGATTTGCTTGTGTTCGCGCACGCAGAAATAGTAGGTTTTGCCCTTGTACGTCGAGGACAGCGATCGATCAATTTCCATGCCGCAGACGGCGCAGAGAGGATGAGTCGCCGTCTGCTTGATGGGTTCGGCATACTCGGCGTTGGAAGATGGGTTCAGCCAGCCCTGGCCCTGATATTCAAGCAGAGAGGCAGTCTGGGTTGCGATATCGCGGCCGAAGTAGCGCTCAACTACGCGCAGAGCGAGATCCATTCCAGAAGTGAGACCGCCGGCAGTAGCCAGATTGCCCGCTTCAACAAAGCGGGCCCCACGCTCCACATGAATGTCCGGGTACTGCATCGCAAAGTCGACGTAAGCGCCGTGATGAGTAGTGGCAGGCTTGCCGTTCAGCAGGCCGGTGCTTGCTAGAACAAAGGCGCCGGTGCAAACGGACATCGTAACATCAGTGCTTTTGGTCGCATTGCGAATCCAGGCTTTTGTCGCCTCGCTTGCCGGACTCTGTGCGGGGATGACGATCACCTCAGGTGCGGGAGCGTTGGCAATCGTAAAGTTAGGCGTAATCTTCAATCCACCGCCCGCAGTAATGGGAGCCGCGGACTCAGCCACAGTGTAGAGACTGAAGAGATCATACTTTCTGCCGGGAATGCTGGCCCTTTCGAAGACTTCCCATGGGCCGCAGAAATCAATGACCACTGCGCCCTCGGAGATAAGGAAAGCGACCGGGATGGATGCGTTGGCCGGAGGGGTGAGCGGATTGAACGCTGCGCCGTCCGCCGCTGCATGGAATGTTGCGGCGGCGGCGCCAGGTAGAGTCAACGAGCCTGCGGTAGTCAAGCCGAGAGCGGCGGAACGCTTAAGGAGCTCTCTGCGATTCATTGAAATGACCTCTGCAATTCGGATTGGTACACATTGGACAACAAATGGATCTTCAGCGTTTATAGAGCCCGCCGACAATCGGCGCGACGGTTGGAGAGGACTGGGAGAATCCTGCCCGGTCAAGGATTGCGGTTGATAGAGAGACTCCGGCTGTACATCCAACTCCATGCAGTAACGATCGGCGGTTCATTCGGACCTCGCATTACGCGGGATAATTTGCGCTCGGGAAACTGATCAGGGAGTCGAATTCCACCAGGCACAATCGCGCTCAGGACCAGAGAACCGGGAGCGCCAAGCTCCCGATAGTCGCAACTATATTTGCCAAAGGGTGAGTCGCTGGTGCGGCAAATTGTCGCAACTATCTGCGACTGCCGCTTGCAACTGAGTGTGGCGCTTTACCACATGCGGGACTGTTCGGTTGGACGAGTCGATATCAGGTGGGACGGCGTTCATCTTGCGGGAGGGTATTTGGAGATCTTCCGCTGCAGAGAACGACGATGAATCCCGAGCGCGCGAGCTGCCTGAGAGATGTTTCCTCCACAGTCGGCAATCACACGCTGTATATGCTCCCATTCCACGCGGGCAAGGCTCGGAACGCTCGATGGTGGGCTTGCATCGGTGCCGGTCGCAGGTGAGGCATTGAAAACAGCAATGATCTGATCGGCATCGACGGGCTTGCTCAGGTAATGGTCGGCACCGCCACGCACTGCCTCCAGGGCCGTAGCGATGCTTCCCCAGCCCGTGAGCATAAGAATGAACATTGTCGGGTCTAACGCGCGCAATTTGCGCACGATGTCTAGGCCATTCTCGGCGCCTAAGCGCAGATCTACGATCGCAAGATCCGGTGCATGCTCCTGAGCCGCATTCATTGCCTCGGCAATATCTGCCGCAAGGAACACCTCCCATCCACGTGATTCCAGAGCGCGGCCAAGCCGACTGCGAAATAGTTCGTCATCGTCGGCCACCAGCGCCGATAGTGCTTCAGGCTCCGGTTTTTGACGCAAATGGCAGCTCCAGGATGGCAGTAGTTCCTTGGTTCACGGCAGAATCGAAAATCAGCGCGCCACCCATATCTTCAGCGAACACTCTCACAAGAAACGTTCCCAGACCCATTCCTCGTTCCGGCCGCTTTGTCGAGTAGAACGGCTCAGCGATGCGATCGAGCACCT
>Ga0335069_10003874_pt1 | contig 22430 bp, 23 predicted proteins | sample Lox_Sample_11_FD_206714 | JGI IMG/M metagenome (GOLD analysis project Ga0335069, IMG submission 206714) | Soil microbial communities from Loxahatchee National Wildlife Refuge, Florida, United States - Lox_Sample_1.1 | ecosystem: Environmental > Terrestrial > Soil > Wetlands | place: USA... | reverse complement strand
TCCTCCCCCCGCTCAACGTCGACAACACCCTCGACCGCGCCATCGACTGCCTCCTCGCCAAACGCGATCCCAAAGGCTTCTGGTGCGCTGAGCTCCAGGGCGACTCCATCCTCGAATCCGAATACATCCTCCTCAAATTCATCCTCGGCCAGGAAAATGACCCCGACCTCCCCGCCATCACCAACTACCTCCGCTCCATCCAGCAACCCGATGGCGGCTGGAACATGTACCCCGGCGGCGCCAACGATCTCTCCGGCACCGTAAAAGGGTACTTCGCCCTCAAACTCATGGGCGACGATCCCAACGCCCCCCACATGGTCGCCGCTCGCCAGGTCATCGCCTCCCTCGGCGGCGCCGAAAACTGCAACTCCTTCTCCAAGTTTTATTTCGCCTGCCTCGGCCAGATCTCCTTCGACGCCTGCCCCTCCATCCCACCCGAAATCGTCCTCCTCCCCAAGTTCCTCTACTTCAACCTCTACGCCGTCTCCGCATGGTCCCGCACCATGATCCTCCCCCTCGCCATCGTCTCCACCCTCCGCCCCGTCCGCCAAATCCCCGAACGACTCGGCATCCGCGAACTCTACAAAGACTACGCCTCCGCAAACTCCTCCGCCGGCCGACTCAAATTCCTCCCCCGCTCCTGGCGCGAAATGTTTCTCCTCATCGACATGACCCTCAAGCGCTTCGAGAAAACCTCCGTCGCCCCCCTCCGCCCCAAGGCCATCCGCGAAGCCGAGAAGTGGATCCTCGAACATATGGAAGGCTCCGAAGGCCTCGGCGCCATCTTCCCCCCCATGGTCTACGTCCTCATCGTCTTCCGTGCCCTCGGCTACCCCGACGACCATCCCAAAGTCCTCGAAGCCCAGAAACACCTCAAAGACTTCTTCATCCGCGACCCCGAGCAAAACCAGATCCGCATCCAACCCTGTTTCTCACCCGTCTGGGACACCGGCATCGCACTCCACGCACTCGCCGAAGCCGGCATCGGCCCCGACTCCTCTATCCCACGCCCCACCGTCGACTGGCTCCTCTCCAAGGAATGCCGCACCCCCTCCGACTGGGCCAAAAACTGCCCCGAAGTCGAACCCTCCGGCTGGTACTTCGAATACCTCAACCCGCATTACCCCGACGTCGACGACACCGCCATGGTCACCATGGCCATCAAACGCACCGGTGGCGAACTCGCCGCTCCCGCCGTCAAACGCGGCGTCAACTGGCTCCTCGCCATGCAGAACGACGACGGAGGCTGGGCCGCCTTCGACCGCACCCGCTCCAAACCCATCCTCGAGCACGTCCCCTTCGCCGACCACAACGCCATCCAGGACCCCTCCTGCCCCGACATCTCCGGACGCGTCCTCGAATGCCTCGGCCACTGCGGCTTCACCACCTCCCACCCCGCCGTCCGAAAAGCCATCGACTTCATCAAGGAAACACAGGACAAGGACGGCTGCTGGTTCGGTCGCTGGGGCGTCAACTACATCTACGGCACCTGGCAAACCCTCACCGGCCTCAAGTCCGTCGGCGAACGCATGGACCACAAGTACATCCGCAAATCCATCGACTGGCTCCGCTCCGTGCAAAAGCCCGACGGCTCCTTCGGCGAATCCTGCGACACCTACGAAAACCCCGCCCTCAAAGGCAAAGGCCCCTCCACTCCCTCCCAAACCGCCTGGGGCGCCATGGCCCTCATGGCCGCTGCTGGCACCACCACCCCTAACGATCCTCACATCCGCAAAGCCATCCATTGGCTCCTCGAAAACCAGTCCCCCGACGGCAACTGGGAAGAACTCTGGTACACCGGCACCGGCTTCCCCCGCGTCTTCTACCTCAAGTACCACCTCTATCGCCTCTACTTCCCCATCACCGCCCTCGCCCGCTACCGCCGCCTCTGCTCCTAGCGCCGCCTCGCGTTCTTAATCCTAATCTTAATCGTAATCTGGGCTGCTAACCTCTCGCGCGCCCTAGATTCCTACGTTTCTCTTGTTCTCGCGTTCTTCTTCGCATCCAGAATCTCAAATAACCGTTGCGTATCCCGCGCAGCCTCCTCCCCTCGTCCGAGCGCCCGCAATGCTTGCGCACGTCGAGCCAGGAAGTTCGCGTCCTCCCCGCCGATGCGCATTCCCTCGGTAAAATCCGCTGCAGCCCGCTCATGCAGCCCGGCATAAAGCGCCGTCACTCCCCGCAACCGTAGCGCGTTCACATCCTCCGGCCTGAACTTAAGAAAGATGGAGAACTCTTGAATTGCCCCATCCCATTCCCCGCGAGCCATAAAGAGCGTTCCCCGCACAAAACGCACCTCAAAGTACTCCGGATCCATCCCGAGTAACGCATTGCTCTCCGCAATCGCTTCGTCGTTTCGTCCCAGTTCCTTCAATGCCCTCACGCGGATATATCTGCAATTTGTATTGCTCGGCGCCAACCGCATCACAGTCTCAGCGTCCGCCAGTGCGAGTTCGGCCTTTCTCATCTCCACGTAACAGGCCGCCCGTCCTTCGTACGCTGGCACGGCTTGCTGAGCACGCTGAATCACCTCCCCGTATGCCTCAACCGCCCGTTCGTAGTCCTTCAAACTCTGGCACGACATCGCATACCCGATCCGCGCCCGAATATTCCCCGGCTCCTGACGCAGCGCCTCGACAAATGCGTCTCGCGCCTCCGCCACGTTTCCGGCGACCAATGCGTCGCGTCCCTGTAGATAATGCTCATTCATCGCACGCACTTTATCCATCGTCCCGCCAATGCACCAGACGAACCCCTTCGCGCACAAACTGGCACCAGTCCTCATTATGCTAAAAATTCTCGAAGCCCATATCCCCTCTCCCTATCTGCACTTTCAACTTCTGCGTGCCAAACTTTGCGCAAAAGGTGGGCGCAGCTGCCCCTATATGGAGAGAGATTCCTATGCCCCGCCCAAGCCCATTCCGAAACACCGGCCCGCTGCTCTCCCCCACCACTCCCCGCGCAATTGAATTATCGAATTTCCAAAATGTTGGCCATCTTCCGAGAAAAACCGCATTTCCCCAAAACGCACTTGGCCATCTCCCGAGAAAAATCGCATCTTTCGCCAAAAAATATGGCCATCTTCCGAGAAATCCACACATTTCCGCCCCTCACCCTCCCCGCTTTCCAATTCTCTCCCACCCCCATTCTGCCGACCTATACTTCAGTAGGACATCCCGATAGGAGGTCCCCATGCACGCCACCGTGAAAAAACTTCCCCATAAAAATGGCCACCCAAGAGCTCAGTCCTCAGTCCTCAGCACTCATCACTCCACCATGCCCCTCGGCCAATTCCTCTTCCACTACCTCCACGCCAAAGGCATCCACCACGCCTTCGGAGTCCCCGGCGACTTCGCACTCCCCACCTTCGCCTGGCTCGAAAAATCCCCCATCCTATCCATCACCATGACCCACGAACCCGGCGCCGGTTTCGCCGCCGACGCCTACGCCCGCATCAATGCCGGGGGGGGCGGCTTGGGCCTCGTCGTCGTTCACCTACTGCGTCGGCGGACTCAACGTCCTCAACGCCATCGCCGGCGCCTACGCCGAAAAATCCCCCGTCGTCGTCATCTCCGGCGCCCCCGGCCGAAAAGATCGCGAAAAGGACCCCCTCCTCCACCACAAGGTCAAAACCTTCGAAACCCAGCGCCGCGTCTACGACGAAGTCACCGTCGCCTCCACCGTCCTCCTCGACGAACAAACCGCCGCCAGTGAAATCATCCGGGTTGTCGAAGCCGCCATCCACCACAAACGCCCCGTCTACATCGAAGTCCCCTACGACATCGTCGACAAACCAATCCCAATTCCCGCCCTTCAGCATTCAGACTTCAGCATTCAGCATTCCGACGAAGCCACCCTCGCCGCCGCCCTCGAAGAAACCCGCACCGTCCTCGCCTGCGCCAAACAGCCCGTGATCCTCGCCGGCGTCGAACTCCACCGCCACAACCTCATCGAACCCGTCCTCAAATTCGCCGAATCCCTCAACATCCCCATCGCCGCCGACCTCCTCTCCAAGTCCGTCATCGCCGAAAGCCACCCCCTCTACCTCGGCGTCTACGGCGGCGCCATGTCCTCCTCCCTCCCCTGCCGCGACTACGTCGAATCCGCCGACTGTGTCCTCATGCTCGGCACCTTCATCACCGACATGTCCATGGGCATCTACACCGCCAAGCTCGAACGCACCCGCGTCATCCTCGCCACCACCGAACAACTCCGCATCCACTACCACACCTACGAAGACGTCCAACTCCCCGACTACCTCGCCGGCCTGCAAAACCTCGCCGCCCAGAACCAAATCGAAAATCGAAAATCAAAAATCGAAAATCCCCTCCCGCCCTTCCCCTTCACTCACCCCAACCCGCACGAGGAACCTCGTCCCCTCGCGCACTCCGAACTCACAAATCCACTCACCATGGCCTCCCTCCTCCACATCCTCTCCCTCCACCTCGACGAAAACTGCTGCGTCATCTCCGACGTCGGCGACGCCCTCTTCGGCGCCGTCGGCATCCGCACCGCACGCCGCGCCGAATTCATCGCCCCCGCCTACTACCTCTCCATGGGCTTCGCCGTCCCCGCCTCCATCGGCGTCTCCATGGCCGCCCCCAACCTCCGCCCCGTCGTCCTCGTCGGCGACGGCGCCTTCCAGATGACCGGCACCGAACTCTCCACCGCCGTCCGCCTCGGCCTCAAACCGATCATCATCATCCTCAACAACGACGGCTTCGGCACCATGCGCAAAATCCGCGACGGCTCCTTCAACACCACCTCCCGCTGGAACTACGGAAAAATCTGCGAACTCATCGGCGGCGGCAATTACGTGACCGCCGAAACCAAAGGCCAGTTCGACGGCGCACTCCAGTCCGCCATGGGCTCCAACACCCTCACCGTCATCGACGCCCGACTCCCGCGCGACGACATGAGCCCTCAACTCAAGAACATGACCCTCGAAATGGCCAAACTTCGCCGCGCGACAACATAAAGCCGGCGATGGCACGGGGCGGCGCCGGAATGTGCGTGCATTCTCAAACGGATTTGAATCTTACCGGGAGGGGAACACATGCGCGACGTGTTCACCATGTCACGATTAATCCAGCTTCTCCGGCTCGATGCCGATGTTCTTCTCCCCCGCCGCCTTTTTCTCTTGATACTTCCTGACCCACGTTTCCCAGCTCTTGCCCGCCGCCGTGTCGCGCCCGGTGAATGCCAGCCCCGCGATCTCCGCATACGAGATCGTAAGCTTCTCTTCCTTGTCCTTCGGGAACAGCCGCACCGACGAATCGTTGAGCGTCTTGCCCGTCCGCCGATCAAAGATGTACCCCTCGATCTTGCTCCCATCCTTCTTCGTGATCGTCACATCCCCGCGAAAATCGAACGCCTTCTCCAGCGCCACGCGCACTTCCTCATCGCTCGCCAGTGTCGGAACCCACCCCTCGAGCTTCTCGTGCGCAAACCCTGGAGCCACCTCCAGATCCTCGGGATTCGTCGGCATCGATTTCGTTTCCTGCGGCATCTTGCCCTCAATCAATCGCACAAACCGGCACAAAACCCTGTGCGTCTCTGTGCCCTTGGTGCCTGTTTGCTGGACTCTCGATCAAACCTTCGCCGTCTCGCGCGTCTCCGCCGGCTTCGCACTCACCGTCAGCGAAATCGGCTTCCCATGCGGAACATTGTCCGGTTCGTTGAGCGCCTCGAGCGCCGCCGAATTCGGATGCTTCCAGAACAGCATCGACTTCACCGTCGCCGCCAGCCCGCGAATCGAACCGAACGTGTCATCGACAGCCGACGCTTCATATCCGCTGTGCACCATGCAATTGGCGCACTTCGGATTGCCGCTCTCGGTGCCGTAATTGTCCCACGCCGTCGTCTCGGTCAATTCCGCGAACGAATCGACGTAACCGTCCTGCAGCAGGTAGCACGGCTTCTGCCAGCCGAAGATGTTGAACGTCGGCATGCCCCACGGCGTGCACTTGTAGTGCCGCTTGCCCATCAGGAATTCGAGGAAGAGCGTGCTCTGATTGAACCGCCACCCCTTCTTCCGGTTCGACAGAATCTTCGTAAACAGTTTTCGTGTCTTCGCCCGGCCAAGGAAGTGCTGCTGGTCCGGCGCCTTATCGTACGAATAGCCCGGCGAGAGCATCATCCCCTCCACGCCCACCTCCATCATTTCATCGAAGAAGGCACGGACGCTGTTGGCGTCGGCACCGTCGAAGAGCGTCGTGTTCGTCGTCACGCGGAAGCCGCGCTTCACCGCCTCCCGAACGCCATCGATCGCCACGTCATAAGTCCCCTCCCGGCAGACCGCAAAATCGTGGTGATCCTTCTGCCCGTCCATGTGCACGCTGAACGTCAGGAACTTGCTCGGCTTGAAAAGATCGATCTTCTCTTTCAACAGCAGCGCATTGGTGCAGAGATAAATGTACTTCTTCCGCTCGATCAGCCCCTCGACGATTTCCTTGATCTGCGGATGCAGCAGCGGCTCCCCGCCGGGAATGCTCACCATCGGGGCGCCGCACTCCTCAACCGCCTGGAAGCACTGCTCAGGCGTCAGGTTCTTCTTCAGGATGTGAGCGGGATATTGAATCTTCCCGCAACCCGCGCAGGCGAGGTTGCATCGAAAGAGCGGTTCGAGCATCAACACGAGCGGGTAATGCTTGCGTCCCTGCAACTTCTGTTTCAGCACGTAGGTGGCCACGGTCCACATCTGGGAGATCGGTACGGGCATGCGTTCCTTCCTGGACGAACCTCAGTTTGCGAGATGAAGGATGATAACGTCTGGGCGCTTCACCTTCCATCGTTTCAGGCAACGATGCGAAGGTATGAACACCCGAGCGGCTACCCGCAGACACAGCTCAACTCGTTTGGAATCATTTTTGCTCACTTTCTGCTGATCCGTAGAAATACCAGTGCAACCGTTTAACGAAAGGAGCCGGTTATGCGCGAGCCAATCAAGGCGTCTGCTGATGTGACGGGCGTGCCATGCGCGGAAGTGCCTTGCGCCAGCATGTGGGATCTCGTGGAGTACCTGTCCTTTCAGCGCGTTTCCGTGACCTATCAGTATCAGGCGTCACACTTTATCGTCGCTTTCCCGCACCAGGACATCGAATCCGCACAGCGCGTTCTGGATGAATGGGTGCACGCCGGTGCAGGCATTCTCCAGCCGAACTGATTGGCGGTTTATTGGGCAACTTCGGATGGCATTGATCCCGCAGGAGCGTACAATTCGGCCCAATGGCGCCCATTAAAACGCTCATTCTGACGGCTGTCCTGCCCGAAGCCCAGGCTCTCAAGAGGGGGATGCAACTGACGAAAGTTGAAGCCCCTGTTCCCTTCTGGACGGGAAATGGAGTCGCACTGGCAGTGGTCGGGATCCGTGCCACGCGGTTGGCCGAACTCGCGCAAATCGCTGCCATTGCTTCGATTCGGGGGGTTCTCATGGCGGGTCTTGGGGGGGGCCTTTCACCCGAACTTGCAGTGGGAGACGTCGTGATCGACGCCTCCGGTTCCCTCACCGGCAAACTCCCAGGTCGCGTCCGCATCGGCCGCATCCATACCGCGGATGCCATCGTCGCCACGCCGGCGGAAAAGCGGGAGCTGTTCACCACGACCTCCTGCCTTGCCGTGGATATGGAAACGGAACCCGCCCGGCGATTCGCCAGCGAGCGCCACGCCACTTTCCTCAGCGTGCGTGCGATTTCGGATGTAGCAGGAGATGCGCTCGATCCGGCGCTGCTCGACCTCATCGATAATGAGGGTAATCCACGGATCCGTCGCGCGCTGGCAATGCTCTGTTGCAATCCGGGAAAACTTCGGATGCTGCTGCACATTCAGCGCGCAAGTGCTATGGCTTTGACTAATCTCGCGGCAGTCGTACGCGAAATCCTGAAGTCAGATTGGCCTGACGCCGCGACAATGAATCGCCACCATGCGTGACGATTTATCGCGCTGCACGAACCCGCTATCCTTAAGCTCCCGCAGAAAATGTTTCCGGGAAGTTCATACTTTCACGTTCGCAGGGAAAGCGGATGATCATTCTCACTAACGACGACGGCATCGATGCTCCCGGACTCGCGGCACTCGAGAGCGCTGTTGCCGGCGAAGAGGTCGTCGTCGTCGCTCCAGCCGGGCAGATGTCGGAGTGCAGCCATTGCGTGACGACGACCAAACCGATTCAAGTGGATCGACTTGGCGAGCGGCGGTTCGCCGTGACGGGGACGCCGGCGGACTGTGTACGGGTGGCGCTGCTGCACGTGCTGCCGTTGCTGAAGGTGCCGCGGAAGGAGCCGATTTCGGTCTATTCGGGGATCAATGCGGGGGGGAATCTGGGGGCGGATGTGTACATTTCAGGGACGGTGGCGGCGGTGCGCGAGGCGGCGTTTCATGGGATTCGAGGGGTGGCGCTTTCGCTGTATCGGCGGGAAATTCCCGATGCAACCCGGTGGGAGGCGGCGGCGAAGTGGGCGATCCACGTGCTGCAGCTGTTGGGAGACAAAACACTGGCGCAGGGGGAATTCTGGAACGTCAACTTCCCGTGGGTGGCGGATTTGAACGGGGAATCGCCGGCGACGGTGTTCTGCGAGCGGTCGCGCCGGCCGCTGCCGGTGAAGTATGAATCGAGCGAATCGGGGCTGCAGTATGTGCGTGGGTTGTATCACCTGCGGGAGTATGAACCGGGGAGTGACATTGATAATTGCTTCGGCGGGAAGATCGCGATCTCGCGGATCGCGCTCTGAGGGGCGGGCGAAGGGCTGCCGGTGCACGCCGCATCCCGCTTGCAGGTTGGTCGATCCCGCTCGATCCGGTTCGCGCGGGGCCATGCGGGAGGTCGGGGTTATCCGAGGAGCTCAATCGCCTGGTCGATGCGTTTGATGAGATGGGCGTGCATGGTTCCCTTTGGCGGGAGTTTGGTGCGGGCGGGAATGATGGCGTGGGCGAAGCCGAGGCGTTGGGATTCGGTGATGCGTTGCTGGATCTGATTGACGGTGCGGAATTCGCCGGGGAGGGTTACTTTCAGTGGCGGTCGCGGAACGCCGGGTTGAACTGCCCCAGCCGGTATTCTCCGCCAGGCAGTCGCACAGTGATCTCGAGGACGCCGCCGAGTGCCTTGACAATGCGCTGGAGCGTACTGATTTGCATGTCGTCCTGCTGCTCAAGGTGGGAAACGGCAGGTTGCTTGATTCCGAGCTTTTTCGCCAATTCCACCTGCGTGACTCCTTCGAGCTTGCGGAGCTCGGTGAGGAGCATTTCGGCCTGGATATCGCGGGCGCGAGCCTTGGCTTTGGCGACGCGCCGGGGTCCCATTTTCTCACGCAAGATACTGACGTTTCGATGACCGGCCATCAGATCAGCCCTTCCTTTCGAAGTTCATCCAGATAGACATCATAGAGCGCGTCGGCGAGCGGAATCATTCGGTCGTAAAAACGCTTGTCGCCGGTCTTGTCGCCACCGATCAGAAGGATGGCGGAACGGCGAGGATCAAAGGCAAAGAATGTCCGCAGCGGTTTGCCGGCGCATTGGGTGCGCAGCTCCTTCATATTTGGATGCCGCGAACCTTTGACCGTGTCGGCATGGGGGCGCCCAAGGGAGGGGCCATTGTTTTCCAGCAGCTCGATGCCGACCTGCAGGGCATCCTGTTGTGAATCGCTGAGTGAACGCCACCAGTCAAAGAACTCGTCGGTGATTTCGACATTCCACATGAGAATTATAACCTATAAGCGATATTAGTCAAAACTAATATGTGGTTATGAAGCCGCGTTTTCATCCGAGCAATTCGATGGCCTGGTCGATGCGTTTGATGAGATGGGCGCGCATGGTTCCCTTTGGCGGGAGCTTAGTTCGGGCGGGAATGATGGCGTGGGCGAAGCCGAGGCGTTGGGATTCGGTGATGCGTTGCTGGATCTGGTTGACGGTGCGGAATTCGCCGAGGAGGCCGAGTTCGCCGAGCACGAGGGCGGAGGGCATCATGGGGCGGTTCATGTGGGCGCTGGCGATGGCGAGGGCGATGGCGGCGTCGGCGGAGGGGTCGCTGAGTTTGATCCCCCCTACCACGTTGACGAAGACGTCTTTGTCGACGAGGCGGAGGCCGGCGCGTTTTTCGAGGACGGCGATGATCATGGCGACGCGGGAGGAATCCGCGCCGGAGACTTTGCGTTTGGCGGTGCCGAGCATGGCGTCGGTGGTGAGGGCCTGGACTTCGACCATGAGGACGCGCGAGCCCTGGAGTGCGGCGGTGATGACGGAGCCGGCGGTTTTTGTGCCTTCGTCATGGGGTTCGAGGAGCAACGTGCTGGCGTCGTCGATGGGTTCCAAGCCGGCGCCGGTCATGCGGAAGAGGCCGATTTCCAGCGTGGTGCCGAAGCGGTTCTTGGCGGCGCGGACGATGCGATGGTCGTGGTGGGTGTCGCCTTCGAAGTAGAGGACGGTGTCGACGATGTGCTCCACGAGCTTTGGGCCGGCGAGGAGGCCTTCCTTGGTGACGTGGCCGACGAGACAGACGGCGGTGCCGGCGGCCTTGGCGAGGTAGACGAGTTCGGTGCAGCAGTCGCGGAGCTGCGAGACGGAGCCGGGGGCGGAGGGGTTGGCGGGGTTGTAGATCATCTGGACGGAGTCGATGACGGCGAGGGCGGGGCGGAGGCGGCCGATGTAGCCGGTGATTTTTTCAAGGTTGGTTTCGGGGAGGACCTTGAGGGCGGACTTGCCGAAACCGAGGCGCTGGGCGCGGAGCTGGGTTTGCTGGGCGGATTCTTCGCTAGTCACATAGAGAACTTCGGAGCCCAGGGATTGCAATCCCTGGGCTTTGGGGGCGGTATTGGAGGCGGTTGCCATGTGGGCGAGGGCTTGGAGGAGGAGGGTGGATTTGCCGATGCCGGGTTCGCCGCCGAGGAGGATGGCGGAGCCGGGGACGACGCCGCCGCCGAGGACGCGGTCGAGTTCGGAGATGTGGGTGGAAATGCGCGGGACTTCGAGCGGAGGGACATCGGCGATGGAGGTGGGAGCGCCTTCGACATCGGGGTAGGTGCGCGCGGCGCCTTCGCCGGCGGGCGGGGCCATGGAGCTGAGGCGCGGAGTGGTGAGAGCTTTGGGGCGGTGCGGGTCTTCGGTGGCTTTGGTGACTTCTTCGAGGGAGTCCCAGGCCTGGCAGTCGGGGCATTTTCCGAGCCATTTGGGGTGCATGGAGCCGCAGTTGCGGCAGAGGAAGTAGGTCTTGGATTTGGCCATGAACCGAATTTTATGCGAACGGCGTGGCGGGGCAAGGGGGAAGTTCTTAGCGGGTGGTGTTCCCGCTCGATTGGGTCGCGGCGGCGGGCAGCCAAGTGCGGACGGCTTCCGAATACAGGCGGTCCCATTTGGCCTGCTGACTGGGGGTGAGGACGTCGCTGATTTCCTGACGCAGGGCGTCGAGTTCGGATTGGATCTGGGGCTGGACCTGGCGGCGGATCTCCTGGAGGCGGCTTTGGCGTTTGGCGATCAGACGTTGCACTTCGATGGCTTGTTCACGGGAGAAATGGAGACGCTTGTCGAGGAACGTCGTCAGGCGGGCGGGGACTTCTTCGGGATGCCGGAAGGCGATCTGGAGGCGATGCACGGCGACGGCGATGGTGAGGCCCGAGCCGACCATCATGCCGGCAATGAAGACGAAGAAGACGAGGATCGCGGCGAGCCACTTGCGGCGATTTTTCGGGGGCGGAGGCGGCGGCAAGGGGGCGGGCATGGGCATGGAGAAGCCGCCGGAACCGATCGTGACATTTGCACCTTCGCTCATCGCAGCACCATGGTGAGGGGGTTGAGGAAATCGCTGAACGGGTCCTGGAGTTGTGTGACGGACTGGATGGCAAGGAAGAGGGCGGCGGCGGCGGCGGCCCAGCTTAGACCGGTGGCGGCCCAGAGGCTGGGCGGGGCGTCGAGCTTGATGGCGTGGAGGGTGCGCAAGCGCATGGGGCTGCGGAGAGTTTCGAGAACGCGGTCGGCGACGTCGATGGGGGGATCGTCGCGGTTTGCGGCGGCGGCGTCTATTTTCCTGAGCCAGTCAATTTCTTTCATGGGGCATCCTCCGAAAGGTGCGTTTGCTGCAGCAGCTTCTTTAATCGTCCGCGGGCGCGGAAGGCCTGTACTTTCACCATGGTCTGGGACCAGCCGGTGTGCTCGGCGGCTTCGGTGACGGTGCGCTCTTCGAGGTGGATCAGGGTGATGATCAGGCGGTCGCGCGGGGAGAGTTTTTCGAGGACGGCGTGGAGGATCGTGGAGGCGTCCTCGGGCGATGGCGGGGCTGCGACGGCGGCGATTTCATTTGATTCTTCGAGGTGGGCGAATTTCTTCGCGCGGGCGCGGCGCTTCCAATAGGCGTAACCGACGCGGGTGGCGATGCTCTGCAGCCAGTGCTCGAAGGGGGCGCGTTCCGAGTACGTGTGCAGGCTGAGGTAGGCCTGCACGAATGTTTCGTGGACAAGCTCTTCGACGTCGGCGGCGCCGCGGGCGAAACGGCGCATGCGTGTGGCGAGGGACTGTTGATGGCGCAGCACGATGCGGCGATAGGCTTCGCCGTCGCCTTTCCGGGCCCGTGTCACGTCCTGTGCATCGAGTGCGGTCATCCTTCCCAGTATCGGCGATTCTTGCGGCGATGTCGCAGCGAAGGATCCGGGAGGGGATGGGGCGGGGAACAAAATGGACAACCAAGCCGGGAGGGGCAACGGGCATTGCATCCTCCCGGCTGCTTGAAAAATACCCGGTGCCAGGGCGGCGGCAATCACTTCGGTTCGCTCCCGATCTTGTCCATCATCTGATCGATGGACTTCTCGACCTGCTGGCGGAAGTCGGAGAGTTTCTGCTTCTGGTCGGCGGTCAGAACCACCGCAGCCTCCTGCTTAATCCTGGCCGCCAGAACGGAAAGATCGCCAATCGCGTGTCCCAGATCATCCGCCGCAGCGCGAATCGCCTTCTCATCCGTCGTCTCCGCAAGAATCGCATCATTCAATGCCCTCCGTTTTTCGATGACGGGTTTGATGGCCGCCATGATTTCGGCCTTGTGGGACTTCACGATCGCCTTCAGTTGCTCCTTTTGTGCGTCGGTGAGGTCGAGCTCAGAGCGCAGGGTGATCAGCCGGCCGACCTGGGCCCGGATGAAATTCGCGAGCGGGCCGTTGCGACCGCGCATGCCGCCGACGCCGTCTGCCTGGGCGGCCGTGGTTGTGTCCGCCAGCACCTTCACTCCGATGGGCACCATGCCGACCGTCAGAATGCTTCCCGCCACCAGTAATCCCATGACCATCTTCCGCATGACCTGTCTCCTGAAAAAAAGGCCCCGTTCAACAGGCTAGTGTGTGGAAGATGGCACATGGTTACACCCTCCGCCCCCGACAAAAGCCGGCCGCCTGAAGGCGGAACTCCGAGCGGGTCGTGCTCTTTGGCGGCTTCGGCACTAAAATCGGCGCGTCTCATAAGAAAGGATGCGTCGTATGGCCGGCCCCCCTACCGAAGGAAAGACCGCTCCCGCGTTTTCGCTCGACTCGACGGAAGGGAAAGCAATTTCTCTTTCGGACTACAAAGGCAGGAAGATCGTGCTTTATTTCTACCCGAAGGACAACACGTCGGGTTGCACGGCGGAGGCATGCAATTTCCGCGACTCCTTCAGCGATTTCAAAAAAGCGGGCGCCGTCATCCTTGGCATTTCGCCGGATGCACTCAAATCGCACGACAAGTTCAAGGCGAAGTTCGATCTCCCGTTCCCGCTGCTGGCCGATCCCGATCATGCCGTGGCGGAAAAGTACGGCGTGTGGAAAGAGAAATCAATGTACGGAAAGAAGTACATGGGGATCGAGCGCTCCACGTTTGTGATTGACTCCGCAGGGAAGATCGCGAAGATTTTCGCCAAGGTCAAGGTGCCGAAGCACCATGAGGAAGTTCTCGAAGCGATCAAGGCGGCCACATGAAGCGGAAGGGAAGTGAGATGAAGTGCAGATTCGGGATGACCGTTGCGATGGTTCTGCTGGCGATGGCCGCGACGGTTCGGGCTGAGGATCCTGCGATGCGGCATGGGCCTGTTCCCGCCACGACGTTTCCGGCGGATGCGCCGCCGCCGATCATTGCGGACAAGTTCACTGCCGATCCGGACGCGCACGTCTTCGGCGACACTTATTACGTTTATCCGACGGTCGATCGGGACCAGTGGAAGACCACGGAGTTCCGCGTCTGGTCGTCGAAGGATCTGATTCACTGGACGGATGGCGGGATCATCCTGAACGTGGGCGGCGGGGACGTATCGTGGGGGAACCTGTATGCATGGGCGCCGGGAGTGACGACGCGCGACGGAAAGTATTACATGTATTTCTGCGCGCGGCAGCGGATCGGTGTTGCCGTTGCGGATAAGCCGACGGGGCCCTTCAAGGATGCGCTGGGCCATCCGCTCGTGGAGGCCGGCAACCCGCCGGCGCTCAAGGGCCAGCAGATTGATCCCTGCTCGTTCATCGACAGCGATGGGAAGGCCTACCTTTACTGGGGCAACACGCATCTCTACGTGCGTAAGCTTGCGCCCGACATGATTTCGTTCGATGGCGACCTGCACGAGATCACCCCCAAATTCCCCGGCGGCCGCTTTAATGAAGGCGTGTTCGTCATCAAGCGCAAGGGAACGTACTACTTCATGTGGTCGGAGAACGATGCCCGTTCGCCGGATTACCGCGTTGCGTACGGCACCTCCGATTCGCCGCTGGGACCGATCAAGGTCGCCGAGCATCGCATTATTCTGTCGAAGTCCGGCTCCGTCGTCGGCACCGGGCACCACTCGGTCATCAACATCCCCGGTACGGATCGCTGGTACATCATCTACCACCGCCACGCCATCCCCGGCGGCAACGGCTTCATCCGCGAAACCTGCCTGTCGCCGCTGCATTTCAATGCGGATGGGACGATTCAGCCGGTGGATGTGAACACGCCGGCGTTTCCGGCGAATTCGGCTGGGGAGCCGCTGCCGGCAAAACCGTGAGTGATCCAGCGGCCTAAAATTTCGCGTGGATTCTCGTCGTGCAACGACTCTTCTCGCTTTTATGCCGAATATGCCGATAATCCCTCCACCCATGCCGTTACCTTCCATCATCGCCTTCGCTCTCTTCTTCTACGCCTTGGGCGCGTGCGTCGGCTCGTTCCTGAACGTGGTCATCTGGCGGTTGCCGTACCGCGGCCGAGAAGTCATCTTTCTGCAGAAGACCGGCAAGATGACGCTCTCCTGGCCGCCATCGCATTGCCCGATCTGCGATTCCCCCATTCGCTGGTACCAGAATATTCCCGTCTTCTCCTGGATCTTCCTCCGTGCCCGCTGCGCCAATTGCAAAACCTCGATCCCCGTCCGCTATCCGCTCGTGGAACTGGGCACCGGGATTCTCTTTGTGGCCTTTTTCCTCGCCTATTTTGTCGCCCACTGGCCGAACCCCAACGCGCTCCCGGGCAACTGGATCTTCACCAATCTCCGCACCGACGCCCTCCCCTTTGCCCTCCATCTCGTCTTCATTGCCGCACTCCTCGCCGCCTCCGCCATTGATGCCGATCTCTACATCATCCCCCTTTCCATTCCCTACTTCATCATGTTCCTCGGGATCCTCGCCGCCATCTTCATCGACCATCCGGCGATACCCGCTCTCGCTCCCGGCAGCTCGCTGATCCGCCCTGTCCTCGGCGCCACGCTCGGGCTTATCCTCGCCAACATCCTGCTCCTCTTCGGAGTCCTTCCGCGCAGCTTCTCCGGCGAGATGATCGACTCGGAAAAAACTGAACCCGACGCCACACCCGCCTCACCGCCAGCCGATAAAACGCTCGAATACTCTGCGCCAAACACCCCTTCCCCAAAGACAACCGACGAACAACCGCTCTCCCCGCCGCCCAAACTCACGCGCTTCGCACCTTCTCTCATCGCCACCGCCATTCTCCTCCTCCTCAACATCCCCGCCTGGGCATTCCTGAGCGCCGAGAGGGCTTCGCTCATCACCGTCATCACCGGTATCGCCATCTTCCTGCTCGGCGTGCTCCCGCGCGACGCCGGCCAACTCGACGTTACCGATGAAGTGATGGAAGAGATCTCCGCTCCGCATGTCCGCCGCGAGATCATCAAGGAAATCCCCTTCTTCGCTCTTCCCATCCTCGGCGCTCTCATCGCCCACTTGGCGCGAATCCCCATGCCCGCTGAACCGTGGCTGCTCCGGCTCATCGCCTGCTGCCTCGGCATTCTCTCCGGCGGCGGCATCGTCTGGCTCATCCGCATCGCCGGCACGCTTGGCTTCAACAAGGAGGCCATGGGAATGGGTGACGCCCACCTCATGGCCGGCGTCGGCGCCATCCTGGGCGCTCCCTATGTTCTCATCGCCTTTCTCATGGCCCCTTTCGTTGCGCTCCTCTGGGCTGCCGTCCTCAAGATCCTCGGCAAACCCAACGTCCTCCCCTTCGGCCCCTGGCTCTCCGTCGCCTCCATCCTCGGCCTCCTCGTCTGTAACTCCATCCTCGGCTGGTACGTTGGCTTGCTCTTCCCTGTCGGCCCCACTTAACGCCAACTCCTGTCCCTTATCCCCTAACCTCTCCAGATACTTGCAACCCCCCCCATTTCCCGTACAATTTTTCTTTTCAGGAAGGGCCGCCCGGGTTTTTGCATCGATCACCTAATCCCGCCACCTTTGTGGGAGCGGGGTGTACTCCTCGCAATCACGGAAAACTCCGGCAGCGCCCGCAAAAACGCCGAAAATGGATCGGCAAGCCTTCGCAGTCGCGATTGAGCCTGCTTGCCTCACTCGATAAGGAGATCTCATGAACCCTCGTCCCCCCCGCCTTCTTGTTCTCGCCGCACTGGCCATTGCGGCACTCACCCTCGGCACCGGCTGTTCCAACAAGACCGCCGCCGAGCGCGATAGCCTGGCCAAGCAGAACCGCGACCTCCAGTCGCAGCTCGATGAGGAACGTGCGGCTCGGGCCGCGGCCGAATCGCGCGCCAATGCGGTGACCGAATCCGCCACCGCCGCTCCCACCACTCAGGCTGCCGCTCCCTCGATGGAAGAGACCACCGGCGGTGTCGCCACCGCCGAACCCGGCACCATCGGCACCGGCATCACCACCGGCGTGAACGCCCACGGTGAGAACACCATCACCGTCTCCAGCGATATCCTCTTCGACACCGGCAAGGCCGCGCTCAAGCCCGCCGCCAAGAAGGCCCTCGACAAGGTCGCCGTCATCCTCAAGAAGGAATACCCCGGCCGCGAACTCCGCATCGAAGGCTACACCGATCCACGTCCGGTGCGCACCTCCGGCTGGGATGACAACTGGGACCTCGGCGCCGCCCGCGCACGCAGCGTTCTCCTTTACCTGCAAAGCAAGGGCATCCACAACATGTACATCGCCTCCTTCGGCGACACCAAGGCCGTCGGCATGGGCGGCACGACTTCCACCAAGAAAGGCAAGAAGAGCACCCCGTCGACCGGCGGTTATGCCGCTGATCGCAAGGTGGAAATCGTCGTGGTCAAGAACGGCATGTAATTCTGGGTTCCATGAGTTTGCATTGTTAAACCTCAGGGCGCGTCACGCGCATTCCTCCGTCAGGTGCCCCCCCCACCGGGGCCAGTGGTGCACCCGGCCGAATTCCCGTGACGCGCCCTGAGTGTTTTTTAGGTCGCCTGACGCAAATTCACAAAGGGCTTCATCGTGCTCGCGATTGTCGATTACGGAATGGCCAATCTTCGCAGCGTTCAAAAAGCCTTTGAACGTCTCGGCCATTCCGCCGACATTATCTCGACACCCGAACAGGTCCGCGCCGCTGGGCACCTCGTAGTGCCCGGCGTGGGTGCGTTCTGTGATGCCATTGCGGTGCTGAAGAAATCCGGACTCGCCGATGCCATCAAGGATCACGCGAACGCCGGAAAACCGATGCTGGGCATCTGCCTCGGTCTGCAACTCCTCGCGGATGTCGGTTATGAAGACGGCACGCACGAAGGACTCGGACTGATTGCCGGCGAAGTGCGCCGTTTCACCGTCGACCAGCCGCCCTACAACCTCAAGGTTCCGCACATGGGGTGGAACGCCCTGAAATTCCCGACAACGGAGCCGTCGCCGCTGTTCAAGGATCTTCCGAAGAACCCCTACGTCTACTTCGTGCACTCGTACCACCTTGTTCCGCAGGATTCCCGGGTCATCGCCGCCCTCGCCGATTATGGAGAACCGTTCGTCGCCGCCATCACCAGGGGCAACATCATGGCCACGCAATTTCACCCGGAGAAGTCGCAGGAAGTCGGGGCGACGATCCTGAAAAACTTCGCGGAGTTCAATCCGTGACGCCGCTCTCTTCACCGTCGTCCCAGGTTTTTTTGTTTTGAGTTTTACTTTTTGAGTTGACACATATGCCCCCTCCAGAACTGATTCCCGCCATCGACCTCCGCAACGGCCACGTCGTGCGCCTGCGCCGCGGCGATTACAACCAGCAGACCACCTACGAGGTCGATCCGGTCGACATCGCCAAAAAATTCCAGGACGCCGGCTGCAAGTGGCTCCACGTCGTCGATCTCGACGGCGCCAAGGAAGGCCGCCCCATCAACCTCGGCATCGTCGAAAGAATCATCCACGCCACGAAGCTCCACGTCGAAGTCGGCGGCGGCATCCGCACCGAAGAATCCATGGAGTACGTCCTTGCCATCGGCGCCCAGCGCCTCATCCTCGGCACCCGCGCCCTGGCCGACATGAACTGGTTCGAAGCCATGGCCCACGATGGCCGCTTCCGCAACCGCCTCGTCCTCGGTCTCGATGCCCGCGACGGCCTCGTCTCCACCCACGGCTGGACCCATACCGAAGAAAACCTCCCAAAGGCCCTCGACATCGCCAAGGACGTCGAGAACTGGCCTCTCGCCGCCATCATTTACACCGACATCACCCGCGACGGCATGCTCATGGGCCCCAATCTCAAGGCCACCGCCCGCCTCGCCAAGGTGGTGAAAAACATCCCGATCATCCACTCCGGCGGCGTGAAGGCCCTGCAGGATATCGCCCATCTCAAACACCTCCCCATCGCCGGTATCATCGTCGGCAAAGCCATCTACGAAGGCACCCTCAACGTCGCCGACGCCGTGAAGGAACTTCAGACGCCAATCGCCTAGAATGGCCAAGCACGAATGACGAATCAAATCCCAATGTTCAAATACCCAATGACCGAAACCTCGCGCGCTATGCGTGTTTCAGTCATTCGGCCATTCGTCATTCGAGTTTGATTCGTCATTCGTGCTTCGTCATTCGTCATTCGTGCTTCGTCATTCGTCATTAACGGTCACGCTATGCAGCCCAAAAAACCAGTGCAGCCCTTGGTCCAGGCCATCGTCGATAGCTACAACGCGGAGCCCAGGACGCGCCACATTGACGCCGGCCACCTTCCCAACCGCGATGCCATCATCGAGTTGCTCAAGTTGATTCGCGAGCTCCTTTTTCCCGGCTATTTCGGCAAGCAGAACCTCACCGCGGAGATGCTCAATTACCACGTCGGCGAACTCCTGGCGATTATTCAGGACAAACTCTTCCAGCAGGTCCGCAACGCGATCCGGCATCAGGCCACGCGCCGCGGCGCGGAATGCCCGACGTGCGACGACACGGCGGAGGCCATCGTTCGGGAGTTTCTCGGCACCATTCCCCAGCTCCGCGCCACCCTCGCCACTGACGTCCAGGCCGCCTTCGATGGCGACCCCGCCGCCGCCGACACCGATGAAATCATCTTCTCCTACCCCGGCCTCTTCGCGATCACCATTTACCGCATCGCCCACGAACTCCACAAACAGCAGGTCCCCCTCATCCCGCGCATCATGACCGAGTACGCCCACAACCTCACCGGCATCGATATCCACCCCGGCGCCACCATCGGCGAATTCTTCTTCATCGACCACGGCACCGGCGTCGTCATCGGCGAAACCACCACCATCGGCCAGCACGTCAAACTCTATCAGGGCGTCACCCTCGGCGCACTCTCCACCCGCGGCGGCCAAACCCTCCGCGGCGCCAAACGACACCCCACCCTTGAAGATGATGTCACCGTCTACTCCGGCACCAGTGTCCTCGGCGGCGAGACCATCATCGGCAAAGGCGCCATCATCGCCGGCAACGTCTTCCTCACCCAATCCGTCCCGCCCCACACCCGCGTCAGCATGAAAAACCCCGAACTCCAATACCGCAACCGCCCCCCGCGCGAACTGAAACAGGAACCACCCCCTCTCGATTTCCAGATCTGATTCCACCCATAGCGCGACGCCCGCCGCCTCGGGCGGCGCGGGGCGTTGTGCACTCCCCATCGGACAACGCCCCCATCCCCACATAACGCCATTTCGTCATTCGGTCATTCGTCATTTGGATTTGATTCGTCATTCGTGCTTCGTCATTCGTCATTCCCCTGCCCTCCCCTCATTTACCCATCCTCACTATTTTGTTAAACTCCCCTCATCAGTTTGACAACTGCTTCATGGAAACTGGCTTCGCATGCTCAAACAACACTCGCAAGTGATCAGCTTCCTGATGGGCCTCTGCGATCTCCTCGTCCTTGCCGCTGCCTGGGGACTCGCCTACACCATCCGCTTTAGATTCTTCCCCTACGACGATCTTCCCTCCGGCCGTTCCGTCGCCATCAACCTCGTCGTCACGCAACTCGTCTCGCTCGTCGTCCTCGCCGGCTCAGGCCTCTACAAGCCGCGCCGCGACAAATCCTTCCTCATCGAGCTTGGGCAGATCATCAAGGCCTCCATCATCATCTGGGTCCTCCTGATCGTCTTCATCTACTACACGTCGAACACCCCGTTCACGCGCGGCATGCTGGCCCTCGTCCTCCCCTTCACGATGGCGGGCCTCATTCTCGAACGCGGGGCTTACCGCTCAGTTCTTCGCAAAATCCGCCGCCGCGGCTGGAATCTCCGCCACGCCCTCATCGTCGGCACCGGACGCCTCGCCCAATCCACCCTCCTCCGTCTCCGCCACAATTCCTGGACCGGCATCCGCGTCGCGGGATTCATCGACACCTTCTCCCCCAACACCCCCGCCCCCGACGAAAACACCCATCCCATCCGCGGCGTCCCCATCGTCGGCACCACCGCCACCCTCATCGAAACCATCGACCGCATGAAAGTCGACTGCGTCTTCCTCGCGCTCCCCACGCAACAAAACGAACTCCTCCGCAAACTCACCAGCGACCTCGAAGAAACCTCCGTCGACATCCGCATCATCCCCGACCTCTTCCTCTCCCGCTTCCCCACCAACGTCGCCGTCGACGAACTCGACGGCCTCCCCATCCTCTCCCTCCGCGAAAACCCCCTCGCCGGATGGCCCTCCATCTACAAACGCGCCTTCGACATCTTCGGCGCCCTCTTCGGCCTCGCCCTCTTCTCTCTCCCCATGCTCGCCATCGCCATCGCCATCAAACTCCACGACCGCGGCCCCATCTTCTACAAGCAATGCCGCATCTCCTACGGCCGCCGCTCCTTCAACATGCTCAAGTTCCGCACCATGATCCTCAACTCCGAACCCGACGGCCCCATCTTCGCCGACAAGAACGACCCCCGCTGCACCCCCCTCGGCAAACACCTCCGCGCCTTCTCCCTCGACGAACTCCCCCAACTCTTCAACGTCCTCCTCGGCGACATGTCCCTCGTCGGCCCACGCCCCGAACGCCCCGAAATGCTCGACAAAATCAAACACCAGGTTCCCGGATTCCCACTCCGCCTCAAAGTCCGCGCCGGCATCACCGGCTGGGCCCAGATCAACGGCTTCCGCGGCCAAACCTCCTTCCGCAAACGCCTCCAATACGACCTCTACTACCTCAACAACTGGTCCCCCCTCTTCGATCTCCGCATCGTCCTCGCCACCCTCGTCCGCGGCTTCAAACACCCCAACGCGTTCTAATTGGCCACCCCGAAGAACGTTTATTGAACTTCACCAATTCCACGTCCCTCCAACAATTGTGCACACGACCACGCTTGCGTCGTCGCGGACCGTGCATTTCACATATTGCATCCGTTTTTTCGTTCTCGCACCCACTCGATCCACGGACATTGAAACCGTGAAGATCAATAATCGTCGATCGAAGATCGACGCGTTCGCCCCCGCACCCACGCCTCATATCCCTTCACCCCACCCTCTCCCCCATCCCCAACTCCCTCTCCACCACACTCGCAAACGCCTCCGCCTCCACCGCCACCGCATACGGATAAACACCCCGGACCCGCCGCGTATCCCGCTCCCCCTCAACCGCCACCGTCGCCCACATCACATCTCCCGCCAACCCCTTCCTCCACTTAACCGGTACCGGCCGCACCACCACTCCACGTATCCCCTTCAACCTCACCCGCCACCAATCAAACCACCCCCACCCATGATCACTCACCCCGCGCCGATCCAACACCACCTCCGCCCGCCGCGCAAAACACATCCGTCCCACAACCACCGGCATC
>Ga0335069_10003872_pt1 | contig 22438 bp, 22 predicted proteins | sample Lox_Sample_11_FD_206714 | JGI IMG/M metagenome (GOLD analysis project Ga0335069, IMG submission 206714) | Soil microbial communities from Loxahatchee National Wildlife Refuge, Florida, United States - Lox_Sample_1.1 | ecosystem: Environmental > Terrestrial > Soil > Wetlands | place: USA... | reverse complement strand
GATCCTCGTCGCGCTCATCGCCGTATGGTCCCGTCACGCAAGCGGTACTTCATGGGCATTGAGATCCCCATTTCGAATCGATGTGGCGACCGCGGCGTTGCATGCAAGAATCAAGCCGATGTCGGCCGTTCGGCCATTCCAACACCTTGCATGGATCGAGTCCAGTTCGTCGAGAAGACGCGCGACGTCGTGGGCCTGTACCTGGATCCGCCCGACCGCGCGTTGGTCCTGTGCGTCGACGAGACGAGCGAGATTGTGGGTCAACCCGACGCGAACTGCCTCGTACGGAAGGCGAATTCCACCTCGTTGCGGTCGATCACGCCGGCCACCGATTAGAATTCGCCGCGACGCGATCCGGACGAACCACGCGAAAAGGGGCGGTGCCCCGGTGCCGCCCTTGTGACTTACGCCATGACGATTCCCGTGCAGGACGCCTGCGCGCCAGCCGCGCCGCGGCCACGACCGCACCGGGGCCGGACCCTCGCCGCGGCGGCCTGTCTTGCGCTGGCCTCACCGCTTGCCGCGGCCGAACCGCTGGGCTTGGACGAAGCCATCCAGCGCGCGACCGACACGTCGGGCGACGTCCAGGGCGCTCGGCTCGACGCCGATGCCAAGGCCCAGGAGGCGCAGGCGGTGGCCGGCCTCGGATTGCCACGTGTCGATGCCTATGCCTTCGCCGGCCGGGTGGCCACCTCGGTCAACCTCGACGTGTCGAATGTTGCGGCCCTGGTCAATCCGGTCGTCTCCGGCGTCGACCAGGCCGTCCCTGTGGCCCAGATTCCGCCCCTTCCCAACGTGCTGAGCACGAACCGCTACCTGAGCCTGAGTTCGCCCGGGGTGGGGGTGAGCTGGCCCATTTTTACCGGCGGCCGAATCCAGGCCTTGCATGGCGTCGCGGAAGGCCGGGCCACGGAAGCGCGCAGCGACCTGCAGGCCGAGCGCGAGCACCTGCAGCAGGTGACTGCCGAGCGCTATTTCGGCGCGCAATTGGCCGTGGGGGCCTGGCGCCTGCGGCAGGATGCCGTCGATGACCTGATGCGCCATCACCGTGACGCGCTGGCGCTGGAGGCGGCAGGCATGATTGCCCGGGCCGACCGCCTGCGGGCCGATGTGGCGCTGGATGACGCCCGGCGGGAACTCAGCCGCGCCGAAAGCGACCGCGACCTGGCGTGCGTTGCGCTTCAGCGACTGGTGGGCATGGACCAACCGGTCGACCCGAAGACGCCGCTGTTCGTGCATGCCGGCCCGATCGGGTCGCTGCAGTCCTTCGTCGATGCGGCGCTGGTGCGCAACACCGCCTGGAGCAAGCTGGACGCCAAGCGCCGGCAGGCCGACGAAACCCTGTCGCTCAACGGCAGTCCGCATGCCCCGACGGTACTGGCGGTGGGCAACTACAACCAGAACCAAAGTCATGATGTGCTGGTGCGGCCGAACTGGTTCGTTGGCATCTACCTGACGATCCCGATCGCGGGCGGACTGGATCGTGGCGCATTGCGCCAGGCCGCGCAGTTGGAGCGCGAGCGGGTCGAGGTGATGGCGGCGCAGGCTCGACGTGACTTGCCGACGCTGGTCGAGGTGCGCTGGCGGGCGGTCGAGAATGCCCGCGCGCGTTTCCAGACGATGGACGCCACCATTGCCTTGGCGCGGGAGAACCTGCGCCTGCAGGAGGCGGCATTCCGCCAGGCGCAGGCGCCGGCGGTGGAGGTGGTCGACGCGCGCGTGACCCTGGCCAAGGTGCTCACCGAACGTCTGCAGGCAGCCTATGACTACGACCTGGCCCTGGCCGGACTGCTGCAGGCTACCGGCGAACCCGAACGCCTGGTCGAACTGGCCCGCAGCGCCGAGTTCCAGGTGCGGGCCGAGGACATCCCTGGAGTGGCTCCATGACGTCGAGCGCATCACGCGGCCGCGCCTTCGGCCTTGCCGGTCTGGCCATCGCCGTCCTGGCGCTCGTTGTCTGGGGTGTTTGGGAAGCCTACCGCCCGCAGCCGTTGCCGATCGAGGGTCAGCTGGAAGCGCGCGAGATCAACGTCTCGTCGAAAGTGTCCGGTCGCGTGGGGGAGGTCGTGGTGCGCCCCGGGCAGGCCGTGGCGGCAGGCGATCTGCTGTTTTCGCTTGACAGCCCCGAGGTCGCCGCCAAGCTGACGCAGGCGCAATCGGCCCAGGCCGCCGCGCAGGCGGTTGCCGACAAGGCTCAGGCCGGCGCTCGCCCGCAGGAGATCGCCATGGCCCGGTTCAACTGGGAGCGGGCGGTGACCGCGGCCGACCTCGCCAAGGCAACCTTCGACCGGGTCCAGGCGCTGTACGACCAGGGCGTGGTGGCCGGGCAGAAGCGCGACGAGGCCGAGGCGCAGTGGAAGGCGGCGCGGGAGTTGGCCGAGGCGGCCGAGGCGCAATACGGCATGGCCCGTGACGGCGCCCGCAGCGAGGATCGGCGAGCTGCCCAGGCCCAGGCGCGCCAGGTCGGTGGCGTGGTGGCCGAGGCCGAAGTGGCGCTGGCGGAAACCCGCATCCGCGCCCCGGCGGCCGGCATGGTGGCCCGGCTCCAGGTCGCGGCCGGGGAACTGGCTCCCCAGGGCTATCCGGTCGTCACGCTGGTTGACCTGAACGACGTGTGGGCGGTGGTCGAACTGCGCGAGGACCAGTTGGCCACCTATCCGGCCGGCAGCGTTCATCACGGCCACCTTCCGGCGCTTGGACGCGACCTCGACTTCCGCGTCGAGTCGCTGGCGGCACTGCCGGAGTTCGCGACCTGGAAGGCCGCGCGCCCGGGGGGGACCGACCTGCGCACCTTCGAGATTCGCCTGCGACCGACGACCCAACTCGAGGGCTGGCGGCCGGGCATGAGCGTGGTGTTCGCGCCGGCGGCGTGACTGGGGCACGCGCGGCCCCGGGCGCCGGATCCATGAGCGAGGGGCGCCATCCACCGGGCTTCGCCACGGCCTGGCGACGCGAATGGGCCCGGCTGTGGCGAGATCGGTGGGACCTGGCCATGCTGACGGTCATCCCGCTGCTCGCCTGCGCGCTGATCGGATGGATCTTCGCATCGGGGATCCCTCATCGCTTGCCGATCGTCGTCATCGATCAGGACCATTCCGCGTTCTCGCGTCAGTTGCTGCGTTGGGTGGACCGGGCACCGTCGGTCCGGATCGCCGCCGAAGTACCCGACCACGAAACGGCGATCCAGCTCCTGCGTCTGCGCCAGGCCTACGGGCTGCTGGTCATCCCGGCCGGAAGCGCAATCGCGTTGCAGCAGGGCCGGGGCGTCACGATTCCCTGGTTCTACAACGCGCAGTTCGCCGCGCATTCCGGCGCGCTGAGCAGTGCAGTCCGGGGCGTATTGGCGACGTTCAATGCCGGCGTGGAGTTGCAGGCGGCGGCCAAGCGCGGGGCGATCGGCGCGGCCTCGCCCGGACGCATCGAGCCCTTGCGGCCGGTGATCGGCACGCAGTACAACGAACACACCAGTTACGAGCCGTTTCTCGTCCTGGCCGTCATTCCGGCACTGATCCAGATCCTGGTCGTGCTGGCGGTGGTGCGGGGCGTGGGGGTCGAAGTACGTGACGGCTCGATCGAACACTGGCTGACGGCCGCCGGCGGATCGTGGTCGGCCGCCTTAGGGGCCAAGCTGCTGGTTCCGAGCCTTTGTTTCACCCTGGGCCTGCTGGTCTACATCGGTTACTACGCCGGCATTCGCGGCTGGGTCGTGGCCGGCAGCCCGGCGCTGCTGCTTGCCGGAGCGGTCGCCTTCGAACTGGCCTGCCTGGGCCTCGGGCTGGCCGTGATCGGCGTGACCGGTTCGCTGCGCAACGCGATTTCCGCGACGGCAATCCTGACGGCCCCGGCCTTCGCGTTCTCGGGCCAGGGGTTTCCCCTTTGGGCCATGCCCGCCGGCGCGCGCGGATGGGCGGCCCTGCTGCCTTTGACCCACTATCTCGATTTCCAATCCCGGGTCTGGTTTGCCGGCGCTCCGACGGCCTTCGCCGTCGCGGACCTGGCGCCGCTGGGGGCGATTGCAGCGGTCGGGGCCCTGGTCGGTATCGGCACACTGCGTTGGCGCGCGGCGCGCGGCCGGTGGGGTTCGGCGTGACTTCGGAAACACCGTTCCTGCCGTCGCGCTCGTTCGCCCGACGTTTGGGGTCGAGCATCCGCCAGCTCCTCGGCGGCTTGTTTCGTGATCCGGGGGTGGCTGCGCTGGTGTTCGGTGGCGTGCTGTTCTATTCGTTCTTTTATCCCTGGCCCTATGGCGGCGAACTGGTCAACCGGGTGCCCGTCCTCGTCGTCGACCAGGACCAATCCGCCCTGTCCCGGCAAATCGTGAGGCTGGTGGCGGCCCATCCGGCCCTGGCACTGCGCCGCGTCGTCGTCGAACCGGGCGCGGCTCGCGAGGCCCTTTGGCGCAATGAGGTCGCCGGCATCCTGGTATTGCCCGACGGGCTGGCCGCCGATGTCCGCGGCGGGCGACATGTCGCGGTCGCGCTGTCGGGCAATGGGGCCTACCTGCTGGTCGACCGCGTTGTCCTCGGCGCGATGGCTGAAGTGGTCGGCACGGTGTCGGCCGGCATCACCGTGCAGCGCGAACTGGCGCGCACGCCCGAACCTGCCGAGGCCCGGGCGCGAGCCGCGCCGCTGCGGGCCGATTCGGTGGCCTGGTTCAACGTGCGCGAAGGCTACGGGTCGTATGTCGTTCCCGGGGTCGCGGTGCTGGTGATCCAGCAGACGCTATGGATCGGCATGGCCCTGATGTTCGGCACCTGGCGGCAGGGGCGCGGCCCGTTTCCGCTCGATCCCGGCGCGGCCGGCTTTTGGGGGACGCAGTTGGCGTTTGCCGCCGTGGCGTGGATCAATAGCCTTTATTTTTTTGGCTGGGTACTGCGCTGGCAGGACTATCCGCGTGCCGGATCCCCCACGCCGCTGCTGCTGTTCTCGGTGTTGTTCGCGCTGTGCCTGGCGGCCCTGGGCATGGCGCTGGCGAGCCTGTTTCGCAGTCGCGAGCGCTCGGCGCAACTGCTGCTGGTGACCACGCTGCCGATGCTGTTCCTGGCCGACCTGTCCTGGCCGGCCGTTGCGCTGCCCGGGCCTTTACAGACGCTGCGCTGGCTGCTGCCCTCCAGTGCGGCGATCCCGGGATTCATCGCGCTGGACCAGATGGGCGCCGGGTTGGCCGACGTCCGGCGCGAATCGCTGGTGCTGGTCGCGCTCTGGGCCGGCGGCAGCCTGGTGGCGGGTTGGCGCTGGCGGCGTTTCGCCGGGGATCGCCGCACCGAAACCGGCGAGGCGATGGGGCGGAAGGACACCGGCGCCTGACAGGTGCCGGCTACGATCAGCGGCCGTGCGGCGTCACCGGCGAAGACGCGGGTCGACCTGTTAGCATCAACTGACATCACCGGTTCTTGAGCAGAGTTGCCATGTCCGACACCGCCCGCCAGGTTTCCGCCGGCAACCCCTGTCCCTTCCTGCGCGCACTGGTGGCGCAGGGCCTGCTGCCCGACGACACGGCGCCACTGGGCGAGGTGGCGCGGGTGATCGACGTCGTGGCGCGCGCCGGTGACGACCCGGCCTCGCTCGGCGAGGTTGCGATCCGGACCATTGCGCTGATCGCCAACGGCCTGGGGCCGGGAGCCCTGCTGCGCAACGCCTCCCAGGGGCTGCACCTGAATCAGTTGCGCGATGGGCCGCTGGACAAGCACGGTGCCGGCAGCCGCCTGCTCGATGCCCAGGCCCGCTTCGACGCGGCCCAATGGGCGCACCTGGAGGGCTTCGCCAGCGAGAAAACCGCGGCCGATGGGAGTCGCGAGCCCGGGCTCGACCTGCGCGAGCTCACGCGCATGATGGACGCCAACTTTGAACGCGCCGCCGGCCATCGCCGCCGCGTCGACCGCGCGCTGATGAACGGCGAGTGGCCCATCTTGCTGAAGGTGCTAGGCAAGGCCGGCGCGAACGGCCGCTACCTGAGCCTGGCCGAGTTGCGGGAGTTGGTGGAGCACCGGCGGCTGCCAGGTCGCGTGATGGCGCGCTTGCAAGGGCCGGTGGCCGCGGGCTGAGCAGGCCGCGCCGTGGCGTGCCTGCGCGCGGCGCTGGCGGTCGGAGCGGCGGCGCCGATCGGGGTGGACATGCCCGATCGCGACGCTCCCGACCCGCTGCAGGTTGCCGCACGGCGCGCATCTTGAGGATTCGGAATCGAATGACGAACGACCTGGACGGCAAAGTCGCGGCGATTACCGGCGCCGCTTCGGGGATCGGCTTGGCCAGCGCCGAGGCGATGGTGTCTGCCGGGGCGCGCGTCGTCCTCGTCGACCGCGATGTGGCGGCGCTGGAACGGGCTTGTGCCCGCCTCGGGCCGGCCGCCTCGGCGCTGTCGCTGGACCTGCTTGACCCGACGGCGTGCTCCGGCTTGATTCCGCAGGTTCTGGCGCGTACCGGGCGCGTGGACATCTTCCATGCCAATGCAGGCATGTACATCGGCGGTGATTTGGCCGACGCCAACAGCGCGGCCATCGATCGCATGCTGAACCTCAACATCAACGTCGTGATGAAGAATGTCCACGATGTACTCGCTCCCATGATCGAGCAAGGCAGCGGCGACATCATCGTCACGAGCTCGCTCGCCGCGCACTACCCCACGCCGTGGGAGCCGGTCTACGCCTCGTCCAAATGGGCCATCAACTGCTTCGTGCAAACGGTACGCCGGCAGGTGTTCAAGCACGGGCTGCGTGTCGGCTCCATCTCGCCGGGGCCGGTGATCACGGGCCTGCTGTCGGATTGGCCGGCGGAAAGACTCGCCGAGGCACGCGCCTCGGGCAGCCTGCTGGAGGCCGCCGACGTCGCGCAGGTGATCCTGTTCATGCTCACGCGGCCCCGGCACATGACCATTCGCGACGTGATCATGATGCCTTCCCATTTCGATCTCTGACAGCCACGAACCGCATCCGCATGGGACAGCCCGGGGCGAAACGATGGCCGCCGCGTTACGCCGGCCGCGTTCGTATCACGCCTTCGTAGTCGCGCTTGCCGAGTGGCACGCCGCGCATCCGCAGGATGTCGTAGGCGGTGACGACATGGAAATAGAAGTTGGGCAGGGAAAACGAAAGGATGAGGGTCTCCGAGGTCAAAGCGAGGCGCCGCGGGCCGATCTGAAGGTCCAGTGCCTTACCGGCCCAGCCGTTGACCTCCTCGGGCGTGAGCGCCGCCAGCGTCGCTTGCGCCTTCCCGATCATCGCCTGCAGGTCGACGAAAGGGACCGGACCGACCAGTGCAGGCGGCGAGAACACGCCGGTCTTCATCGCCTCCAGCCCCCACACGGCGTGGTGCCAGGCCGCCTCGATCTGGAAATGAAAGGGCGCCATGTCGTCGTATAGCCGCGCGTGGACGAAATCGTCCGGGTCTATCCCGGTCTCTGCGCAGTGCCTGTTGGCACGGTCAAGGAAGCCTTCGACGGCCCTTACCGTCTGCAGGAAGGTCGGCACACTGAGATCGTAGAGTGATATCGCCATCGGCCTTTTCCCTGCTTGAACGACCGTCCATGACTTGCGGATGATCCCGGCGCCGGCGCCGACGATGATGCGCCATGTACCGGACAGGATGGGCGCGCAACCGGGGTCGACTCCGTGTCCGGCACCGGGGCACGGCGGCGTGCCTTGGCGTCACGCGAGGTCGTGATGTCGCGGCCGGCGGCAGAACGGAGGCGAGCCCTTCAGGTCTTTCGCAGCAACGCCAGCGAATAAGGATGCAGGGTCGCTGTCATGACCCCAAGCGCGACGGTCGGATCGGATTCCATGAATTCGCGAGCCGCCGGTTCGTCGGGCGCCTCGAAGATCACGATGCCGAAGGTTTGGTCGAGCGGCTCCGCCGTGCGACCGGCCAGGATGACGATTCCTTTCTCTGCGGCGGTCTTGAGGCGTTGAAAATGGTCTGCGACGGCCTGGTTGTCGGCATCGGTCCATGCGGTTGGCGCGTGAAGCCGCGGAACAAGGTGCAGGACGTAGAGGAACTGCAATTCCAAGCCTTCGCCGAATTCGACGCGACAGAGGATCGTAAGGATCCGCGGCGAAATTGCAAATCGCGCCATTCGATAGCGCGGACGCATCGAGGCAAACGTTCCGCGGGCCGGCATGGGCGATGATTTTCGGGCCAGCGGCGTCCTCGTGCCGCGAGATGGCCATGCATCGCCGCGTCGGCGCCGCTCCAGCGGAACAGGACGATCCCTTCGAGCAGCCGATGCACAAGCGACCACGCAGGCGCGCGTCAGCCGCGGAACTGCACCTCGCGCTCGAACGCTTCGGCCGGCTGGGCATGCAGCTGCCAGTACGCCTCGGCGATGCGGTCCGGGTCGAAGGGCGTGCCCGGCGCGACCGTTCCGCAGATCGTCACCGTCGCGGCGTGGACCCCGATGTCCTTCAGGTCGGCGTGCAGGCTGAACGCGAGGTTGCGGATGGCCGCCTTGCCGGCGCCCAGGCTGGCCAGGGCGGGCATCGGCTCGAAGGCGAAGCCGCCCCCCGTCAGCAGCACGGATCCGGACCCGCGCGCCCGCATCGCCGTCAGTACGCACTGGGCTGCGGTGAGCGCGCCGGTCACGCTGACGGCCAGGTCCGCGGCGAACTGCTCCGCGGTGAGCTCGGCAAGCGGTCGGTAGGTCACGCCCGCCGCGTTGTAGACAAGCACGTCGGCGTCGCCGAGCTCGGCCTGCAGGCGGGTCATCGCTTGCCGCAGCGAGCCGGCGTCGCCGGCATCCGCCGTGGCGCCGGCGATCCGGGCGCCCGAGGCACGAAGGACGGACAGTTGTGCCTCCAGCTTCTCGGCATCGCGTGCCACGGCGCCGACCGCATAGCCGTCCCGCGCGAAGCGGCGAGCCACGGCCGCACTCAAGCCCGGCCCCATGCCGACGATGAACAACACCTTGTCCATCAGGAGTTCCTCCAGGACGAGTCAGGACGCGGCGCGGCGCACGAACAGCGAGCCCAGCGCCATCAATGCCAGGACGGCACCTGCCGGGCCGAGTAGGGTGAATCCGTCCGCTCGCAGCGTGACACCGCCGAGCGCCGATCCCATCGAGCCGCCGACGTAGATGGCCGCCGCATTGAGGGCGAACAGCACCGGGATGCGCTCGGGCGCCAGGAGCGCCAGCCGCGCCTGCTGCGGCACCATGAAAGACCAGCTGCAGATGCTCCAGATCGCGACCAGCGCGGCGAACAGTGCCAGTGGCATCGGCACCGTCGTCATCATGGGCAGCAGCACCAGTTGCGCCGTGCACAGCAGCACCAGCGTGCGCAGCGGCCCGATCCGGTCGGTCAGCACGCCGCCGATCGTATTGCCCACGACGGCACCGGCGCCGAAGATCGCCAGCATGACGGTGACACCGTCGCGGCCGAGCCCATAGCGCGACTCCAGAAAGGGCGCCAGGAAGGTGTAGAAGACGTACAGCGCACCGATGAACAACGCGGTGAACGATACGGCCACCCCTTGGCCAAGCGAGGTCAGCGCCCCGGCGAGGGACGCCAGCGAGGCCACCGGCACTTGGATTCCCCGCGGCAGCTTCAAGGCGCACGCGACGGCCGACAGCACGCCGAGCGCGACGACGACGTCGAAGGCCGTTCGCCAGCCGTACGCGTAGCCCAGCCAGGCCCCGAGCGGCACGCCCAGCGCCTGCGCCAAGGTCAGGCCGCCGAACACGATGGCCAGCGCTCGGCCGCGCGCTTCGGCACCGGCCATCGCGACGCCGACCGACGCCGCAACCGGCGTGACGACGCCGGCGCCCAGCGCCATCAGGCAGCGCGCGGTGAGCAATTCGTGAAGGCTGCTCGATGCAGCGGCGGCCAGCGCGCCCGCGCCGAAAGCCGCCATGCCACCCACCAGCGCGCGGGTTCGATCGATGCGGCCGGTGACCGCCACCAGCAGTGGCGAGGTGATCGCATAGACGACCGCGTAGACGGTCATCAGCGACCCCGCCTGCGATTTGGAGATCCCCAGGTCCGCCGCGAGAGGCGTGAGGATGCCGATGACGACGAAGGCGCCCATCCCGACCGCGAAGTTCGCCAGCGCCAGCAGCAGCAGTGCCGCGCCCGGCGACAGTGCGGACCGTTCGGTGGTTTTCGACATGTTCGGCATGGGCGACATTCTGGGCCACGGTATCCTTCGTGGGTACAAGCGAAACCGGAAAATCGGTTTCAACCGATTGGATCGACGATGGATACCTTCCAGGCCCTGGCCGTGGCCGCCGCCGTGTGGCGAGCCGGCAGTTTCTCCGGCGCCGCGCGCCGGATCGGCGTGACGCCGGCCGCGGTGGCCAAGCAGGTGGCGCAGCTCGAGGCGAGGCTCGGCATGCGCTTGTTCGATCGCAACACGCACCACCTGGCCGCCACCGAGGAGGGGCGAAGCCTGCTGGAGCGGGTCAGCGCGCCGGTGCAGGAAGTGCAGGAAGCGCTGGCGTCGAGCCGCGCTGCGCGCGTCGCGCGCGGTGTCGTCAAGGTGTCGGTGCCCGCCACGTTCGCGCGGATCGCGATCATTCCCCGGCTGGCGGAATTCCTGGCGCGGTTCCCGGAGGTGCAGGTCGACCTGCGGCTGGAGAACCGCCGTGTGGATCTCGTTGCCGAAGGCTACGACTGCGCCATAGGCGCCGCGCTCGAACCCGACTCGACGCTCGTGGCCAGGACCCTCGCCACGCTCCGTCCCGTGTTGTGCGCGTCACCGGCCTACCTCGCCGCCCGCGGACAGCCCCGCAGCATGTCGGAACTGTCCGCTCACCGCTGCATCGTGATGCGATCGGACACGACCGGGCGCCTGCGGGACTGGGAACTTCTGGTTCGCGGTCGCTCCCACAAGTTCATCCCCGATCCGGCGCTGCAATTGACGGACCCGGAGAGCGCCGCCGCGGCTGCCGAGGCCGGCTGCGGCATCGCGCTGGTCGGCATGCACCACGTGGCCCGCGCATTGATGGAGGGGCGTCTCGTGCGCGTGCTCGACGGGGTCCAAGGGCCGCGATTCCAGATCGTCATCTACTATGCTCGGCGCCGGCTGCTGCCGCTGCGGACACGCGAGTTCGTCGACCATGTCGTCGCGACGGTGCCGCACTCGCCCGACCTGCTGGCATGCCAGTCCGCATTCGCACGTGACGCTTCGTCGTAGCCGCCCGGGACACATGGCGCCGCGCCGGATCGCAGAAGGAGCCATGCATGGCCGAACGTACTCACCACTACCGCATCCAGCTCGAGTGGAACGGCAATCGCGGCACCGGAACCTCGGGCTACCGCGACTACGGGCGCGAGCACCGCATCCGCGCGCCGGGCGGCAAGCCTGACATCGCGGGATCGTCCGACCCGGCGTTCCGCGGCAACGCCGACCGCTGGAATCCCGAAGACCTGCTGGTCGCTTCGGCGTCCGCCTGCCACCAGTTGTGGTACCTGCACCTGTGTGCCGACGCGGGTATCGCCGTGCTGGCTTACGAGGACGACGCCGTCGGCACGATGGTCGACGGTCCGCAGCGCGGCTGCTTCACGCGCATCGTGCTGCATCCACGCGTGACGATCCGCGCCAGCGACGATCGCGAACTCGCCACCCGGCTGCACCACGACGCGCATGCCAGGTGCTACGTGGCCAATTCGGTCAACTTTCCGATCGACTGCGAGCCGGTGATCGAGTTCGCGGCAACCGGCGCTTCGTGAATGCGGCACGCTCGCGGGTCGCGGCCACGGCATCCGGTTCGGAGCGCCTCGATCGGTTCGCGCACGATCGGTAGCCCCGGGGGCTCGGTGCGATCTGCAAGCGTGGTCATGCCGAATCGGGCGGAAGAGTTCAGGTCGATGCCCCGGTGCGCGCCAAAAAGATCCGCCGACGGGCTCCAGACGGGCTCCAGACGGGCTCCATTTTGATCTACGACAACGGACACGGCCCGCAGGTCGGAGATCCTGCGGCCTGATCATGCTGGCCCTTCTGCTGCGCAACGCGCGGGGCGCGATGGCGTTCACCCTGCTGGTGCTCAACACGCTGTTCTGGTGCGCCGGGCTGTTCGGGTTCGCCCTGGTCAAGCTGGTTCTGCCCTTTGACGCGGTGAGGCGACGCATCGACCCGTTGCTCAACGCGATCGCCACGGCCTGGATCTCGGGCAACAGTGGCTGGATGCAGCTGACCCAGGATACGGCGTGGGACGTGCAGGGCGTCGACGAACTGCAGTACGCCGGCTGGTACCTTGTCAACGCCAACCATCAGACCTGGGTCGACATCTTCGTGCTGCAGCACCTGCTGAACCGGCGCATCCCGTTGCTCAAATTCTTCCTGAAGTCGCAGCTGATCTGGGTGCCGGTGATCGGCCTGGCGTGGTGGGCGCTCGATTTCCCGTTCATGCGACGCCATGGCAAGGCCGAGTTGCGAAAGCATCCGGAGCTTCGATTCCAGGATCGCGAGACGACCCGGCGCGCGTGCGCAAAGTTCTCGCTCGTGCCGACCTCGGTGATGAACTTCGCGGAGGGAACCCGATTTACTCCGGAGAAGCACCGGCGGCAGAACTCGCCCTACCGGCATCTGCTCAAGCCGAAGGCCGGCGCCCTCGCGCTCGCACTCAACGCGATGGGCGAGCGTTTCCATTCGCTGATCGACGTCACGATCGTCTACCCGCAGGGCGCCCCGACGTTCTGGCAATTTCTTTGTGGACGTTGCACGCGCGTGATCGTGCGCGCGCGCCGGCTGCCGATCCCGCAGGAGTTCTGCGAGGGCGACTACACGCAGGACCCGGCATTCCGCGCGCGGTTCCAGAAGTGGCTATTGGCGCTGTGGCAGGAAAAGGATCAGCAGATCGACGAGTTGCAGCGGTTGACGTGAAGTCGACCGTCACCAGCCGGCGGCGGGCCTGTCCTCGACGAGCGCCCGCCGCCTTCCGTTCCGCGAGCGGCTCATCGAACGTCCGCCGTCGATCCGAGCCCGAGCATCATCCCTCGCGCGCCATTCGCTGTCGCCGCGCAAGCTCCCGTTCGCTGGGAGATTCAAGCCCCGCGTCGCCGAGCCTGACCGCGCCGTCCCGCTGATAGTGGGCGACGATCACGCCTGCGGGAGTCACGCGCGAGCGCGTGAGGGCAAAGGCATGCGGTGCCGAACCATCGGCAAACAGCTTCTTTCCCCCGCCGAGCACGACCGGAAACATGAAGAGGCTCATCGCATCGACCAGGTCATGGGCGAGCAGCGCGTGGATGAGCTCCGTACTGCCTTGAGTGACCAGGTCGGGGCCGTCGTTCCGCCGCAGTCGATCGAGGTCGGCGATGTCGCGCAACAGCACGGAGCCCGCCCAGCGGGTATCGACCTCGCCCGACCGCGACATGACGTACTTCCCCATGCGCTTGAACTGCCGCGCGATATGCCCGTGCGGTGAATTCTCGTCCTGGTACGGCCAGTATGCGGAAAAGATCTCGTAGGTCTTGCGGCCGAGCAGAAGGTCGCGTTCCGTGAAAAGGGCGCTGATTTCTTCACCGCCCTCATCGTCGACATGCGGCATCACCCAACCGCCGAACTTGAAGCCCCGGGTCGGATCTTCCGTCTGCCCGCCGGGTGCTTGCATCACGCCGTCCAGCGAAATCATGGCGGCGACGACGATCTTGCGCATGATCGAGCTCCCACATTGCAGCGTGTCTTCAGGTGGCCGGCCCGGTTCGATGCCGAACCCGGGACCGTCATTGGTCGTGCGCCTCGATCCAGCGCATGATGCGAAAGACGGCCAAGGAAAGGTTGCCGACGTGGCAATGCGCTTGCGCATTGTCCTGGCGCGTCAGGATCTCCCCGGTGACGGAGCGGGCGCGAGACAGCAACGCCATTTGCTCGAAGAATTGCCAATGCGGAACCAGGTGGTCTTCGGCGGCCGCCATCACGAAGACATCCTGGCGGACTTCGCGGGAAATGGCGCGGCCATTGTAGTGCCTGCTCGCCTCGAAGAATGCCGCCGGCGTCGCGCGGCCCATCACGTGCATTCCGTGCTCGACGGCCCAGCGGGCGAATTCATCGTGCGCCATGATGCGCCGAACCACGCGATCGACCACCGCCCCGAGGCGCAGGCGCAGCGCCAAATCCAGCATCCGTCCCCGCAGGGCGCCGCGGTTCGCCGCAACGCAGTCGAAAAGATCGAGCAACGCATCGCAGGCGACCACGCGCGCGATACGTGGCTCGAAGGCGGCGGCGCGCAGGGCGAGGTAACCACCCAGGCTGATGCCGATGAGGTTCACGCCGGACAGGTCGAAATGGTCCAGGATGGCCGCGACCGGCCGCTCCCATTCCGGCGTCATCGGCAGCGATTCGCGCATCAGCGTCGTGCCTTGCCCCGGTCCGTCGAAGATCACCACGTCGTATCCCTGCACCGTCACCGCGTTGCCCAGGGCGAGGAACTCCTCCGCGTGCGAGTCGAATCCCCCGAAGATGACGACGCTGCCGCGTGCCGGCGCCTCGGACGCGCGCATCCGGAAGCCATGCAGTCCGCTGCCGGCGTAAGGCGCACGAAAGCGCTCGATCGCTGACGCCGAGGGGCTCCGGTCGAAGCAATCGATGAATCGGTCGAACGCTTCGCGCGTTGCCGGGTCGGCAGGGCGCATGAAGAACAGGGCCGCGCGGTAGAAGGCGGCGGCCCGAGCCAGATCGCCCTGACGCTCGCTGTCGCCGGCGGCCGCGAGGAACTCGGCGGGCCAATCCGGCAGCGTCCGGATGCGAGCCCCGATCCCGGCCACGATGGCTTCGGCGCCCGGAACCAGGAAGCGATTGAGCTGGTAATTGATTTCCGGATTCGCGTGCAGCAAGCGGTATTCGCGAATCGGCAGGAACCGAAGCAGGTCGGACTGCTGCATCGTCATTCGCACGTCGATCCGCCGAAGACCCGCCCCAATTTACCCCAAGCAGGCCTCATGCCGGACACGAGGGTTTGCCAGGTTCGCGCCGGTAGCGGCTATCGCGCCGCAGTACCGTGATCCGGCGACGCCATGTCAGGCGCGAAACACGCGTGGCGCACGATCGTTCGTTGGCGCTTGCAAATTGCCCATGGACTGGCTCGACGGGATCGACTAACGAGTACTTCAACACGTAAATAACGAATCATGACCAAAATGGTCGTGTCGCCCTCTTGAAAGGAGTGCGCGACCATGCGCCAGACCGAACTGTCGTTATCGAACAAGGATCGCAAAGCGCTGGACGAGTGCCGCAGCAAGGGTCTGCGGCGCGCCCGGGAAGTCAACCGGGCCCATATTCTGGCGGCACTCGACGAGAAGGTTCCGGAAGCGTTGATCTGCCAGGTTCTCGGGGTCGGTCGCACGGCGATCTGGCGCACGCGAACTGCGTATCTGGAGGGCGGATTGGGCTACGCCCTGCGCGACGAACAACGACCCGGCGCACCGCGTCGGTACGAAACGGACGTCGAGGCGGAGATCGCGGCACTGGCCTGCTCGAAGCCGCCGCCCGGGGTCAAGCGATGGACGCTGGTGTTATTGGAGCAGGAAGCGCGCAGGCGTCCGGGAATGCAGGACATCAGCTGCGAAACGATCCGTCGGCTGCTTAAAAGAACTTCCTCAAGCCCTGGCGCGAATTGATGTGGTGCGTGGGCGCGTTGACCCAGGATTACCGGTTGCTCGTGTACGACTTGCTGAATCTTTATCCCAAACCGTGGAACGCGACCGAACCGGTGATTGCGTGGACGAAAAGAGCAAGCCATCGCTGCTGGACAGCCGCGCGCATCTGCCGATGGTGCCGGGCACGCCGCTGCGTCGCGACTACGAGTGCGTCCGCACCGAAACATGCAACGTATTCGTAGCCGTGGAGCCGCTGGGCGGTCGGCGCATCACGCAAGTTACGGATCGACAAGGCAAGGCGGAATTCGTTGCCTTCGCGCAGCACCTGATCGACGCGGTGTATCGCTCGGCCCGTCGAATCCACCTGGTTGTGGACAACCTCAGCGCCTGCTTCCGCTCGTGCCTTGTCGACACGCTCGGCGAACCGGCCACCCGCAAGGTTCTTCGGCGCGTGGTCTTTCACTACACGCCCAAGCATGGAATCTGGCTGAACATGGCCGAGATCGAAATCGCCACGCTGGGCCGGCAGTGTTTGAATCGCCGCATCGGCGATCAAAAGCTCCTCGCCTGCGAGGTCGCCGCTTGGCAGCGCCGCCGCGGCTCCGACAATCGAACCATCCGGTGGACCTTCATTCGCCAGGATGCAGATCGGAAGCTCGGCCGGCATTATGTTTCGGATTTGACGTGTTGAAGTACTAGGCTCGCGTCGAAGATCGGCCGGTGCGATAGGTCGGATCGATTCGAGCAGGAAGACTCATCGGCGACGACGCTCGCATCGGCCTCAAGCACCGTGGCGGAACGAGGCCTCCGTGGCGGCAATCCCGTAGAGCGCGTATCGTGGATCGGCCGGGTTGAAAGGCCGCCATGAGACCGACCGAATCGATCGAAGGGGTTCGCGAGCGCACCGCATGTGGCGGACGAGTTCGGCCAAGTTCCTTGGTCGCGGTGACGATGGCGCTGGCATTGCTTGCCTGGATCCTGGTCCGCGTTGCGGATCGCGACGGCGGAGCGTCGCGATCCGTGTCGCGCGACGAGATCTCACTCGGATCCGGTTCGGCGGTGGCCTTCCCGTTCGGGCGCGGTCCAGCGATCGATGCCGCGACGATGCCGGGTGCCGCGCCGGATCCGGGGCCGGATGCCGACTTGCCGCCCATTGTTGCCGCGCTCGGATCCGAGCCAGCGGTGAGCGCGCTCTATCGACTGGGTTCGCAGGCGCGTGCCGGTGACGCGAGGGCCGCCTGGGACGCCTTCGAGGTGGCCGCGTTCTGCGCCGAGACCGGCCCATCAGGCTCCGCGGAGTCCAACGGCCCCGCCCAGTCCAACGTCGCCCCGAAGCTCGAACGCGCGCGGCGAATCTGCGACGGCGTGACGCCGGCCCAGCTCGACGAGCGCTATCGGTACCTGCAGGTTGCGGCCGAAGGGGCGGTTCCGGGTGCGGCTGTCCGGATGCTCGACCTGGCGCAACGGGAGTCGATGGCGGAGGAGGGCGATGGGACGGGAAATCGTCCGCCGCCGTTGCCCGGCGAGCGCGCCGTGGAGCTGGCGCTTCGCGATGCGCGGACCGGCGACGTCGAGGCCCTGGCCGCGATGACCAGCGTGTATCAGCTGGGAGGCATCGTCGCACCGGATCCCGACCAGGCGCTGGCGTTCGCACTGGCCACGGAAAGCGGTATGGCAGCGCGGGCGCAGGACTATTCGCCGGGCGAACTTGCGCTCGAGCACTTGCTCGTCCTCGAGTACGAAAGCAAGCTGGGCGCCGAGCGCAGCGTGGCGGCGCAGCAGGCGGCGTCACTGATCGTCAAGCGCTGAACGCGGCACCGCCATCGGCGAATGACGGCACCGTCGCCAATGGCCTCGGCGGCGGCGACATCGTCGATAGCCGGCGGCAAGAAGGTCGCGACGAAAGCCCGGGCGCCGTGGTCGGTGCTCGGGCGCATCGATCGCTCCGCGAGGCGCTCAGCCCTTGGCGATGCCCGCGGCTTCGCCCGTCGCGCCGGATTCGCGCGGGATGGCGACCTCGCGATTGACGTAACGCATCAGGACCAGCGTGACGAGGGTCGTTCCGACGAGGATGTCGCCGAGGACGTCGAAATGATGCAGGGGTCCTGCGGGTTCCTGGACGACGACGAGTCCCGCGATCACCGCGGCGACGCCGCCGGAGACCTGCTGGATCGACGCGCTGATGGACATGTACGCGCCGCGGTCGGCGGGTGCCGGCAGCGCGGAGGTCAGCACCGACGAAGCGATGATCCGCGAGAAGATGCCGACCTGCAGCAACACCATGATGGCGGCGGTCGTCGTCAGCGGCGTTCGACCCAGCCGCGTGAAGATCGTCACCATGATGATCGTCATCGCACAACCGAACGCGAAGACGCGGAACGTGCCGAGCCTGTCGCTGGCGCGCCCGATCAACGGTGCGGTCAACATCGAAGCGAGGCCGGTGATCAGGTAGAGCCAGGGCAGTTGTCCCAGCGCCAGGCCGACGTTCTGCACGTTGAAGACACTGACGAACGGCATCAGCATGAAACCGCCGACCGAGAGCAGTCCGGTCGCCGCGAATCCGAGCTGGTAACGACGCGTCACCAGCGTCTGTCGAAGGTGGTGCAACGGACTGCGGTCGGGGTGCAGTTTCAGGTGCTCGTCGACGGGGCGAAGATAGGTCCGTATCACGAGCCCGACGGCGGCGCCGATGCCGACGATCATCAGGTAAGGGGCGTTCCAGCCCCATTGATTCGACAGCGACAGCGAGATCGGGATGCCAAGCACGCTGCTCGCCGAAAAGGAAGCCTGGATCACGCCCATCACCCGTCCGCGCAGTTGCAGCGGGAAGAGGTCCGTGACGATCGCGAAAGAGACCGAGCCGACGACGCCGGCGAACAAACCCGTGACCATCCGCGCGAAAAGCAGGAACGCGTAGCTGCCGGCCACGCCGCACAACAAGGTTCCGGCCAGGAATCCCAAATAGAAGAACAGCAGCAGCTTCCGGCGGTCGAAGCGGTCGGCAAAGCCCGCTGTCAGGAACCCGGAGATGCCGGCGGCGAACGCATAGGTCGAGACGACGAGCCCGAACTGCGATGGCGAGATCCGGAGCGCGGGAATCACGAGCGCGCCGAGCGGCGACAGCATCATGAAGTCGAGGACGAGCGTGAATTGCAGGAAAGCAAGCACGCCAGTCACGAAGCGCTGGTAGCCGGAAAATGCGAGGGTTGCGGTGGCCACCGCCGGTGGACTTTCGGTGCTCGGCCGGGTCGACATGGATGCGGTGCCCTTGATGACGAAGCGGGAAGGTCGCGAGCAAGGCGCGCGACAAGATGGGGGACGGGTGGCCGACGGAAAAATTGGGTCCGCGGGCCGCCACGGGCGATCGGATAGCACGCCGGGCACGGCGCGTGGTTGCGCAGACCTGCCGGATTCTCCTCGATATTTCGCCGCTGCCGCGGGATTCGGGTATCGATCAGGCGATCGTAGGCTTCGGCGTCGTGCGAAAGATTCGTCGCGACGGGCAAGTGCTGATACGCTGACGGGATCTCGCCATCGCGCGATGTCCTTGATTTCGCCGCGGGGAATGCCGCGTCCCCGGCGCGCGCGGCGGTGGCGACGCGCTGCTGCGGGAGTCTCGCGCCGTGAATTCAACCGTTCGACCGGATGCGGAAAAATTCGCGTTGCGCGTCGCGGATGCCGTACCGTCGATGCTGGCGTACTGGGACGCGACGCTGTCGTGCCGGTTTTCCAACCTCGCCTATGCGCGATGTTTCGGGACGGATCCGGACCGGCTCATCGGGCAGCCGATGCGTGAGGTACTGGGCGCCGAGCTTTTCGCGTTTCACGAGCCCTACGTCCTGCGCGTTCTCGAGGGAAAGCGGCAGGTTTTCGCGGGCCTGCTGGCGGGGGATGGCGCCGGCCTGCGCCAGGCGATCACCCACTATGAACCGTTCGTCTCGGACGGCGAGGTCGTCGGATTCGCATCGCAATTGACCGTCGACCCCGATGCGGCGCCCTCCGCGCCCGAGCGACCGTCGCCGCTCGAGCGGGCCATGCGATCGCTGCAGGACGCGATGTCCCGGCGCAGGGGCGTCGAGGAATCGCTGTTCGAGCTGCAGCAGCGCCTGGCGCTGACCCTGGCAAGCATCGAAGCCGGCTTCATTGCGACGGACCGCACGGGACGCGTGACGAGCATCAACGCCGTGGCGGAACGCGTGACCGGATGGCGGTCGACCGAGGCTGTCGGGATCGATTTCTGGAAGGTGTTCAGTCGCGACGACCGGCAGCCCTCGCCGGGTACGCGCGGCCTTGTCGACGTCCTCGTCGAACTTGGCCTGTCGCTCCCGACCGCGCAACGGATCGTCGTCGTCGCGCGCGATGGCCGCCGGACGCCGGTCGAGGCGAAATCGTCCCTCACCGACGGCGGCGACGGCGCGGTGCGCGGCGTGGTGATCGTCTTTCGCGACATGACGAGGTTGCTGGCGGCGGAGGAGGAGTCGAACCGGCTGGCGGCGATCGTGAAATCGTCCCAGGACGCGATCATCGGCAAGACGCTCGCCGGCCGCATCACGAGTTGGAATCCGGGCGCCGAACGGATGTTCGGGTATTCGGCGGACGAGGCGGTCGGCCGTCCGATCCAGATGCTCTTCCCCACCGACCGGCTGCCGGAGGAGATGCGGATCATCTCGGATGTCGTGCGCGGATCGACCGTTCCGCCGTTCGACACGGTGCGCCGGGCCAAGGACGGCCGGCTGCTCGAGGTATCGGTGTCGATCTCTCCGATACGCGACGGGCACGGACGCATCGTCGGCGCATCGAAGATCGCGCGCGACGTCTCGAGGCAACGGCGGGCCGAGCGCCTGGAGGCCGAAAACCTCCACATCCGGGAAGTGACCCGGACGAAGAATGCATTCTTCGCGAACATGTCGCACGAGTTGCGGACGCCGCTCAATGCCATCATCGGTTTCGCTGAGCTGCTGCAGCGTGGCGCGGCGACGGTCGGGTCGCCGAAGTTCGACTTGTACGTCGGCAACATCCTGTCGAGCGGCCGGCATCTGCTCGAACTGGTCAACGATATCCTGGACGTCGCCAAGATCGAGTCCGGCAAATTGCGGTTCCATCCGCAGCCCGTCGACCTGCGCGAACTGTTCGCCGAGTCCGTGGAGACCGTGCGGCCGGACGCATCGCAGAAGGGCATCGCGCTCGCCTGGACCGTCGACGAGGATCTCACGGGCATCGTCGTCGATCCCTCGCGCCTGCAGCAGGTGCTCTACAACTACCTGTCGAACGCATTGAAGTTCACTCCGCGTGGCGGATCGGTGACGGCTCGTGCGCGGCCGCAGGATGCACGGCGATTCCGCATCGAGGTCGAGGACACCGGCATCGGCATCGAGCCGGCGGACATCGAGTCGCTGTTCAGCGAGTTCAGCCAGCTGGAACGGGGTTACAGCGCTGGACATCGCGGATCCGGTCTCGGCCTGGCGCTGACGAAGCGCCTCGTCGAAGCCCAGGGCGGCACCGTCGGCGTTCATAGCCTACCCGGTATCGGCAGCGTGTTCTTTGCCACGCTCGAACGGGTGCCCGCGACGGAGGCGCCGCCCGGCGCGGCGAAAGATGGCAGGCCCTAGCCCGCGCAAGCGGGAGCCGATGGGAGAGAGGGCGGCGGCTTGAACGACCGGGCCGATGCGTGGGGCGGTCCGTTCTTCGGTCTACGCGACGACGCGCAGGTCGAGATCGCCGTGCGCGTAGACGACGACGCCGGTATCGGTCTCGGTCACCTTGTGCCCGGTGCCGGCCGGCGCGAGCTGGTAGTCGGCCGCCCGCAGCAGCAGGTCGTCGAGGAATAGCTCGCCCTGGACCATCAGGCATTCCTCGTCATGGCCGTGCGTGTGCTGCGGTAGCCGGCTGCCTGCGCGCGCGTAGTACAGCATCGCGGCCTGGCCTTCGCGGACCCACAACACGCGCCGATGGACGCCGGGGATGATTTCCGGCCATGCGGTATCGCGATCGCGCACGGTGTATGCCGCATCGCGCGGGCCGGCGCAGAGGTCGGCTTCGCGCAGGTAGAGCAGCGCGCCCTCGTCCGTACGAACCGCCTGGCGGCTCGAGCCGGACGGATCGACGTGGTAGTCGCGCGGCAACAGGCGCTCGGCTCCCAGTTGAACGGAGCCGGCGAGAACGAGCCAGTCGCGTTGCAGGGCGATGTCGACCGGACCTTGCCAGGTCGTCGCGGGCGCCATCTCGATCAATCGTGCGCGTCGAGGTTCTCCGGGTCTTGTCGCGCGCTCTCGCTCGGCGACATGGAGCGGTCGCGCCCGCACGCCGTCGGCGAGGCGTTGCGTCCCGGAATGCGCACCGCGCACCGTGACCATGCGCCGCGCGTCGGCGCGCGATGCCGCGAGGCGCGCCAGAAGGCGCCCGCGGACTGTCGAGGACGGTCGGGCGCCGGATTCGGCCGCGGCCCGGAGCGTTGTCGAGTCGGCAACGGCTTCAGCCATCACGGCGCCGAACTCGTCGTCGAGCGGATCGGGTGGGCGAGACACCGTCAACGTAGGGAATATGGAGTCGCTCATCGAAGAACTTTCGGGGCAGTTACGAACGTCGTCGTGCCGCGGGGCACGGCGGTCAGGCGACGGTTGCCCGGAATCCGTCGCCGAGCGCTTCGCGCAGCACGATCAGCGCACGACGTATCTGGGACTTGACCGTGCCCAGCGGCAGTCGCATGTGGGCGGCGATCTCGTCGTGGCTCAATCCGCGCAGGAAGGCGAGGGAAACGAGCTGCCGCGGCTGCGCACCCAGCAGCGCGAAGGCACGCCGCAGTTCGGCGTGGTATCGCGCGGCGTCGAGCAGGTCTTCGCACGCCGGTCCGGCGTCCGGAACTTCGACCGCTCCTTCGTCGTCCAGCGATTCGTGCCGGAAGCGCGCTTCGCGGC
>Ga0335069_10003871_pt1 | contig 22438 bp, 31 predicted proteins | sample Lox_Sample_11_FD_206714 | JGI IMG/M metagenome (GOLD analysis project Ga0335069, IMG submission 206714) | Soil microbial communities from Loxahatchee National Wildlife Refuge, Florida, United States - Lox_Sample_1.1 | ecosystem: Environmental > Terrestrial > Soil > Wetlands | place: USA... | reverse complement strand
TTCGACTATGATCCATTTCTTGCTGATCGTGTTTACACTGAATTCAAAATGGCTATTGATGAAAATATTCCAGCCGCTCCATTTGGCTTAATCTCAGAAAAATTTCGTGATAAACCAACTGGCAGAATTATCGCTCCATTTCCATGCTCTTATTGTCCATATCTACAAGAATGCAAAGGCCCTTATCAAAAAGAATTCAAAAATGGTTCGCCCAAATTCATCTTCAAAGGAGAAGAACAATGTCAAAAATCGTAGGTGCTGGTTGGTTTAAAAAAGGAGAAAAGGGAGATTACATCTCAATTTCTTTCAAAGAACAAGAAATGCAAGATGTGGATCTGGTTAATAGTTGGGTGAACATGTCAGTGAATTCAAAAAAAACTAAACCTACTCATCCTGATTATTTAATTTCAGTGTCACCGAAAGCTTCACAACAAAAAGCTCAATCGCCTAAACCTCAACAACGCCAGCAAGCAGCTTTTCCTGAACCTCCCGGATGGGATTCAGATGATCCAGGATTTTGATATGAATAGAGTCATAGACTACATTCAACAACGACAGGCTTTAATAGAGCAGCTCAAAGAAAAAAGAACTGCTTCTGATCTTGAATTATTAAATTGGTTTGATTGTGTTCTTTGGGACATTCGACAGCTTATTGAGCTTGTTGAAATGGAAAGAGTTTTTATTCCAGATCCAGAAGAGGTTGATAATGCAAGCATTTCATAATGATGAAAAAATCAAACAAAAATATCTAAATCGCATTAAAGCACATGCTAAAGCAGATGAAATTGTAAAAGGTGTCTATTGGGAAAATGGTAAAGGATGTGCTGTTGGATGCACGATCCATTCATCAAATCATTCTTCTTATGAAGAAGAGCTTGGTATACCAGAATGGTTAGCTCTAGTTGAAGATGCTATTTTTGAACAATTACCTTCTAATGAAGCTAAACTTTGGCCGGTAAAGTTTTTATCTACAATTAATATAGGTGCCGATTTAAATAAAATCAAAGCACCATTTGTAATTTTCATTTTGAAATCTAATTTTGATAATTTCGATCATTCAAAATATCCAGAATGCAAATCAGCAATCGATAAATGTATTGAGCTATGGGAAAAATATCCTAAAGGACCGTCTCTTGCCAAGTCCACTGCCGAGTCCGCTGCCTGGTCCGCTGCCTGGTCCGCTGCCAGATTCGCTGCCAGATTCGCTGCCGAGTCCACTGCCGAGTCCGCTGCCAGCTCCGCTGCCGAGTCCGCTGCCGAGTCCGCTGCCAGCTCCGCTGCCGAGTCCGCTGCCAGATTCGCTGCCTGGTCCGCTGCCAGATTCGCTGCCAGATTCGCTGCCTGGTCCGCTGCCAGCTCCGCTGCCTGGTCCGCTGCTTATACAAAATTTGCGAATAAGCTTTTACAGCTTTTAAAAGAATGCAAATGAACTTTCTATATAAGCATCTTATGGCCGCTGGATTTGAGATTGAAATCACCGATGGAGAGATTAAATTCATTCATTCTGCTTTGGGAGAGGCAAGATTTGTGGATTGGTCATCTGAAGCCTATAAACAACTAAGAGAGCATATTGAAAAGCTGAGGGGGAATTGTGGCGGGGGGACCGCACTCAAAGACATCTCGTCCATTGAGTCGAGAAATAAAATTGTTACGTAAAAAAATTGGTATGAGAGAAGTCAAAGGAGGAGAGAGAAAATGTTTAAGATGTGGATGCATATTCAAATCTCCGGACTTGAAGCAGCAAAAAATGTGTGATTACTGCAGAACATGGAATGAATAATCAAGTGGACGACCATGAATTCTATGACGATTGGGAATTTTATAATGATTGGAATAATAAAATGAAATGGATGCCACCTAAGCCAAAATTTATTAAAGCTAGCTATTCTATTCTTTTTCCAAATCATGGAATTGGAGGTTCAGGAGATATTATATTATCTGGCGATTTTGATTCATGGTATGACCGTGAAATCAAGCCATTGTTTGAGAATGCTAACGAAGTCGTTAGTCATAAGAACTGGGGTGGATGGTATGAGGGATGCGGACCTGAGGAAAATCCAAGTAAACGCGCTTTGCTCATCAAAATCGAGCCGATAACAGAGGAAAATGCTGAATCAATTCTACAAGAACTTCATGATTGTTGGGAGATGACACAAAAATTGCCGTCATATCAAGAGTTCAATCTAAAAAAAGATCCATCAAATGAAAAAGGTCTTTATGAGAGCAAGTTTTTGAGCGTGCTGAGAAAGACGAAGTCTTTACTTGAGCGCAAAGGGAAATTGAAGTGACATGGGCAAGTAAGCTTGGCGGCGTGGGAAGCTGTGGCAGGTAACAGGAGTAATTAACTTGTGACTGTGGCATAGGGCCTAAAGAGGTCTGAAGCTGAACCACTGGAGACACGCACATCTTTACCGAGATGGTCTAGAACAACGGTATTATGTTCGACGATGAGGCCAGAGTCGCGCGTGGCCTAAGCTGAAAGCCCACTTTTTGAAAGGAGAGAGAGAAATGAGAGCCATGAAGTGCCCGATATGTGGCAAGTTCCTTAAGAATATTTACTGCATCTTTAATGAATTCGATGACTCTATTACTGAAGTAATCGGACAATGTATAAAGCATGGAGAGGTTCTCACCGATGACTGGTCATGCGAAGATTTCTTTCCGTATCCAAAAATCAAAGAGAATGAAAAGACTCTATGACTTTGTCAAAAAATGAGAAGATAAGAGAATGGTGGATACAAAATGTTTCTGAATATGAAGACGAATGGGGACAAGTAATTGTATCAACAGATTTAAAGCTTATTGAAAAAGATTTCAAGAAATATGGTAAGGTTCATGTCATCGAATATTCTGCCTATGAAGCGCTGCAAATCGAACTAGAGCGGGCGAAATTTATTCTAGCAATGATAGCCACAGAAGAGTTTTGTGAGGAATTTGACCATTATAAACCCATGGCCGAAGAATGGCTCAAATCTTTGGAGGAGAAATGAGCCAATTCAAACAATTTTGCGCTGACAACACAAAATAACCCTTCTATGCTTTCCTAAAATTAGAGGAGAGCATTCATGAAATATTTATTTTTATTATTAATTTCTATCTCAGCGCAGGCTCAAATAACTGGGCTTAGTCTTATTGATATCAATGGTGATCAGATCAATGATACGGCCACAAGTTACGGGCCATTTACAAATGGTGCGTCATATACATTTGATATGACAAAAATTCCAGCAAATGCGCATTTTAAAGCGCTCACCAATACAAACATCAAGCGAGTGAGATTTGATCTAAAATCTCCGGACGGCAAAATACTACTTCAGTCAGCTAGCACTAATTCTCCTTTTAATTGGTCATGGACTTTAATGCAGGGTTCATACCGGGTGCAGGCTGATGGATATGATTCAACTGGCAAATACATTAACTCATTTTGGTTTAAGCTCACGATTCCAAATTGGATAAGTCCACAAGCCTTGTGGGTGGATGATGATGGATTGCAATCTGTGGGACTGCCTAAAGTTTATAAAACTATCTCAGATGCCATCAACGCGGCTCCTGCTGGAGGCCAAGTTTTAGTTTTGCCAGGTACTTATGCCGGCTTTCGCTTGGATAAAAATCTCTCAATTATTGCAATGGAAGATACGCTTCATAAGGTAAATCCAAATTTTGATCCGGACAATTCATCTTGGCCAGTGATTATCAAAAACGCCACTGCTGATGCGATTCAAATTAAAGGCTCAGCCCATAATGGCACCATCTCTGGCTTGTATGTGGCTCAATCAGAGCAAGCTGACGGGGGAGGAATTCATGCTTATGGACACGGCACTCCCACCAACTACACAGAGCTATGCGGATTTATGAACATCATGGGAAATAAGATAGAGAACACTTATTCAGATGGAATCAAAGCTTCTCAGTGCACAAATTTGAATGTGTACGGGAATCTTGTGAATAATTTCGGGGTGAGCGAAAAAAAGCAAGGAATTGATTTTGTAGCCGTGGCAAACTCGATTGTGGCAAATAATAAAGTGCTTAAAGGTCCGATTGGATCTGATTTCAAGGGCGGCTCAATTAACATCAAGCTTTTTCATAATCAATTCCTGGGCCCATTTGGATGGGTGGCACAAAGTGGTGAGCCCTCAGATCAGACTGCCTACATTTACTACTATTCTGGGCATGGGGGACAGTATGGTTTAAAATACTTTCTTGCCATGAATAACACTTTCACCGGAGCCAGTGATGATGTGTTTATTCAAGATTGTCAGCAATGCACGTATGTAAACAATACTTTGACGCACAATAAAATCCCGATTGGCACTAATCAAGGAATTAATGCTGATATCTGTATTCAAAACAGTGGCACTCCAGCACCTGAGCCTTATCTCACTACAAGCAACTGTACATTGATCTGGCCTCAGGCGATTAAAGTCTTATCTCCTTGGGGTTGGGATATGGTTCCTCCGGGGATCATGCAATGAAAACTTCCAATGCCAAAGCCAAAGGCCGTAAACTCTGCCAGGAGCTTCAAGGTAAGCTTCTGGCCTCATGCCCTACTCTTGACCCCTCAGATATCACTGTGACCTCTTCTGGTGCCCCTGGAGAGGATTTAAAGCTATCCAAAGCTGCAAGAGATCTTTATCCCTTTACTTTTGAATGCAAGAACCAAGAGAAGCTCAATATCTGGGCAGCACTTAAACAGGCTGAGTCTCATGCATTGAATACCGAGCACACGCCAGTGCTAGTGTTCTCTAAAAACAGATCTGAGACTTATGCATGTCTAAAACTGGATGATCTTCTAAGATTGTTCTTAAACCCAAAGATCAAGGTAGATTCATAGACCCCTTCGGGCTGATTACTTTGTGAGAGAGTTATAGTTATTTAATGGTTATTAATTAATAAAAAAATACTTTAGTAAAGTAAATTAAGACGGGCTTAAGACAAATACCACCGACTCTTTTACCCACCCACCTAGGGATTTGAGGTAATAGTGCCAAGTGCTATTCTTTTCTCTCCTATAAGGATAACTCCCTCACCAATTGCGTGCTATGCGGCACGCCGTTAGATCGGTAGTCTACGCAAAGAAATACTCAAAGAAGCGTTCGGGGATGGTTAGCCCCCTGGCTCGTACAGAGTTTCCTTTTTTAGAGAGATATCTTGTGGCCAAGAGAAGATCCCCTTTTAAGCTAGGCTGTCGGTATGATCGAGTATTGTTCACTAGCTCCCCTTGGTTTTCCTTCTCTGCCACGCCAAAGCTTATTGGGCTTAGGGCTACCGCGTGATTTTTTGACTTTACACGCACCATATTGTCATAGTATGTATTAACTACCATACACGCAAGATATTGTCAGGGTTCCGGGGGATTTTCAAGATCCCCCAGCCCACTTTATACGATCAGTCATGAAAATATTTCCTTGCCAGGATATAAGCATTTCAATCAGAATGGCTTTTCTATGGAAAATGTTAGAGATGCTAAAGCCATTAATGATGACTATACAAAACTCTGTGCTCAATGGGGACATAAAGCTTATTTGCTTGAGCTTTTACCTAAAGAGATTAGTGAGTTAAAAAAACGCATGGATCAATTGGGATTAGAACTGCGTGCATTAGAAGAAAAAACAAATGAACCGAAATCAACGTGAAGTATTTCTGATCTTGAGAAAAGTTTTTCCTCACATCAAAAAAGAAACCCTAATGTTTGCTTGGACTAAAGCCGGGGCTGAAGAGAAGTTGAAAAAAGGAATTGCGCTTGTTGGCAAAAAAAAAGCTATTAAAGTTCTAGCTGAAACAATTACCGAGGCTAATTTAATAAAAAAACAAGGAGAATATGATGGAAACTACTCAATCGACCAAGCAAGAGGAATTACCAATTCATGAACAAGACAGAGGAGAGAATTTCTCTAAAGCAGAGCTTGGTGATGCTATTATGTTTCCTATCACTAGAAAAGGCTTTGAGAACTTAATTGAAACTTGCTGCAAGCATTTAAATGTTCCGGTGAACAATGCCGTGAGGCAAGTCGTTGCTGGCTATATTCATCACGTGGGTAACGATAAAGATATTACATCTATTGCTGAAATCAGCAAAGTTATTTGGAAGTCTATTGCTAATTCAACAAGCTGGATCATTGATCAGGAAATTAAAGAAGCCATGAGGCTCAGGCAAGCTGCCATTCAAGCAGAAAATAAAGCCAATCTTGAGGCTAGACTTAAAGCTGAGGCTGAAGAAAAAAGAAAGCAAAAACAACAAAAGCGCTCTAAACTCAGTAATGGAGCAAGTCTAACAACAATCCCTGGTGGTGCCTCTGAATCATCAGAACAAACAACTACAAATTAAATGGTATGAAAGACTTAAAAGTGAAGGCTTTGAGGACATTGAAAATACCGCTCTTGAATCAAGACCTTTACTTGAACTTCATTCCGTTAGATTTGCTACTCAATATGGGCGACAAAAACAAATCAAGAATTCAAAATACTATGAGCGCGTCTCCCATCTTTCTTGCCATGCGTCTTTTGATGATATTTGCTCTACCGTTACTAATCATTTTAATAGCGTAACCAAAGATGAAGCTCAGATTATTTGGGATATGCATGTTGACGGAAAATCAGAGAGATTCATCGCATTTAAAGTGAATAGATCAAAAACCTGTGTGCATCAGGTGATTGAAAGACTCCTAGAATGGTTAGAATTTTATGACTGTGAACGTGATAATTAGAGAATTCAAACCAGATACAGATGAGGCGTTCATCTATTCTTCTTGGAGAAACTCTAGTTACTATATGGCAGTCACTGAAAAGCCCGGCACTCCGAAAATGGTGTTTAGAAAACTCTCACACCAGATTAAAGAAATTTTGAAGCATGCAAAAGTCAGAATTGCTTGCGCTGAAGATGATATGCGAGTCATCTTTGGCTATTGTGTTTACACCAAAGATCATTTAAATTGGATTTATGTCAAAGAAGAGTTTAGAGAAAAAGGAATTGGCAATCTACTCATGCCAAAAACTATTTCGACAGTTACAAATGATCTTACAAAAATTGGAAAGATCATTGCAGAAAAGAAGAACCTAAAAGTCAAAGGAGAAGAATATGAATCAGGAAACTACCACTGAAGATAAGCCTCGCCGAGGACGACCGCCAAAAGAAGTTGTTCAAGAAACTACTAAACAAGATTCATTTGAGGGATTGAAAGCTTTAGGCATTCCACTTCAATGGGTGGTTTTCCAAAATGCCGTTAGATCTTGGAATGATACTCCTCAATTTCAGCTTTTTGATGCAAATCCAAGTGAAGGTGCAAAAAAAGAAAAGCAAGCTAAACTTTGGGCTACGCCTCATTTTCTTGTTTGGGAAGCTCAAGGCAAGCGTGATATGATTCCAATGAGTAATGTGCGAGATATGCGAGTATTATAAACAAATGGCATGTAGCTCAGTTGGTAGAAGCATCGCCCTGTTAAGGCGACGGTCGCATGTTCGAATCATGCCATGCCAGCCAAATATATGACGCAGTACCCTGTAATATCAAGGATTTATCATGGGTTTTAAGCCAGGCAATCCGGGCAGACCAAAAGGAGCAATAAGCAAATATTCTCGCATGGTGGAAGAAACAGCGGGGCGCCTTGAGTGTGATCCATTTGAAATTTTACTTAAATTCGCTAAAGGAGACTGGGAAGCACTGGGATATGATTCAAGTGTGATGATTAAAGAATCAGCTGATGGCAAAAGCACATTTACAGACTACACTATTTCGCCTGAACTGAGAGCTAGATGTGCAGAAAAAGCTTGCGAGTATCTTTACTCTAAGCGCAAATCAATTGAGCATATTCAGAACAATGTACTTGAGGGCATGACGCCAGAGCAGAAACTAGAAGCAATGAAACAAGCTGTGAAACATCTTGAGGGGGAGATAAGTGATAATCGAGGGGGATTGTCTCGAGAAGTTAAAGACACTGGAAGCAAATAGTATTGATGCTGTGGTGACGGATCCGCCATATGGCTTAAAGTTTATGGGAAAGAAATGGGATTATGATGTGCCTTCTTTGGCTATTTGGTCCGAAGTCATTCGAGTCTGCAAACCAGGAGCGCATCTTTTGTCTTTTGGCAGTACTCGCACTTATCACAGACTTATATCTGCTATCGAAGACGCCGGATTCGAAATAAGAGATCAACTCCAATGGCTATTTGGATCAGGTTTTCCTAAGTCGATGGATGTTTCTAAGGCTATTGATAAGATGCATGGCGCTGAAAGAAAGGTGATAGGGAATAACCCAAATCATAGAATGGGCGAATCTCTTGGCAAAGATCCTGGCGTGGCAATGCTTGGTCAACCACATACAGGCACAGGCACAATCACAGCTCCCGCAACAGAAGACGCTAAAAAATGGGAAGGATGGGGTACGGCCCTAAAGCCAGCCAATGAGCCAATTGTTTTAGCTCGCAAGCCCTTAAGTGAAAAGACTGTGGCGCTGAATGTGCTCAAGTGGGGAGTTGGTGCGATGAATATTGATGCGAGTCGGATCGCCGGAACAATTCAACAGGTGCCAAACCCCAAATTTCGCACAGGCAAGGATTTACATTTTAGATCTTCAGATGGGCGCAATGGTGAATTATTGAGATCTGAAGGCCGCTGGCCAGCAAATGTTTTGTTTGATGAAGAAGCTGCCAAATTGTTGGATGAGCAGAGTGGCGGCGCCTCCCGCTTTTTCTATTGCGCAAAAGCTAGCAAATCAGAGCGCAATCGTGGGTTTGAGGGTGAAATAAAAGAAAAAGAAGGCGCACGGCCAAATAGCGCTGATCCATCCGGCAAATTCCCAGACCATGACCACCGGCCGACAGGCGGCAATAATCATCCGACCGTGAAACCAGTAAAACTTATGGAATACCTCATCCGGCTCATCGCTCCGCCCGCATCTACAGTACTTGATCCATTTTGTGGAAGCGGAACAACGGGCGTTGCGGCAAGGTCATTGGGCTATAGTTTCATTGGAATCGAAATGAATCCAGAATATTGCGAAATAGCAAGGAAGCGCATTGGATCTTGACGCCTATGTTCAAGCAGCTATAGAAATAACCCCAACCAAAGAGTTCGATTGGAAATCAATTGCGTTCAATAAACAAATCAAATTCATCGAAGACTCGCACAGACTCAAAGCGACGTTCACAACGCGCAGAGGTGCAAAAAGCTATGCCGATGGTATTTATCTTATCAGAGACGCCTATGAAAATGCCGGGTGCAATTGCCTTTATCTTGGACTCACTAGACTCTCAGCTAAAGGAATTATTTGGAAAGACGTCCTCAAGCATATCAATCAACGGTGTGAGCTTGGAATCAAATTCCATGAAACGGAACTCACAGCTACCATGCCAAATGGTAGTGTCATTTACTGTGCAGGTGTAGACGTAGATGAAGATGAAAGAAAAAAACTATTTGGACGTAAATATAAGCTGGTCGTTATTGATGAAGCTGCCCTTTTCGGAATTGATCTCAGAGATCTGGTATATGTTGTACTTAGACCTGCGATTGCTGATTTACGCGGTACTATCGTTTTGTCTGGGATGGCTTCTAACATTACTCGTGGTCTGTTTTATGATATTACGACTGGTAAAGAAGCTGGTTGGTCTCTTCATCAGTGGTCTGCGTATGATAATCCTTACATGGCCAAACAATGGAAAGAGGAGTTAGATTTTATCAAAGAATACCAGCCGCATCTCATGAATACGGCTAGATTCAGACAAGCATATTTAAATGAATGGGTAGTAGATGAAGAAAAGCTCGTATATAAGTTTGATGAGGCGCGTAACCTTTATAGCGAGCTGCCTAGAAGTGCTCCTAATGGCTGGACTTACATTCTTGGTGTGGATACTGGTTGGGAAGATGATAATGCTTTCGTTCTAGCAGCTTATCACGATCATTATCCTGAACTTTACATTATTAAAACTTTCAATAAACCCAAAATGACCTTTGATCAAGTTGTAGAAAAGGTCCAGGAGTTCATGCGAGATGATTTATATCGACCCGCAAAAGTCATTATTGATGGAGCGAATAAACAAGGCGTTGAGTCAATGCGAGCAAGATCTAGCATCCCTTTTGAATATGCGGACAAACAAGACAAGGCTACGTTCATTGAAATCCTCAATGGAGATTTGGTCCAGGGGAAAATCAGAATTAATCAAACTTGCTCAGCACTCATTGGAGAATTGAAATCGCTTATCTGGAAATGTGATGGCGAAGAGATTCTTTTCCCCAAAAAAGAAGATCCAAGACTTTCTAATCATTTATGTGATGCTATGCTATATGCCTGGCGCAATGGATATCACTACACGTCGCGTCCAGAACCAATAAAGCACGCCTTTGGCACCGAAGGTTATTATCGGGAACAAGAAGAAAAACATCTTCAAGCTATGATGGAAAAGGTAAGGCGCGAAAAAGAAATACGCGAGAACAAGGAAAGCTTTGGATCATGGCAAACTGATCCAAAAGGCCTTAATCCTTGGCACAAATGGTAGAATAAAGACCATCTAATCAAGGGCATGAAGTTGCCCTTTCTTGAAAATAGCAGATGGCCTATCTCAAAAGAACCTGAAGAACGGGTTGTTAACGCTTCTTACGATAAACAAGTCCAAGATCATGTCATGGATGAGCTTCTAATAGCTCTTGAGCACAAAGATGCTCAAGGCTTTAGAGAAGCCATCGAAGCTCTTATTTACTCCATTTTTGATGAAGCTACGGAAGGATAATTTATGCCTTTAATGCATGGCAAGTCCAAGCGAGCCTTTGAGCATAACGTGGAAGCTGAGATTCACGCGGGCAAGCCTCAAAAACAAGCAGTGGCAATCGCTTATTCAGAACAACGAGAAGCTAGACGAAAGCATATGTCCTCAGGCGGATGCATGGGCCTAGGCTGTAAGCATCCTTCTCATTATTCCGAAGGCGGCGAAGTGGGTGAAAAAGAACATGATGAAGAAATGAAGCTTAAAAGCGAGGAGCGCAATCGTATGCACAAAGATTTTATGGATGAACATGAGCGAATCATGAGTCTACCTATGCCTAAAATGGCAGAGGGTGGGGAAGTTAATGAAATGGAAGATGGAGAAGAGCACGAAATGATGGATATGCTTGCTGATGAATTGATGCAGGCCATTGAGCGTAAAGACAAAAAAGAAATCTTAGAATCAATCAAAGCGATTGTTTTAAGCTGCAGGGAGTAAAAAATGTTAAGTGCCAAAGCTATGTCTGAAAAGATCAGAATGCGCAGAAAAAAGCTTGCTGAAGAAGGTGTGGATAACATGGTGGATACTGCTGCTTTGCCGCAAATGAATCCACAAGACATTTTAAATCTTAAGCAAAAAGCTCAGATGGAAGAAACAATGGATCTTCCAGAAAAGTCGGAGGCGCCCAGTGATCCAGCAGATGAGGATATCAACGGGACTTCTCAGAGTATGGCTGAGCTTAAAAAACAAATGGCTCGAATTGCTAAAATCTTTGATCGACTTGCGATGTAAAGATGCAAAAAGAAGAAATCCTATTTTCTCTTATGAAGCAATATGGCGTTTCTTATTTCAAGAACGTGGAGTTCGAAGTTCGAATGAACAAAGAATCCACAAAGCCCATCGAGCCATTAAAAGAAAAAGAGCCGCCTCACGCAGCCGCCGCTCCTCCAGTCAACGAAGAAATTCCTCATCACGTAAATGAAGTGGCCAAACTGCTGAAGCTTTCAGATGAAGAATTGGTGGATAAACTTTTTCCAGACTATTCGCAAATGACTAACTTGGAAGGTCAATAATGCCATCAATTGAAAAGATCAATGAAAAGCCGCCTTCAAAAGAAATTGTAGTTCAAACCAAAGCCTTAAAGAAGATGAAAGACATGGATCAGTCTTTCAAATGGTGGCTTGCTCAATCAGATGAAGAGCTAAAAGATCAGCTTCTTTCTACGACCAATTATCTTACAAAAGTCCATCAAATTCGCATCAGACAAGCCTCAATTTTTACTAGATTGTTTTCTGGTAAACCCCTTTACAACTATCTCGCGAATGTCGGCACACTTGATAATTCCCAACAGCTTCCCATTGGTAGACCTACGGCAAATGTTGTGTATTCTTGTACAGACACTCTCGTGTCAAGAATCACTCAAGACAAACCAAAGCCTGTGTTTTTGACTGACAATGGCCATTACAAAGAAAGACATCTGGCCATCACGCTCAATAATTTTATGCAAGGAGAGCTGTATAGAACTAATGCCTATGATTTAGGCGCTTTAGCTTTAAGAGATACATGTGTTTTGGGAAATGGGCTTATCAAAGTTTTTCCACAAGCAAAGAAGGTTCATCTTGAGCGTACTCTTGAGACCGAGCTTTTGGCTGATTATAATGATGCTTATTACGGTAATCCTAGAAGTCTTATCCAAAAAAAGCTAGTTGATCGAGGAATGCTTTTGTCGCTCATGCCAGACAAAGCAGATATCATTCTTAAAGCTCAAAATGGCAAAGTTGATAACACCCCTTTATCAACTGATACAGTTTCAGATCAATTTATTGTCTCAGAAGGCTGGAGACTTCCTTCTGGTGAAGATGCCAAAGACGGCAGACATGCAATCGTATGCTCTGCTGGTGTTCTTTTAGATGAGTCGTGGACTAAACCTACATTTCCTTTTGCAAAGCTTGATTACAATCCAAACGTTGTGGGTTGGTTTTCTCAAGGATTAGCTGAAATCCTGATGCCCACTCAGATGGAGATTTACAAACTTCTCATCGTTGCATCTCAATCTATTGAGCTCATGGGGGTGCCACGCATTCTCATTGATGAAATGTCTAAGATTTTAGAGACAGCGTTCAATAACAATATTGGTACCATTATCAAATACAAAACCAATCCACCTGAATTTATTAATGCTCAAAGCAATAGTCCAGAGATCTATGAATGGATCAAATGGCTTATTGAAAATGCATATCAAATGTCTGGCATTTCTGCCATGGCTGCAGCCAATAAAAAGCCAGCAGGTCTCAATTCAGGAGAGGCGCAAAGGGTTTATCTGGATAATCAAGACACAAGATTTGCAGCGCTGCAAAATAGATATCAAAAATTTTATACTGATTTGTCTTATTTGATCATCGATTGTGCCAAAGATATTGCTAAAGAAACTGGCGAATACACCACGGTCTATCCCAATCGAGATGGCACAAGAGAAATTGAGCTGCCAGAAGCTGCGATCTTGCGAGATACTTATGTCATTCGCTGTATGGAAGAATCATCTCTTCCTTCAGATCCAGCTGGACGCCAAGCGAGATTATCTGAAATGCTCGCATCAGGTGAAATCACCAGTGATGAATTCAGATTCTTGCGTCAAGATCCAGACTTTCAACAAACAGATTCACTTGCTAATGCATTGCGTGAACGTATTCTCTATGATTTAGATCAGATCGTTGAGAAGGGCAAAAAAGGCTATAACCCTCCAGATGTTTTCATGCTTGATCCAACAGATCTCGCAACGCGCTTAGTTACAAACTACATAAACAAATACGCCATTACCGATATTGAAGAATCAAAGATGCAGCTTCTAAGAGATTACTTTGTAGCGATTCAAAATATGAAAGCTCAGGCGGTACCTCAGGCGCCTCAGCCTCCTCCACAAGCTCAACCGCAACTTCCAGTGGCTCCGCCTCAGCCATCAGTTGCACCTACTTCTAACGTGCAAGTGTAAGCAGAAAACCAAAACAAGGAGAAATATATGCCTACGCATGAAGCAATCGTGAATACAGTCTTGCCCAAAGAAGTCGAAAAGCCGATTCCTATCAGGACAGTTTCTACCAGACCTAGACCAATGCCTAAGATCAATAAAGACCAGACGATCAAGGATAAGCTAGATAATCTGGCTGAAGATTCTGCCGGTAATGAAGAATCATTAAGATTATCGCCCAAGGCTTCAATTATCGCTCGCAGAGAAGCAGCTATCAGACAACGAGAGCTGTCTCTTAAAGAGCGTGAAAAAGAAATTGAAGAGAAATTGGCTAAAGCCGCTCAATTTGAGCAGCTAAAGTCAAAACTTGATGCCAAGGATTATTCTGAGGCTGAAGCTCTCGGTATGAATTATGAGGACTACGTTAAGTACACTCTTAATAAGACTGAGGCTGAAGATCCAAGGGATAAAAGACTTCAAGAGCTTGAGCAAAAACTCTCAAATTTCGAGAAGCAACGAGAAGAAAGCATCAATTCTCAGTTTGAAGAAACAAAGGCTGAATATCGTCAGCAGATAAACGAGATTGTTGCAAGCAATCCTAACTTTTCAAAAGTTAAAAAGATGAACGCTGAAGAACATGTGTTGCAGCTGATCATTGATACTTTTGATGAAGATGGGACTTCTCTTACTGTAACGAAGGCCTGCGAAATGGTTGAGGGCTTTTTAACAGAAGAGAAAAAGAAGTGGGATTCTTTGACAGAAGTCGAGCAGGAAATGGCTCGAAGGGTAGAGAATGAAAAACCCATGCTGCCAAAACCCACGATTGGAAAAACTTTAACTAACGAGATGATGGCTGGCTCGAATAACCGGCCACAAAAAAGCCTGCAGCATCTTTCTGATGAGGAAAGATATGCCGAAGCGCGAAGACGCGTTCTCGAAAGAAGGCAACTACAAGGAAGGTAATAAATGGGAACTCCCGCAAATCCCGCGATAGCGTATAGTAACGCAACAGATAATATCGCGATTCTAAAAGAACTCTATAGTGATGATGCATGGGTCATGAAAGACCTTGTGTTTGATAAAAACCCATTTTTGGCTATCTGTCCAAAAGATGAAACGGAAATGGGAATGGGTGGTAAGAGCTTTCCAGTGCCCGTTATGTATGACACTGGTGCAGGTCGATCTGCAGCTCTAGGCACTGCACAAACTTATCAAACAGCTCCGCAAACTGTAGAGTTTCAATGTACTCGCGTATCGAACTATTCAGTTGCAACTTTAACCAACGATTTCTTGCGCGCATCTAGTGCCAATATTGGTGCTTTCATGCCCGCAGCTGAATTGAACGTTAAAGCTGCTTTCCGTAACATCTCAAATGACTTAGGTCATGATATGTACGGAGATGGTTCTGGTACTCGTGGTACCTATGGTTTAGGTAATGGTTCAATCAGCACTGGTGTTATCACGCTTGATAACTTAGGCATGGTTTATCAATTTGCAATTGGTATGGCCTTGGTTAGCTTTTCAGTGTCTGGATTGACTCCTACGCAATCTACTGGAGCCAATCTTGGTTATGTAATTGCTGTTGATACTGGTCTTGGAACCGTAACAGTATCTGCCACTCAAGGCGGTGCTGCTGGTACGCCCACCGGTTGGTCAACATCATTTCCATACTTGGCACAAGCTGGTGACGTGAACTTCATTGCAAACGGTCTATCTTCTGCAAACATGCTTAAGATTGCAGGTTTGGGCGCGTGGATTCCGTCAGTTGCGCCTGGTGGTAGCGATAACTTTTTTGGTGTAAACCGATCAGTATCTCCTACCAAGCTTGCAGGCTTGCGCTTTGCAGGTGGTGCATCTGAGAGCATTCAAGATGCTTTGATTGATGCTGTGAACCAATTAGCTGCTCAGTCATCTGAAGCAGGAGATCCGGATTATATCTTGATCAATCCTGTTTCTTATCAGACTTTGGTGAAGCAATTAACTTCGCAAGCCAATTATGTGTCTGTGAAGCATGATGAGATCGACATTAGCTTTAAAGCACTTGTTCTGCCTACAGCTAATGGAGAGATTGCGATTTTGCAAGATCGTAACTGTCCTGCTCAAACAGCTTTTGTGATTACTCTAAAAACTTGGAAGTTGAGAAGCTTGGGTAAAGTTCCCCAATTCTTAACTTTCCCCGGTTTTTATGATCAACTTGGTTTTCCTGTGCCGGGAAGTGATGCAGTGGAATTGCGCGTAGGTTACTATGCTCAATTGACCTGTAATGCTCCTGGAGCAAATGCTGTTGTGCCTTTGCAACAGTAAAAATATTGGGCCTGGAGTAATCCGGGCCCTTTAAAAACAATTTAAGTATTGATCGCTTCGAACGAAGATCAGATTCTCGCCAAGACGCGCCAATAAATCATAACCATGTCCACATACGACTTCTTTCATGCGTCTTGTTTCGTGTCGTCTTGTTTCAATGCATATGATACTCGGTCCATCATGTCTTGGAATTCGAGTATTTTTCATTATTTCATAATCCATCCCCTCAAGATCAACATTCAGAAAATCTGGCCAAGGAATATTCAGATTCTCAATGAGAGTATTCAAACTTATGGTCGGCATAGATATTTGATCATTTACATACATTCCAAGCTTTTCTAGCTTTTTTACTTCTTTTTCACTGAAAGTATTAAGCCCACTGGTTTTATCAAACATCTTGAAAGTCATCTCTTTGCCAAAACCTATGGCAATATTGATATTCATATCTCCTGGACGATGAATATCAAATGTCTTTATTACGTGTGGATTGGCGTCTATATTTATGCCTCGGGAACCTCGTTGATAAAGCAAAGCAGTGTTGCTGATATGAAAAGGATGATTAGCTCCCAAATCCAAGTAACTTGGCTTGTCAATGCCGATAAGTTCGAAAAGATTGATGATAAATAAATCGTCACCGTGTTGAGCATAGCTAATTGGTCCCCATCGTTGTCCTGATCCCATCTCCATTACAAAAGTCCTTTTTTTCTTATTTTCTCAAATACATCGTCTGCCGTAATCGCATCCAGACATTTTGGAGTCGCATAGCCAAGTGGGCATTTATCCATCCAGTTATCCTTAATCCAAAAGCAAGCTTCTTTACATACATTAGATCTGATGTTCACATTCTTTTTATAACCATAAAAATAATCTGGCGTTGGACCAAAGAGTACAATGCATGGAATGCCTAATTTTGTGGCAACATGCACAAGACCAGAATCTCCATCAATATGAAACTTAGATTTTTCAAGTATTTTAATGGCCTCAAGAATGGTGGTTTTATTCAAAAGACACTGATCCACTCCATCGATTTCGCGGCCAGTCACAGCGCCCAGTTGAATAATGGTGGCATCGCAGCTATTTTTGATCAATCGAACAAGTTTATTCCAATAATCCCATTTCCATTGCTTTGTGCATCTCCCGTGGACAATGGATTTATTATTCACATCAAAGCCATCATGAATCGTGATCTGCATTTATTAGCCCCAATGAATAAAGCACAAAATTTCGCCTATTAAGATTCTTTTCTTGCGCATGTTGGCATAGCAAAAAGTCTTGACGCGGATGATTACAGCAAAGACTATAGAGTTCAGGCTCTTTAAGAAACAATTCTTGCTGCTTTAAGAAAAGCTCTTTTTGTTGTGGCATTAAAAAACCAGAAAACTGCTCTGAGAATCTGAATCTAGCAATAGTATTGAATTCTAAATGCCAGCTTATAAGGGGCAAGCCGCGCATGGCAGGAAGATCACTAAAATATTCAAAAACTTCTAGATGCTCAGTAAAAACCACAAATTGATAGAATTTGTGCAGCTCTTCTAAAGCTTCAATACTCATGACAACATCACCGATGCCGCCGGTTAAATGAATTGGAATGAAAGTAGGATTTATGGCTCTGAAATATTTTGCGACATTTAACTTTTGTCTCTCAACATCGATCATTTCGTCTAATCGATCCAAGTCATTCTCCTTATAAAGACCAAATAATCCCTATTGTAGTCCTATGTATTTCACCTAGGACAAGAAGCCGAAGTATGGGTGCCCCACCCTTCAAGCGGTAATTAAATCTTTGGGGAATAGGTGGAGCTCTTAAATGGGACATAATTTAGGCAACAACTATGGTAAATTTTATAGTTTTCAATCAAAACCAGTAATCTTAGATGCTAAATGGACAGTGTCAAGCACTGATACTGGTGGCAATGGAACAATCAATGTTCGTGGTCAAGGCATTAAGAATGTTTTCATGCATACTTCTGCTACTCCTTCGGCCAGCAATCCGAATCCAGCATCCGGATATATTTTGATCGAATTGGCTTACAATTACACTCGGGTTTATGGGGGTCCTTGGAATGTCAGACCTCCTGTAACTGGCGGTAACCTTGCAATTAATGGATCAGCCTTAACTGCTGGTCTTCCTTATCAGATTGTTTCAGTGGGCGTGGGCACAGCTGGTTCTGCCACGATTCAACCGATAGCCGATGTTTCTGGGTCTCTTGCCAGCACCTGGTTTAAACTCTTTGACGCTTACGGCAATACTTTCATCATTTGGTTTAAGGTTTCAGGCGTTGGATCTGCTCCATCTGGAGTATCAGGTACTTTGGTGCAGCAAAGCATCTCAACAAATGATACTGCAGCCACAATCGGCACGGCCCTTGTAACCACGATTCAGAATTTGCCGTCTGGCATTTCTGGAGTAAATTCTTTCACAGCCTCTGGCACTACAACTGTGACTGTAACTAGCACCACTACAACTCCTTTAGCTGGTCCTCCGGCTGATGGCGTTATTCCCACTGGGTTTACTTTCAATATCGTGAATTTTACTACCAATCTATCTGATTGGCAGCATGTAGGTGTGCCTAAGGGCGTTACTCCTGCAGTCGATGTTAGCTTTATTGCTACAGCTGCTGGATATTCAACTGGTGGTGGATCAACAGGCCTTGTGAAGGCGCTCACAACTTCTGGAATTACTGATGTTGAGATTTTAGGTGATCCTAACTTAAGTCTTGCTCCAATTCCCATAGGTGGATCACCAAATAGTGGTGGTTGGATTTTGCTGCAAACTTTGGCTCCTTCGAGCTCAAGCGTAACCACTAGGGTTCCAACGGCTCCGGCTGATGGATCCATTTTCTATATGCAATTCTTGCTCGAACAAGCTGCACGCGTCGGTGGCAATAACGAGTAAGATCTTAAAAAAGATTAGAGGGTTCAAGGATGAACTCTCTTTCTATTTAAAGGAGAGTTGATGTCAGTACTTTCCTCAATACCTAGTCAAATTGTTATTACGACAGGCAATGGGCAAATCTATCTTTCTTGGAGTCAGGTCTCAGGCGCCACCGGATATTCAGTGCAAAGATCCACAACTGGACTTCAGGGCAGCTATTCAACCGTTGCAACTCCATCAGTCAATAATTTTCTTGATAATACTGTTACTGTTGGCACTCAATATTGGTATCAAGTAGCTTCAATCAGCTCAGCCGGTACAAGTTCATACAATTCAAATGGATCTAACAATCTTCCGCTCACTATCACGCCCTGTTTACCAGGACAAATTAATCTTGGTTATTTGAGATATCATTCAAGGCTTCATGCCGACATGATAAAAAGTCAATTTCTCACCGATGATGAATGGAATTTCAATATCAATCAAAGTGCCAATTCTCTCTATGATGAATTGATCACGCATTTTGGAGATAAATATTTCTTAGCTCCGCCAGTTCAAATCCCAACAGCCACGTTCACAGTCTCACAAGGAATGGCTTTTGTGCCACTTCCTGACGGGAGTCTTTATAGCAATGCTCAAGCCTTTTTTAAAGTAACAGGCGTTGATGTATCCGTGAATCCTGGCAATGGGCAATGGTTTACTTTGCCAAAATTCAATTGGATTGACAGAAATAGATATTCAACACTCCAGCTTTCTGGAACCGTGCAAAGCATTTATGGACTAGCCTATTGTGATTTTGGATCAAATCTTTATTTCATTCCTCAACCACAAGCCTCTTTATATGTGCAGCTTTGGTATGTGCCTATCTTGACTCAGATGCTGAAAGACACTGACATGATGCCTTTTAGCATCTCTGGATGGTCAGAATATGTGATTGTTGATGCGGCAATCAAGGCTTTAACTAAAAGAGAATTCTATGAGCAAGCACAAGTTCTCATGTCTGAGAGAAATATTCTTTTAGAGCGCATCAGAGCCACTGCTTCTAACCGAGATGTTGGTCAATCCAATACAGTTTCCAATACGAGAGCTAGATGTGGAGATCAAAACTTTGGATCATTTGGTGGTTTTGGCACATCTGGATTTGGTAACGGATTTGGTTGGGGTGGTTGATGGCATTACCACTAATGCAGGATTGGGAAAAAATTCAGACAAAATGGAAATCTCAGCTAGATCCAATTTTAGCCAATCCATTAAACAATAGCTCTATCTTACAAAATATTTCTCTTCTTAATGGAGTAACCGTTATCAATCATAAGCTTGGCAGAAAAATGCAAGGCTGGTCTATTGTTGATATTCAAGGGACTGCAACAATTTACAGATCAGCACCAATGAATGATTTAACGCTTACTTTGACCTCTAATGCCGCAGTTATTGTTAATATCGAGGTGTTCTAATGAGTAATACCAATCCAACTGTTTACATGAATCTTCCAAATCCAGTTCCTGGAGTAGATCCAGGACCTGATTGGGCTGACAATTTATCTGCCTGCATGATTATTTTGGATCAACACAATCATAGCTCTGGCTCTGGGCAACAGATTCAACCAAATGGCTTGAATATCAATTCAGATCTCACATTTCAAAACAACAATGCCATCTTGTTAAGAAGTGCTAGATTTTCTCCTCAATCTGTTCCAATTCCAAACTCTGGATCAGATGTAGGATGTCTTTATGTTTCTGGTAACGAGCTTTATTACAATGATGTGACTGGTGGCAATCAAATCAAAATAACCACAAACGGCTCTGTGAATGCCGGTGCTGGCTCTATCACTGGCCTTCCATCGGGCACTGCATCGGCAAGTTTTGCTGGAGGCACATTTATTTGGCAGTCGGCCACAGCGACGGCCGCTAATATGGATGCCGGAAGCTATGTCTTTAGAAATTCTTCTGCAAACTCTAAAGGACTAACTCTCCAACCTCCGAATGCCATGGCAGCAGATTATTCAGTTACTTTGCCATCTTTGCCTGCAATGCAAAGTTTTATGACATTAGATAGCAGTGGAAACATGGCAGCTCCATGGACAGTAGATGGAGTGACAATTCAAATCATTGCAAATCAATTGGTTGCCACTACACAACTAACTGCTGCATCTCAAACTGAAGTCAACGTGGGCACAAACACGACCAAATTTGTGAATCCTTCTACTTTAGCTGGACGCACGAATGTGGCCATTTTTAATGTTGCCGGCACTTATACGTGGACAGCGCCAGCGGGATGCAATGAAATCGTAGTATGGGGACGAGGTGGTGCTGGAGGTGGTGGTTCAGGTACTGGCAACTCAGCTCCAGGCAATCAATGTGGCGGGGCGGGTGGTGGAGGATCCGCAAGCTATTCTCTTCCATTAACAGTAACTCCAGGCACTCAATACGCGATTGTTGTAGGCGCTGGGGGTGCTGGCGGGGCTGCACAAACAAACAATACATCTAATGGCAATAATGGCAGTAATGGATCTGCATCAAGTTTTAGCACTGTTCAATTTAAGAACATCGGGCTTGGTGGAGGCGGCGGTCAACAGGGCAGCTCTTCTAGCGGCGGCAGTGTGCAATTCAATCCTGTGGCCGGTGCTGGCTCTGGATCAAGCGCTGGAAATACTCCAGGAAGCACTGGTGGTGGAAGTATTTTTGCAGCAGGCGGTGCAGGCGGCGGTATAACCGGTGCTGCGTCAGGTGGTGGTGGTGGCGGCGCTGGAGACGGAGCAGGTGCCGCTGGTGCTGCAGGCATTCAAAGTTCAGTAGGTCCTGCTGGCGGAGACGGAACAAATGGTGGAGGCGGCGGTGGATCTGGCGCTACGGCCTCAGAAAATAGTGCTCGCGGAGGCAATGGTTCTGATGGCCAGATTATCATTGTTTATGAAAACGTTTCGATAACTAACACAAATACGTAAAGGTGATTCTTTGTTTGAAAGAAGGGCTGCAGCAATAAATTTTTCCAATGGACTTAATACCAAGGCAGATCCTTGGCAAATTCCCGCTGGTCAATTTTTAGAGCTAACCAATACTGTTTTTACAGAAGCTGGGCTTTTAAAAAAAAGAAATGGTTTTCCTGAACTTGGTACTATTTCTGGCTCTCCCTCATATATAACCACATTCAATGGTAATTTAACTGCAGTGGGCACATCACTTCAGGCTTTTTCTCAAGCTTCGCAAACTTCTATTTCCAAAGGCAATATGCAGCCATTGACTTTGTCAACTTTGGCTGTGGCTAGATCTGCTTTTAATCAGACACAATGCGATTCAGTGATAGCTCAAAATGGGCTTGTTTGTACCGTCTATACCGAAGTAAATAATGGCACGGCTAGCTACAAATATATTATAGCTGACTCAACCACTGGGCAGAATATTGTTTCCCCGACTGTCATTCCGGTTTCTTCTGGAACAGTGACTGGGAGTCCGCGTGTATTCTTGCTCGGTGGTTATTTCATTATTGTTTTCACTAATGTCATTTCTGCAGCATCTCATCTGCAATATATTTCAATTTCAGTGAGCGCACCGACAAATGTCTCTGCAAATACTGATATTGCTGCCTCATATGTTTCAGCTAC
>Ga0335069_10003870_pt1 | contig 22442 bp, 25 predicted proteins | sample Lox_Sample_11_FD_206714 | JGI IMG/M metagenome (GOLD analysis project Ga0335069, IMG submission 206714) | Soil microbial communities from Loxahatchee National Wildlife Refuge, Florida, United States - Lox_Sample_1.1 | ecosystem: Environmental > Terrestrial > Soil > Wetlands | place: USA... | reverse complement strand
GGGGGCTGACATCAAGCCCCCGGAGGCTTAATCCCCTTGCCGGACCCAGGAGAAGAAGTACAAGCTCATCGCCGTCACCAGTGCGAGCAGCACCCACTGCACCAAGGCTTGGTCAATCCATGAACCGGGCGGTGGACTGCCAGGAAGGATGTTGCGCAGCGGGACGACCGCGAACAGCATCGCGGCATACCAAGTTCCGAACGGCGGCAAGAACTTTCGCCTGCCCATCGCCATGGGAATAGCCACTATCAGCGCGATGGTCGGCAGCGTCATGAGGACGAGGCAGATGACCAGGTCGAAAACAAGCGGGCCGTCGGCTCTCTCCAGGGTGATGACCACGTTGCCGGTGTCCATCGACCGTGACGTCTTGAGCCCGCTCGGGTCGCGAACGCGCTCGACGTTGATGTTCCAGCCGTCCAACGATCCGGTTACTTCGACGAGAGCCGGGACCTTTCGACGGTTGTCACCGGCCCCGACGAACGCATCGGCCGCGATCGGCTCCGTCTTGTACGTGTCGAATGGCCAGTTCCGGGGATTGCCGTGCGCCTCGATGGTGGTGGTGAGCTGCGCCGGCGCTTTCCCCTTCGGGTAATTCAGGTCCCCCAGGTCGCTTGTTGGATACAGTCGCACGGCGACGTCGTTGCCCAATACATCGAATCGTGGGTCGTATTGGGCAACCCCGGGATAAACCAGCACGTTCACGGTGAGCCGATTCGTGACGGGTTTCAGCTCCTCGAGACGTAGCTGCACGATGGTCGCGTCGCCGCCGCCCTGGCTCAAATCCAGAGCAGGCAGCGGGCCCCCTTCGCGTTGCAGCAAATGAACGCCGAGCAGCGACAGCGCATAGGTGATGACGACGGTGACCAGAATGGCCACCCCGATCTCGATCTGAGATTTCTTTAACTTCGGCGGCTTTGATGACTTGGCAGTCGACTTCTTTTTCTTTGGCGGCGCGGCCGACTCGTCGAGCGTCGGCGCCGCAGCGGGCGTCGGCTGAGCCTCTGTGGTCATTGCTCGCCGTCCGGACCGACCGCCTGCCGAGATCCAGTTTGCCGGGGCCCCACGTGGTCCGATGCTAACGAACGACCGTGCTGATCGCGCGCCGAATGCTCACACCGGGATGGACATAGCGGCTTCCGTCACGCGCCGGACATGCAACGTTCACTCGCCGGACGATCGCAGGTCCGCGACGCAGCGAAACCCGATGTGGGTGGTCGCGGAGTCTTGCGACTGCGGTGAACGTGCTGCTGGACGGTAGCGGTGGCAGTACTCCGGCGCGCACAGGTGCGACCCGCCCTTCAATGTCTGGCTGACGGTCGGATCGGCGGGGCCTAAAGGTGTGCAACAGGCTTTGGGCGGCTGATCGAGCCGGTGGTGTGCGGAGAATTCGGTGGCGGTCCACTCCCAGACATTGCCGATCATGTCGAGCAAGCCAAACGCATTGGGCGGAAAGGTGCCCACCGGCGAAGTCCCCGTCCAGCCGAGCGCCCCGTCATTGCGGTAGGGGAAGCTGCCCTGCCAGGTGTTGGCCATCAGTCGCCCATCAGGTGTGGTCTCCTCGCCCCAGGTGTACGTCGTCGTGCTCCCGGCCCGGGCCGCATACTCCCATTCGGCTTCCGTCGGCAGTCTCCGGCCGGCCCAGCGCGCATAGGCCCCAGCGTCCGGATAGGCCACCTGCACCACCGGATGATCGCCCCGGTCGGCGATGTCGGTGTCCGGCCCGAACGGATGACGCCAGCTTGCCCCCGGTACCCAGTCCCACCATTGCAGCCAGTCACGCAGATCGACGGGCCCGGGTGTGGGGCGGAAAACCATGGCGCCCGGGCACAGATCGTCCGGGTTCGCGCCAGGATAGAGCGCGGGGTCGATGGGTCGCTCCGCGACCGTCACATAGCCTGTAGCGGAGACGAATTCGGCGAACTGCGCATTGGTCACCGGGTGCCGTTCCACCGCGAAGGGACCCACGGTCACGGTATGGATCGGCGCCTCTTCCGGGTAAAAGCTCGTCGAGCCCATGCGAAATGACCCGCCGGGCAACTCGACCAACTCGGTAAGCACCACTTCAGGGTATGCGAATCAAGGGAACAACCAATTCCGGCATTCATGCAGTCGAGCCCACCCGTTCATCTAATCTTGGTTTACTTGCTCGTTTCGATAGCTGTATCTCTCGACATGTGCCGAAGTGGGGATGACGTTGCGGTTGCCCCTCGCGCTCGCCGTCGGCGCCGGGCGCCATCGTGGCCGACGAGGCCATGCGAGTCCACCCGCCGCATCCGTTGTCGCAAGGAAAGAATCAACGTGAAGCGCAATCGATCAGCTGCAGTCATGAGCTTGCTCGCCACGGCTGCCGTATTTGTCTCGGCATGCAGCAATGCCCCCGCGACCCTGCCTTATACCGCCGGGGCCAAGGTTAGCTGCGGTGGCGACCAGAACTTGAACGCCAGCGGCTCGACCGCACAAGCCAATGCGATGAGCCGGTTCATCGACGTCTATACCAAGGCCTGCCCCGGGCAGCATCTCAACTACACCTCAAACGGTTCGGGTGCCGGAGTCAGCGACTTCATTGCCGGCAAAACCGATTTCGGCGGATCGGACATACCACTGAGCGGTGACCAATACGCTGCGGCCAAACAGCGATGCGGCGGTGCCGACGCTTGGAACCTGCCCGTGGTGTTCGGCCCGCTGGCCATCACCTACAACCTCAGCGCCGCCGATTCGCTGGTGCTCGACGCGCCCACGCTGGCCAAAATCTTCAACGGCACCATCAAGCGCTGGGACGATCCAGCCCTCACCGCACTCAACGCCTCCATGCCGGCGGAGGACATTCACGTCATCTACCGCAGCGACGCATCGGGCACCACCGACAACTTCCAGGCCTATCTGCAGGCCGCATCCGGGGGAGCCTGGACTCAGCCCGTCAGCAAGAACTTCAACGGCGACGTCGGCACCGGCGCCGCGGGCAACGCCGGCACGGCCGCTCTGGTGAGAACCACCGAGGGCGCGATCAGCTACAACGAACTCTCCTTCGCGCTGAAGGAAGGGCTGTTCGCCGCGGAGATCAAGACCCCGGCCAGCCGCAGGTCGTTGCGGCCCGTCCGGATTGGCACCGACCAGGTCGGCAAGACCATCACCGGCGCCAAAGTCATCGGCGAAGGCAACAACCTCGTGCTCGACCTTTCGTCGTTCTACAACCCGGCCCAACCCGACGTGTACCCGATCGTCATGGCTACCTACGAGATCGTATGTTCCACGTATCCCAGCGCCGACGTCGCCAAGGCGGTCAGAGCGTTTCTGCAGGCGGCGATTGGTCCCGGTCAGGTCGACCTCGCGAAAATCGGCTACATCCCGCTGTCGCCGGACTTCCGCGCAACCGTTTCGAGCGCCATCGACGCCATCGGCCCCTCGGATATCGGGGGTGCGTAGTAGAGGCCAACTGCAAGCACTAGGTCTTCTGCGGCTTCTTTCGATCACGAAACCGCCACCAGGCGAAGATGAATACGGTCATCGCGGTGACCAACCCGAACAACACCCACAGCACAACGGCCTGGTCGATCCAGGATCCCGGCGGTGGAGAACCGGGCAGGAAGTTGCGCAGGGGCATGACCGCAAACAGCATACCGGCGTACCACGTCCCGAACGGTGGCAAGAACGAGGTCCGGCCCAGCGCCATCGGTATGGCCACCCAAAACGCCAACACCGGCAGGGTTATAAGGACCAGGACTATTCCGAAGTCGAAGATCAGCTGACCCTTGGACCTCTGCAACGTGATGATCAGGTCGTCTTGTACGTCGGGGTTGGCATCCTCGGCGTCATGGACCCGGGTGACGGTAGCATCCCAGCCGTCCAACTTTCCGGTGGCTTCCACGCGGGCGGGTACTTTTTCACGGTTTTGACCGGTGCCGGTGAACACGTCGGCCGCGATGACTTCCGTCTTGTAGGAGTCGAACGGCCAGTTGCCGGGATCACCGTGGGCTACCAGGGCGGTGTTGACTTGCGCTGGTGCTTTTCCTACCGGGTACTGCAAATCCCCTAAATCGTTTTCCGGATACAGACGCACCGCCGCGTCGGTGGTCAGCACACCGAAGTTCTTGTCGTACAGCGAATCCTTCGGATAAACAAGCACATTCACGGTCAACCGGTTTGCGACGGTATCCAGCTTCTCCAGGTGCACTTGGACAACGCTGTCCTCAGCCTCGAGCTTGCTGAAATCCACCGGCGGCAGCGCAGGTGCTGACTTGGCCAACAAATGCACGGCAACCAGCGACAGGACGTAGATAACCATGACCGCCACGACAATCCCGACGGCGATCGCAATTTGCCGTCCACGTGAACCCGAATTCGCGGAGTGCGCTGGCGGGGCGGCGGTCATTGAGGCATCACGGGGCCAGATGCTAGCAGGGCAAACGGCATTTTTCGCGGGATAACAATCGAAAACATTTCAGTCACGCGAAAATGCAAGCGCGATTTCTTTCTCCACGTCTTGATAGGGCCTGCCCGAGAAGTCGACATTGACCTGGGCGATGGTGCCACCGGTGAACCTGAAGGGCGCCTTATAGCGACTGCATACTCCCGAACCTCCGTTGTGCCCGACGGTGATGCCGGCCCCCGACAACCCGAACGTTCCGGGGTGGGTCATCACCTCCGCCAGCGTGCCCACCGCATCGTCGTCGATGAACAGCGTCAGGTCACCGAGCGGTGTGTGGCTATTGGCCACCGTTCCGGTCCGCACATAGCGAACCCCGAACACATGCCTGCCCAACGGCACCGGGCCGGACGAAGAAATCAGCTGCTGGCGCTCACCGAGGAAGTTGTAGACGTAGTGCAGTCGCCCGTCCTGAATGAACAGGACGTGCCCGCCGTGGGCACCGCCTTGCTTGAACAGCACTCCTTCGGCACCGGTGGTATCGACGGTCACGTCGGCCAGCACGGCGAAGGAACGGCCGCGGATCTCGGCCGCGGCGCCGATGCCGACGTCCGCGCAATGGGGATAGTAGGTGTAGCTCGAGCGTTCGCCCACCAAATAGGGTCGCCACCGCGTCATCGTCTCCATGATGTTCAGATCCGACAGCGGCAGCCCATTGTATTTGGCGGCCTCGGCAAACCACAGCGCCTTGAGTTCCTCGAGCTTGTCCGGATTTTCGGCCGCCAAGTCATGGCACTGGCTGCGGTCGGCCTCGATGTGGAACAGTTCCCAGCGGTCGGCGTCGAAATGCGACCAGCCGGCCGGTGTGGCGGCATGCACGGTGTTGGCGAACCAGCCCCGATGCCATATCCCACGAGTACCGAGCATGGTGTAGAACTGAGTTTGTTTACCGGTGTCGGCGGTTGGATCGGCAAGGGCCGCTTTGAAACTCACACCGTCCAGCGGCTTCTGCGCGATGCCTTTGACAGTCTCCGGCGCTGTCATGCCCAGCAGGTCGTAGACCGTTGGGGTGATGTCGCAGACGTTGGTGTAGTTGTCGCGAACCTCCCCGTGCGCGGCAATCCCGTTGGGCCAGGAGATGATTGCCGTGTCGGCGATGCCGCCTTCATGCGAGGCGTAACGCTTGTACAGCTTGTAGGGCGTGTTGAAGGCCATCGCCCAGCCGATCGGATAATGGTTGTAGGTCTGCGGACCGCCGAGCTGGTCGAACAGCTTCATGCTCTCCTCGACGGTGTCGATGTAACCGTTGAAGAACTTGCCTTCGTTCACCGACCCGTTGGGCCCGCCCTCGCCGCTGGCGCCGTTATCGGAGATCACCACGATGATGGTGTTGTCCAGCTGACCGGACTCCTCGAGGTAATCCAGGATCCGGGCGATCTGGGCGTCGGTGTAACTCAGGAAACCGGCGAACACCTCGGCCATCCGGCAAAACAGCTTCTTCTCTTCGTCGTTCAGCGAGTCCCAGGGCCGCACCGTGTCCTGCAGCGGCCACGGCTCCCCCTGCGGTCCAGTGACGTCCGAATACGGGTTGACCGGCGACAGTTCGGTGTCCGGCGGCACGATGCCCATCGACTTCTGCTTTTGCAGCACGATTTCGCGATAGCGCTCGTAGCCCATGTCGAACCGGCCCGCATACTTGTCCGCCCACTCCTTGAAGACGTGGTGCGGCGCGTGCCCGGCGCCGGGACACACATAGCTGAACCATGGTTTGTCGGGGGCGATCACCTTGGCGTCGCGGATGAACTCGATGGTCTTGTCGGCAAGGTCTTTCGACAGGTGATAGCCGTCTTCCGGCGTGCCCGGGGGGTTCACCGGGTGGTTGTCGTAGACCAAGTCGGGATACCACTGGTCGGTCTCACCGCCCAGGAAACCGTAGAAGCGTTCGAAGCCGCGTGAGGTCGGCCAATGCCGTTTCGTTGACGCCAGATTGGACTCTTCAAGCGGCGTCAGGTGCCACTTGCCAACGCAATAGGTGTTGTAGCCGCGCTCGGCGAGCACCTCGGACAGCAGTGCGGTGTTGAACGGGATACGGCCGTTGCAGTTGGGGAACCCGTCCGTGAATTCCTCGATGGTGGCCATGCCCACCGTGGTGGCGTTGCGGCCGGTCAGCAGGGATGCCCTGGTCGGCGAGCACAACGCGGTGGTGTGAAATTGCGACAGCCGGACGCCGCGCTCGGCGATACGGGTCATGGCGGGCATCTCCACCAGGCCACCAAAACAATCCCAGGTCGCGATACCGGTGTCGTCCCATACCAGGTAGAGGATGTTCGGCGAGTTCTCCGGCGCGGTCGGTGCAGCGTACGGGCCCCAATCCGGTTCGGAATCCCGGATATCGAGCTCGATCTTGCCGTTGAAGTCAGGGGACATGCGCCGAGCGTAACGCCACCGCAAGAATTGCGACCTTTTTTCGCGGTGCCGTCTCCCCCCGCAAGCGGGCGGTGCCCCCAGCCCAGCAAAGCAAAACGCCCAAGACGGTCAGGTCTCGGGCGTTTCGATGTCGCTTCGGGGCTACTTGGCCTTCTCCAGAATTTCAACCAGCCGCCAGCGTTTGGTCGCGGACGTCGGACGGGTCTCCATCAGCGAGACGCGGTCGCCGATGCCGGCGGCGCTGTCCTCGTCGTGCGCCTTGACCTTCTTGGTGGTACGGATGATCTTGCCGTACAGCGGGTGACGCACGCGGTCTTCCAGCTCGACGACGATGGTCTTCTGCATCTTGTCGCTCACCACGTACCCGATGCGCACCTTGCGGCGGCCGCGCGTCTTCGGTGTGCGCGGAGTGTGCTTGGGGCCCTTGGGCTTGTCGGTGGCCGCGGCGTCGGTCGCGGCGGTTTTCTCGGGGGCGACTTTCTTAGCTTCTGCCATCACGAATCCTTACCGTCAGGCCCGGAAGCGAGGCCCAGTTCTCGTTCACGCAGCACGGTGTAGACACGCGCGATCTCTTGCCGCACCGTGCGCAGCCGGCGATTGTTGGTGAGCTGCCCGGTCGCCATCTGGAAGCGCAGGTTGAACAGCTCCTCCTTGGATTCGCGCAGACGCTCGGTGAGTTCGGAGTCGGTGAGCTCACGCAGTTCGCCAGGCGAAATTCCCACTGCCATCAGAACTGCTCCTCTCGGGTGACGATGCGTGCCTTGATCGGCAACTTGTGGATTGCACGGGTGAGCGCGGCCCGGGCCACCGCTTCATTGGGGTAGCTGAGCTCGAACAACACTCGACCCGGCTTGACGTTGACCACCCACCACTCCGGGGAGCCCTTACCCGAACCCATCCGGGTTTCCGCGGGCTTCTTGGTCAGTGGGCGGTCGGGGAAGACGTTGATCCACACCTTGCCGCCACGCTTGATGTGCCGGTTGATGGCGATACGCGCGGCCTCGATCTGCCGGTTGGTGACGTAGGCGTGCTCCAGGGCCTGGATGCCGTAGTCGCCGAAGTTCACCGCGGTGCCGCCACTGGCGATGCCGCGCTGGCGGGGGTGATGCTGCTTGCGGTGCTTGACTCTGCGGGGAATCAACATGATTCAGCTCTCCGTGCTTTGCGCTTCTAGAGCGGGTGCGGCTTCCGGCGCCGCGGACTCCTCGGCGGTTGCCGCCCGGCCAGCCTCGGTGCTGGTCGGCGTGGTGCCCGATGCGCCACTACGCCGTGGACGCATACCCGACGGACGCTCACGACGCGGACGCTCGGCGCCAGCCGGAGCGGCGGCGGCGGCCAATTCGCGCTTCCCGCCGACGATGTCGCCCTTGTAGATCCACACCTTCACGCCGATCCGGCCGAAGGTGGTCTTGGCTTCGTACAAGCCGTAGTCGATGTCGGCACGCAGCGTGTGCAGCGGCACCCGGCCCTCCCGGTAGAACTCCGAGCGACTCATCTCCGCGCCGCCGAGACGGCCGGAGCACTGCACCCGGATCCCTTTGACGTTGGGCTGACGCATCGCCGACTGGATCGCCTTGCGCATGGCACGGCGGAACGCCACCCGGTTGCTCAACTGCTCGGCGACGCCCTGAGCGACCAGTTGTGCCACTGACTCGGGGTTTCTCACTTCGAGAATGTTGAGCTGGACCTGCTTGCCGGTCAGCTTCTCCAAATCCGCACGGATCCGGTCAGCCTCAGTGCCGCGGCGGCCGATGACGATGCCGGGACGCGCGGTGTGGATGTCTACCCGGACCCGGTCGCGAGTGCGCTCGATCTCCACGTCGGCGATGCCGGCGCGCTCCAGGCCGGAGGACAGCAGCCGCCGAATCGCCACGTCTTCCTTGACGTAGTCGGAGTACTGCTTGTCGGCGTACCAGCGTGACTTCCAGTCGGTAGTGATGCCCAGCCGGAAGCCGTGCGGATTGATCTTCTGGCCCACTAGTCTGAGCCTCCCTTCGCTTCCGAAGTCTCAGATTTGGCTGCCGCCTTCTTGGCGGGTGCCTCAGCCGCCGATTTGGCCGGAGCCTTCTTGGCCGGGGCTGTCTTCGCCGGGGCTTTGGCGGCGGCCTTGCTCGCCTCGGCGCGACGGGCCCTGGTCGAGGTCGCCGATCGCTGATCCTTGACCGGCCGGCTCTCCACCACGACCGTGATGTGGCTGGTGCGCTTGCGGATCCGGAACGCGCGCCCCTGGGCGCGCGGACGGATGCGCTTGGCCGTCGGCCCCTCGTCGGCGTACACGGTGGCGACCACGAGAGTCGCCGGGTCCAGTCCGTTGTTGTTCTGCGCGTTGGCCGCGGCGCTGGCGATCACCTTGGCCACCGGCTCGCTGGCGGCCTGCGGGGCCCAGCGCAAAATGTCCAGTGCGTCGGCCACCGACCTGCCCCGCACCAGATCGATGACCCGGCGTGCCTTTGTCGGCGACACCCGTACGAACCGTGCCTTGGCCACGGCCGAGGGGAATTCCGTTGTGGTCATCGCCGCTTGGCCTTCCGGTCGTCCTTGATGTGTCCCTTGAAGGTGCGTGTCGGGGCGAATTCACCAAGCTTGTGACCGACCATCGCCTCGGTGACGAACACCGGGACATGCTTGCGTCCGTCGTGGACCGCAAAGGTGTGACCGATGAAGTCCGGAATGATCGTGGAACGCCGCGACCAGGTCTTGATGACCTGCTTGGTGTTCTTCGCGTTCTGTACGTCGACCTTCTTCAGCAGATGGCCGTCGACGAACGGGCCCTTCTTCAGGCTGCGTGGCATGTGCTACTCCTGGAACTTCCTAGCGCGAGTGCTTCTTGCCGGTGCGCCGGCGTCGGACGATGAGCTTGTTACTTAGCTTGTTCCGGTGGCGGGTGCGCCCTTCCTTCTTGCCCCACGGGCTGCACGGGTGACGGCCACCAGAGGTCTTGCCCTCACCACCACCGTGTGGGTGGTCCACCGGGTTCATCACCACGCCGCGGACCGATGGGCGCTTGCCCTTCCACCGCATGCGACCGGCCTTGCCCCAGTTGATGTTGGCCTGCTCGGCGTTGCCGACCTCACCGACCGTCGCGCGGCAGCGCACGTCGACGCGGCGGATCTCACCGCTGGGCATCCGCAGCGACGCGTAGCTGCCCTCCTTGCCGAGCAGCTGGATGCTCGACCCGGCCGACCGCGCGAGTTTGGCACCGCCGCCCGGCCGCAATTCGACGGCGTGAATCACGGTACCGGCCGGGATGTTGCGCAGCGGCAGGTTGTTGCCCGGCTTGATGTCCGCATTCGCGCCCGACTCCACCACATCGCCCTGCGAGAGTCCAAGTGGGGCAACGATGTAGCGCTTCTCCCCGTCAAGGTAGTGCAGCAACGCGATGTTGGCGGTGCGGTTGGGGTCGTACTCGATGTGCGCGACCTTGGCGTTGACATCGTCCTTGTCGTTGCGCCGGAAGTCGATCAGCCGGTAGGCGCGCTTGTGGCCACCACCCTGGTGGCGGGTGGTGATCCGGCCGTGCGCGTTGCGCCCACCACGACCGTGCAGCGGCCGCACCAACGACTTCTCCGGCTCCGAACGCGTGATCTCGGCGAAGTCGGACACGCTGGCGCCGCGACGACCCGGGGTCGTCGGCTTGTACTTACGAATTGCCATGTCTCATCAAGTCTTTCTCTCGCGCGCGGCTAGGCCGGTGCTCCGAACAGGTCGATCGGCTTGCTGCCCGGTGCCAGCGTGACGATGGCCCGCTTGGTGCTCTTGCGCGTGCCGTATCCAGTCCGGGTGCGCTTGCGCTTGCCCTGCCTGTTGGCGGTGTTCACCGATGCGACCTTGACGGAGAAGATCTTCTCCACCGCGATCTTGATCTGCGTCTTGTTCGAATCGGGGTGCACCACAAAGGTGTACACGTTGTCATCGAGCAGCCCGTAGGACTTTTCCGAGATGACCGGGGCCAAGATGATGTCGCGGGGGTCAGTGACGGTCGCCATCAGGCCGAAACCTCCACATCCGTGTCGTCACCAGCGGTGCGTGTTGCCGCGGCGATGTAGGCCCGCAGCGCCTCAACGCTGAACACCACGTCGTCGGAGCGCAGCACGTCATAGGTGTTGAGCTGATCGGGTGCCAGGATGTGCACCCCGGGCAGGTTGCGCACGCTCTTGGCGCCGGCCTCGTCGCTGCGGCCGATGACAACCAGAACCTGCTTGCGGTCGGTGAGCGTGCCCAGAAAAGCCCTGGCACTCTTGGTGGACGGCGTCTGGCCCGACACCAGCTCGGTAACCGCATGGATGCGTCCGTTACGTGCCCGGTCGGACAGCGCCCCACGCAACGCCGCGGCGATCATCTTCTTGGGCGTGCGCTGACTGTAGTCGCGCGGCTTGGGGCCGTGCACGACGCCGCCACCGGTCCATTGCGGGGCCCGCGTCGAACCCTGCCGCGCACGGCCGGTGCCCTTCTGCCGCCAGGGCTTGCGGCCGCCGCCGCTGACTTCGCCGCGCGTCTTGGTCGAGTGCGTGCCCTGGCGGGCGGCCGCCCGCTGGGCGGTGACCACCTGGTGCATCAGTGCGACATTGGCCGGCGCGTCGAACAACTCGGCCGGCAGCTCGATGGAGCCGTCGACCTTGCCGTCCGGCGTCTTGACATCAATCTTGAGAGCCGCCATTACTTTTCACCTCGTTTGATCGCGCTGCGGACCATCACGAGCCCACCGGTGCGGCCGGGGACCGCACCCTTGATCAGCAGCACGCCGTTCTCGGTATCGACCTTGTGCACCAACAGGTTCTGCACGGTCACCCGGTCGTTGCCCATCCGGCCCGCCATCCGCATGCCCTTGAAGACCCGCCCGGGAGTGGCGCAGCCGCCGATGGAACCGGGACGGCGATGTACCGCCTGGGCACCGTGACTGGCGCCCTGACCGCGAAAGCCGTGGCGCTTCATGGTGCCGGCGAAGCCTTTCCCCTTCGAGGTTCCGGTCACGTCGACGTAGCTGCCGTCGGTGAATATCTCCGCCGTCAGCTCCTGGCCGACCTCGTACTCGGCCGCCGCGTCGGGGTTGTCCAGCCGCAGTTCGGCCAGATACCGGCGTGGGTTGACGCCCGCGGCGGTGTACTGACCGGTCATCGGCTTGTTGACCTTGCGCGGACTGATCTCGCCGTAGGCCAACTGGACGGCGCTGTAGCCGTCCTGCTCCGGCGTGCGGATGCGGGTCACCACGTTCGGGCCGGCCTTCACAACCGTCACCGGCACAACCCGGTTGTTCTCGTCGAACACCTGGGTCATGCCCAGCTTGGTACCCAGAATGCCTTTTCGTGCCATGAGTTCGCCGATCTCCTACTGGATGTTGACGTCGACACTCGCCGGAAGATCGATGCGCATCAGCGCATCAACGGTCTTCGGCGTGGGATCGAGGATGTCGATCAGTCGCTTGTGGGTACGCATCTCGAAGTGCTCCCGCGAGTCCTTGTACTTGTGCGGGGAGCGGATGACGCAATACACATTCTTCTCGGTCGGCAACGGCACCGGCCCTACGACGCTGGCACCCGTGCGGACGACGGTCTCGACGATCTTGCGCGCCGATGCGTCGATAGCCTCATGGTCGTAGGCCTTAAGCCTGATGCGGATCTTCTGTCCCGCCACGCTTCTCCTACCCTCACTCCACTGTCAAAAAATCCGTGTCCGGAGCTGATGCTCCCAGCGCGCCGATCGAGCCCGGGCCAATTCTGGGCCGGTCGAGCGTCGCGCCGGATACTGCGCCGCTGTTTACCTGTCGTGGTCCACCGGCCCCCGCGGTCGGGTGTGTCACCCTCACGCAGCCTTGACGCGCCTATTTCGAGGCCGAAGTAGTCGCTCCAAGGATGGGACCGGACGCGCCCGTTTGGGCACTGGTCGTATGCCCGGCCAGGCGCGAACCTGCCCCAAGGCAACCTGAACAGTATGCCCTAGATCATGGGTTTGGCCAAATCCCGGGCGAACGCCGCCGAGATGGCCTTGCCGCACGCGGTCGGCGGCCTCAGGCGCCCGCCGATTCTATGCTCGCCGCGCCGGCCCGGTGCTGTGCGCGCTGCACATATAAGAAGCCGTCCACGGCCGCGAGCGCGCACTCGCGATAGTCGAAATCGGACAGGGTGGACAGGCGTCCCAGCACCAGCGGGCCGATGAGCATGGCGATGGCCCGGGACCGGTCCACCTCACCGAGTTCGGCGGCGTCCGGGCTCTCGAAGATGGCGTCGAACGGCGCCGCGTACTGCTGGGCGATGCGCTCCCGCAAGGTGGTCATCGCTGCGCTGTCGCCGCGAGGTTTCGGCAGCCCGTCGAGGTCGCGGCCCAGCGTCAGCCACGACATCGCCGTCATCACAACAGGCGCCTGGGCCAGGGCTTCGGCCTGGTCCAACACCACCGCGACCAGGCGATCCCGCAGCGAACCGTCGGCCGGCGGGGTGGGTGACGGCGGTATGAGGGTGTTGAAAGCCGCTGCCAGCAAATCGTTTCCGCTCGGGAAGTGGCGATACAGGGTGGCCCTGGCTACGTTGGCGGTACGGGTGACCGCGTCGACCGTCACCGCACTGGGACCCCCGGAGCGCAGCAACGCGGCGGCGGCTTCCAGCAAACGGGCCCGCGACCGCGCCGGCCGGGGATCGGTAGTCGCGCCAGTGATTGTGCGCCACCTCCCGTTCGGGGACGAGACCATTAGTCTACCCAGCGCACTGGGTGGATTGGCGGTGCGACGTAGGCCACGCAGGCGCAGCGGAACTGGATTGTCCGCCGGCGGCTCGCCATCGTAAGAGCTCGCCAATGTTGTTGGCGCACATCTCTTTCGACACAAATTCCGATGGCCCGGATACTTGAAAAGACCCCCTCGTTCTGGTATCAGAAATGTATATCCGACCGTGAAACCAAGGGAGGGATCGGTAGCGAGGGTAACCACCAGGAATCCGGCAACGAGTTGGCTGCTGTGCCGTCCACGAATATTGCGACGCCTAGTTCGCGCCTGACGCACACATGCGCATCGCCACTTGTCGTGGCCATCTACGTGGACCGCATTTTCGCCGCCACTCGTCCGTGCGGGCCGCCGCTCGGCTGGGCAGCGGCCCGCCCTTCATCGAACGAACTGTGCGGCCCGGTGTCCGAGCATGACGATGGTTGCGTGCGGACCGCGGCTGGTGATCGCGGGCAGGATCGAGCCGTCGATGACCCAGAGGTTTTCAATGCCATGCACCCGGCACCGGTGATCCACGACGGCCCGCGGATCAGCGGCCGTGCCCATCGGCGCGGTGCCGCAAAGGTGTTGCGAAGTAGACCATGCTGGAGGCCCCACTTGTGCTGTCGCCCCGGCCAATTCGCCAGCCAGCTCGCTACCCCGGCGTAGTGCTGCGACGTCGTCGGGCTCGCTGTCGTAGCGATGCTCGATTCGAGGCGCAACCCGGGGATCTGACGAAACGAGCGTGATACGGCCCCGTGCCCGTGGCTGCATGAGGGCCACCCCGATGTGTGGCCAGTCGGCGTGGCCTTCGGTGCCGTCGCCGGTCATCGCAACGAATCCGCCCGTATAGGGCCTGATTTCGAGCTGGTCAGCGGTGCTAAGCACGACTTCGAGCACCGGCCGGCCGGGAGCAACCGTCCAATCGGTAGGTAACACCCATTCGGGATGATCACTGAACGACATCCCCACCGGTAGCGCAGCCACCACCGGTATGCCCACCGTTCGCAGCGTTTCTGCATCCCCGATCCCGGAAAGCATGAGCAGCTGCGCGGTTTGAATAGCACCGGCGCACAAAACGATTCGGTCGGCGGTCAACGTGATGTGCCCGTGCGGTCCGGTCGCGTCGACACCGTGTGCAGCGGTTCCGGCGAAATTCAACCGCACGGCCCGCGTGCCCGCCAGCAGCCTCAGATTTGGCCGGTTCAACGCGGGGATCAAATATCCTGCACCCGATCCGATGCGCGTGCCGTCGACGATGTTGAGCGGAACGGCACCAATACCCGCGACGACTTGTGGCCCGCAGTCGTTGAGGTCGGTGACCCAGGCGAACCCGGCGCGCTGCGCGGCGGCGATGAAGCGCTCGGTGGTTCCGGTCATGTCGTGGGTTCGACGCACCAGAATCGGCCCGCTGTCGCCATGCGCCGGCCCGGCGAAATCCAAGTCGGTCTCGATGGCGCGGAAGCTGTCGAGGACATCCCCCCACGCCCAGCCGGGTAATGCGATGCGATCGAAGTCGCGCGGCAAGCCACGGCAGAAGTAGCCGCCGTTGACCGCACCCGAACCGCCGACGGTCGCCCCGCGTACGATCGGCCACTCGCGGGGGGGTCGATCGGTGAGCCGGGTCTGGTAACGCTGAACCAGCGGACTGCCGGCCCCAATCGGCAATTGCAGCCCGTTGGCGGTCTGCGCGAGCAGCCCTTTGTCGAGCGCCGGTCCTGCTTCGAGGACGGTCACCGCACATCCGGAATCGACGGAAAGGCGTTCGGCCACAACTGATCCAGCACTACCGGCGCCGACGATCAGCACATCACTGTGCGCGGTGGCCAAGGTGGTGGCTAGTTCCGAATCTGTGGCTTCAGCGCGCGCAGGTTGCGTTCGCGCAGCACGCCCCACCACAACCCGAGGCCGTATGCCAAGTCGTCGACACGCTTGAGCAACAGATAGCTCAGCGGCCCGATCGGCTCGGCGTCCTCACCGATGGCATCCCGGCGAACCAGCCAGTCCACCACGCCGTCCATGACGGCCGCGACCAGCACGACCCTTCGGCAAGGCCGCGACACCGTGGCGGCCAGCAAGGCCACCGGCCAGTAATGCCGGCACAGCGCCGACGCCAGCTGTAGTGCCGCCGACCACAACCCGCGGGTCGCGATCACCACCACGTCGGCCAGCGACGTCTCGGCCGAGCGCATTGCCCGCGCGATCCGGCGGCCGGTCAGAAATGCGACGACGATCGAGGCCAGCTGACCGAGGCTGGTCCCGAACACCATCAGAATCCAGATCATCAGGGCCCAGCCGGAGATCACCACCGGTGCCGTCTTGTCGGGGTGACGGACAGATAATGGAGCCGCCGACCCGCCGTAAAACGCCTTGCGCGCAAGCCAATCGCGGAGTTCGGTGCGATGGTCGTGAGCTACCAGCGCAATCGGCTCATAGCGAAGCCGGGCACCCGTCTCGATGAGCCGCCAACACAGGTCGACGTCCTCTCCGGATTGCAAGGTCTCGTCGAACCCGCCGACGCCGCGGATCGCCGAGCTGCGACAGATGATCGCCGCGCTGGGAACGTAGGACACCGTGCTGTGGGGCAACACCGGCGCTTCACGTGAACCGAGGTCGAGCGACGAGTGCACCGCCTCATAGCGCGCCACCACGTTCTCGCTGTGCGACAAACCGACGATGCGTGGTGCCACCAGGCCGACGGTGGGATCACAGAAGTGACCGAGCAGCGCTTCCAGCCAACCGCGGCGCGGCGCCACATCGGAGTCCAAGAACGCGACGAACTCGGTCTTGCACGCGGCCAGCCCGGTATTGCGGGCGGCGCCCGGCCCCCTGCTGCGGGCGTGCCGCACCACTTCGATGTCGCAGTGCGCGCCGACGAAGTCGTCCGCCTCGATGGGGGGAAACGAACCGTCGTCCACCACGATGACACGCAAGCCTCGCAGTGAGCTCACCAATCTCCGCACGCCGGAAAGGTTGTCGCGCACCGGGATTACTACGGTCACGTCATGGTGCGATGGGCCGCCCGCCGGCCGCGGATGCGCCACCGTGGCGTCCAGCAGGGTGCGGGCCAGCTGGGCGCTGACGTCGTCGCGGACCTTCAGCCGGCCATCGCACAGCATGTCCTGAGCGGCGGGCGCTAACTTCAGCAGGCGGGTCGGTGACCCGCCGAGCAGCGCCGAGCCGTCGCCGAGTACCCGCACCCGGCGATCGACCTGGACGGCGAACCCGTCCGGTAGCCGGGCTTGACTCATGTCAGCATCCCGTCGCGTCCGGGCAACCACCGGGCGACCCGCCGCACACACCCGTCCACCATCTCGGCGAAGATACGCTTGCCCTCGGCGGCGGTGGCGGTGGTCGGGTCTCCCAGCACGCCCACCGGGCTGACCGCCGCGACACCCCCGCGGCGCATCGACGGGAGCAGCTCGGGCAACGGTGCCGAATTACCGGGGAGCCATCGGTCGGTCAGCACGTCGGCCGGCGAGATATGCAGCAGTACGGACGTTTCGGTATGGCCCGCATGCGCATCGCCGCCGGCGGTGAGGCACGGGCACCATCCGGCGTCGCTGCCCTCGGCGCGCAGCCTGCCCACCGCACTGTTCAACGCGGCCACATTGCCGCCGTGGCCGTTGAGGAAGACCAGGCGCTGGGCCCAGCCAGCGGCCGATCGGCCGTACTCCAAAAGCAGCATGGTCAGCGCCTCGCTACCGATCGAGATGGTTCCGGCGAAACTTTGGTGCTCCCCGCTGGCGCCATAGGCGATGGCCGGTGCCACCAGCCACTGCTGCGAAAGACGCGGCACGGCGGCCCGCGCGACCGCGGTCGCGATCCGGGTGTCGGTGTCCAGCGGCAGATGCGGGCCGTGTTGTTCGGTCGACCCCAGCGGAATCGTTAGCGACGGCGAGGTGCAGAAAAGCTGACTCGAGGTCGCCGTTCCTAATTCGCCGTGTACGGGCACTCGGTGATGGTAGGACGAATTCACCTGGCGTGCACCAATTGTTGTACGTTGAAATTAATTTTTTTCTGGCCTGTTCATCGAGGGTTCGACATTTCCAGCTCTTTGGTCACGCTTACCACGCAGGTACCACGATTTTCGCCGCCGTAGATATTTCCGGATACTCAATCCAGACCAGACCGGCCGAGATAACAAGGTTAGGCTGCTAGGGGCTTTCCTCGCCGGGCACCCCCAGTGCCCGCACGAAGCCCGGCGGGACCAGAATGTCGTCCGGGTTCAGATCGTGCACGCCGGCGCGACCCAGACCCATCAGCGCCGAGTCGATGCCGCCGCGCAAGATGTCGAGCACGTTCTCCACGCCGGATTGCCCGGCCGCGGCGAGGCCCCACAGATAGGCCCGGCCGATCATCACCGCGCGCGCACCCAATGCCACCGCCTTGACGACGTCGCTCCCGCGCCGGACGCCACCGTCCAGCAATACCTCGATCTGATCGCCGACCGCCGCGGCTATCGGCGGCAGGGCGCGGATCGAGGCCGGCGTGCCGTCCAGATTGTTGCCGCCGTGATTCGACACCGAGATCGCCGAAACCCCGGCGTCCACAGCTTTTTTTGCGTCGTCGACGCGCATCACGCCCTTGAGCATGAACGGTCCGCCCCACAGTTCACGTAGCCAGGCGATGTCTTCCCAGGTCGGCGGCGGCGTGCCCATCCATTCCCCGTACGCCGCGAAAAAGGGCGGCCCGGGCTCACCGCGGCGGCCCTGGTTGGGCACTCGCAGCTCCGGCGGCCGCAACGTCTTGCCGAACTTCCACAGCCACCGCGGCCGGGTGAGGGCCTCGGGCGACAGTCGCAGGATGGTCCGCAGGTTCATTTCTTCCGGGATCTTGGGACTGCCCCAGTCCCGGCCATGCGAGAAGGTCCAGTCGGTGGTGACGATCAGGCCCACCGCACCGGCCTGGCGCGCCCGCTCGACGCGCTCGGCGATCGCGTCACGTCCGCCCAGCCAGTACACCTGGAAGAAGACCTTGGGGTTGGCGGCGATGACCTCCTCGAGCGGTTTACTCGCAAACGAGGACAGACCCATCGCCGTTCCGCGCGCCGCGGCAGCCCGTGCGACTGCCACTTCGCCGTCGGGGTCAACCGCCTGGACGCCGGTCGGTGAAATGATCACCGGCAGCGAAATATGCTGCCCCATGACGGTGGTGGACAAGTCGCGCTTCTCCAGCGCACCGATGACGTGCGGGGCGAAACCGAGTTCGCCGAAGGCAGCCACGTTGTCGGCGACCGTGATTCCTTTCTCGCTGGCTGAAATCAGCGAGGAGTAAACGGATTTCGGTAGCCGCCGTTTTGCCCGTTGTTGCGCGATAGCGACCGTTTCGAACCACTGGTCGGCCATGACTACAGTGGGCTCTCGTTGCAGGGGCGCGCGGGCGGGGATGCCGGGGGCCGCACCGAGAGCCTCAGTGGCACCGGTTGCCCGCTGCCGCGTGAGTGGTCGGCGCGCGGCCGCGGTGTCTGACGTTGCCGGGCCAGTGCTGCGGCACTGTGTCCCTGCACGCATTCGGGATCCGGACCCTCGATCCGAAGCCCGGTGAAGAATTTGGCCGCCATGCATCCCCCCCGGCAGCTGTCGTAGTGCCCGCAGCTGCCGCAGGCCCCGGCCGATTGGGGCTCGCGCAGCTCACGGAACAGCGGAGCGTTCTTCCACACGTTGTCAAACCCCCTGTCGGACAACACGTTTCCGGCAAGGAAGCGGTCATGGATGGCGAACGGGCAAGCGTACACGTCGCCCACCGGGTCGATCAGGCACACCACCCGGCCGGCTCCGCACATGTTCAAGCCGGCCAACGCGCCGGGCTGGCCCAAGGGTGACAGATGGAAGAAGGAGTCACCGGTTAGCACTCCCTCCCCCTTGGCGACCAGCCAGTCGTAGAGCTGGGCCTGCTGGGCGGCGGTGGGGTGCAGGTCTTCCCAGACGTCGGCGCCCCGCCCCGATGGACGCAGCCGGGTGATCCGCAGGGTGGCGCCGTACCGGCTTGCCAGTGCGGCGAATTCGTCGAGCTGGTCGACGTTGTGCCGGGTGATGACGACGGAGATCTTGGGTCCCCCGTTTTGCGCGAAGCCGGCCGCCGCCAGGTTTTCCAATGCGCGCACCGCCATCGCGAAGGACCCGGCCCCGCGCACGGTGTCGTTGACTTCGGCGGTGGCCCCGTCGAGCGAGATCTGAACATCGACGTAGTCACTGGCGGCAAGCCGGGTGGCGACCTCCGCAGTGATGCGCACCCCGTTGGTGGAGAACTTCACCCCCACGTGATGGGTGGTGGCGTAATCGACCAACTCCCAAAAGTCCGGGCGCACAGTGGGTTCGCCGCCGCCGATGTTGACGTAGAACACCTGCATGCGTTCCAGCTCGTCAATGATGTCCATGCACTGGCGGGTGGACAGCTCTCGCGGATCACGTTTGCCCGAGGACGAAAGGCAGTGCACGCAGGCCAGGTTGCACGCGTAGGTCAGCTCCCAGGTCAGGCAGATCGGCGCGTCCAGGCCGCGTTCGAACTGCTCGATCAGGCGGGAAACGGTCGCCGTCATCGAGGCCCCTGCTGCGGCACCAGCATGTTGGCATCGGCCAGTACGCCCAGCGCCTGCAAGTAGGGGCCCTGCCCGGAGTCGTCCACACCCGCCGCGCGGCAGGCGGACCGGACATCGGAATGCTCGGCGAGCGACCGCACCACCGTGAGCATGGTCCGGTTCTTCAGGAAGGACAGCTTGCGGGTGCCGAAGTGATACAGCAGGGCACCGAACGGTTCTGGTCGAACCGCCACCTGTGGATGCACCCGCCAGCCGCGATCAGGGTCGAACACGTGGTCAGTAGACCCCGCACATCCCGTCGATGGATACCTCTTCCACCAGGGTTTCGCTGACGAGTTGGGGGTCAGTTTCGGTCTCGTGGTCCACGGGGCTTTGCCTTTCGTCGGGCCTTGACAACGATGGGACGTGCGTCACAAGCTTCGCCAGGATATGGCATCGAGTGCCGAAATGGAAGGGCGGGTCTTCATGGGACCGCAGCCGCGAGTGGGCCGGCGCCGCTCGACCACGCCGCACCACATCACCGACGTCGCCATCGAGTTGTTCGGCGCCCGCGGGTTCGCCGAAGTCAGCGTCGACGACGTCGCGCGGGCCGCGGGCATCTCGCGGCGGACGCTGTTCCGCTATTACGCGTCCAAGAACGCCATCCCCTGGGGTGATTTCGACACCCACCTCGCGCAGCTGCAGGACCTGCTCGACAACGTCGAGCAGCGAGTGCCGCTGGCCCGGGCGCTGCGCGATGCGCTATTGGCGTTCAACACCTTTGACGCGTCCGAGACCGCGCGGCACCGCCAGCGCATGCGGGTCATCCTGCAAACCGCCGAACTGCAGGCCTATTCGATGACCATGTACGCCGGTTGGCGCGAGGTCATCGCCGGTTTCGTGGCCCGCCGGTTGGACTGCAAGACCACCGAGCTGCTACCCCAGACGGTCGCGTGGACGATGCTCGGAGTGGCGTTGTCGGCCTACGAGCATTGGCTGGGCGATGAATCCGTCCCATTGCCCACCGCGTTGGGCAATGCGTTCGACGTCGTCGGTGCCGGGCTGAAGGGCTTGGATCGATGAACAGCGAGCACATGCTGGACATGCTGCGTTCGCAGGGAGGGTTCTGCGCGCGATCGGGCTCGCCGATGTACGGCGAGCTTTTCGACCTGGTGGCCAAAGACGTCGAGGCCGGCGGGATGTTTGCCAGCATCCTGTCCGGCCACGAGGACGAACCGTCCCGCCAGGCGGTGCCGCTTCGGCTGCTCGGCGGGCTGCACCGATTGGTGCTGGACGCCCGGGCACCGGAATTGCGCCGCTGGTATCCCAGCACCGGTGGATCCTGGGACGCCGGGGCTGCCTGGCCGGAAATCCTGAACATCGCTGCCAGCCATTTTGATGCGCTGCGGGCAGCGCTGCATCAGCCACCGCAGACCAACGAGGTCGGTAGATCCGCCGCGTTGATCGGTGGACTGCTGCGCATCAACCGCGAATTCGGCTTACCTGTCCGGCTTTTCGAGATCGGATCGAGTGCCGGTCTGAACCTGCGCGCCGACCACTACCGCTACCGGTGCGCCGAGAGCCAGTGGGGACCGGCCGACTCACCGGTAACCATCGACGACGCCTGGCGCGGCGTGCCGCCACCGCAAGCCGGGGTCCGGATCGTCGAGCGGCACGGCTATGACATTGCGCCTATCGACGTCACCGCGCCGGACGGGGAAATGACCGTGCTGAGTTACGTCTGGCCGGATCAGCACACCCGGCTCGCTCGGTTGCGCGGCGCCATCGAAGTCGCCCGCCGCGTCCCGGCGCGGCTGGAGCGCTTATCGGCAGCCGACGCGGTGGGCACCGTGACACTGGCCGAGGGCGCGTTGACCGTGTTGTGGCATTCGATCACCTGGCAGTACCTTTCCGACGCGGAACGGGATGCGGTCCGCGCTCGCATCGAAGCGCTTGGCGCGCAAGCTGACGCAAAGTCACCGTTCGTCCATCTCACGCTGGAGCCGGCGCGCGACGGGCCGGGCGCGCCGATAAGGTTTTTGGTGCAAGCCCGTCGCTGGCCGGATGGCGAGCTAAACGTTCTCGCCCAATGCCATCCACACGGCCCCCCCGTGAACTGGCAGTAGTTTTTTCAGTGACGGCGTCGGCAGTTGGAATCCGCGCTATCTCTTCCGAGAGGAGTTGTCATGAGTGGCACCGCCGCTACCATTTCCGAACTGACCAGGCCGCCGCTGCAGGCCCCCCGCGTCCGGCAGCGCTGCCGTACCTGAGTGTGGCCGATGCACGGGCGGCGATCGACTGGTACACCAATGCCTTCGACGCCGTGGTCATCGGTGAGCCGATTGTGATGGCTGACGGGCGAATTGGGCATGCCGAGATCGCGATCGGTGACGGGGTGCTGTACCTGGCCGACGAGTACCCCGAGTACGGCCTGAAAGCTC
>Ga0335069_10003868_pt1 | contig 22450 bp, 42 predicted proteins | sample Lox_Sample_11_FD_206714 | JGI IMG/M metagenome (GOLD analysis project Ga0335069, IMG submission 206714) | Soil microbial communities from Loxahatchee National Wildlife Refuge, Florida, United States - Lox_Sample_1.1 | ecosystem: Environmental > Terrestrial > Soil > Wetlands | place: USA... | reverse complement strand
GACGTTCACTCGGTATCTACTGAGATTCTGTACCCAGAGAAGTGGCCGACGCTTGCGTGTAAGGGCGGTGAGAAACACTTCGACAAAGAGAAGAACAAAGAGGTCGAGCTTCCGCCGTGCGCTTACTATGAGCGTGCGAAGGAGCGCAAAGTTCTTCCCAATGGTGAAGTCATCAACCAAGGCGACTACCTGCGCAAGAAGTGCAAGTGTCCCGGTCATAACGAACTGCGTAATGGAACGAAGGCGACGAACTTCTTGCTCTGCTACGGTGGTGGACCCGATGCTCTCGCGGACGCGCTTGGTGTGAGCTTGGATGAAGCGAAGAAGCTGATGCAGCTCCACGAGTCCAAGTTCCCGGACGTGTGGGGATACCTGCGGCAATCTGGCGAGAATGCGAAGAGGCTCAACGAAGCTCGTGACATGTACGGCAGAAGGCGGCAGCTTCCTGAACCGACTTGGGAGACGGCGCGTCAGTGGTACATCGATTACGAGGAAGAGCGCTTGGAGTTGGACGAGGAAGTTGCTGAGCAGAACATTTACAACTTCAAGGTAGCGCACATGCGCGAGCCCAACGAGGAAGAGTTGTGGGCTCTTACGCATTCTTACCCAGATGAAAAGCAAATCAAGCAAGCGTTCCGTGCAATGCAGGGCTCTATCGCTCGTAGAGGAAAGAACCACTGCATCCAAGGTACGAACGCGAGCATCATCAAGCGAGCCATGGGCTGCGGTTTCGATGCCAAGCAGGGCAAGCCGTTCCTGTGGCATACACTGCCAAAGTACAAAGCTCGTTTCCAAAACATGGTCCACGATGAACTCGTGATCCACTGCCCAAAGCGCTATGGCGAGACTGTGAAGCTCCTCGTGGGTGATGCATTCAAACGCGCAGCAGCTGAGGTCATGACGAAGGTGATCATGGAATTCGAAGGAAAGGTGGCGGATCGATGGATGAAGTAAAACGAGTCGATTGGACCAAGAACATTGTTGCGTACTGCGACGGAGGTTCTCGGGGAAACCCGGGACCCTCTGCGTGCGCGTTCGCTGTCTGCGTCGGCGGTGAGCTGGTGCACAGCCAAGCGAAATACCTTGGAGACGACAAGACGAACAACTACGCCGAGTACATGGGATTGATCGAGCTACTGAGATGTCTACACGGTTTGCATAGACCTGCTGTGGAAGAGACCGAGTGGCGTCAGGCAGTTAAGCGGGTGCTGATCTATCTCGACAGTGAACTGGTAATCAACCAAGTGAACGGTACGTGGAAGATTAACAAGCCTGAGTTCCGGGAGCTGGCGGCGTACGCGCATGGCCTTGTGGTCCGAGGTCAGCACACACTGATGCACTGTGACGGCCACAGTGGGATCATAGGGAACGAACTATGCGACCAACTGTGCAATGAGGAGATGGATAAGCATGCCAAAGCTGTTTCGTGATCTGATGCGAAGTATCCCTGCAAAGCAAAAGAAGCAGGTAGAGGATCGCGTCAGAGATTTATTGATTGAGATGAAGGCAGCAGATCGAGCGAAGCTTGAACTTGGGATGGACTGGGAAGACCTGACCATCGTTCAACAGAAGAGAGTCATTGATACAGTCAAAGAAGAACTACAATCCAAATAAGAAAAGCCCCGTCGTCCTGTGAAGGATACCGGGGCTATTTTTTGTTCCTGCTTCCGATTTTTTCTACGTAGCGGAGATGCGGAGGGTTACTTCACAAGGAACGTGGTCTTTACCGTGGGATCGACCAAGATCGTTCGCTCTAAACCATCCGCATACCGAAGTGCGACTGCGACAGGTTGAGGCTGAACCTTCGCCATCTTCGCGTTCATCAGTTCGGTCTCCAGATCACCAATCTTCCCACGAAGCAGTTCGTTTTCCAGTCGTAGCTGAGCGATCTCGGCAATCTTCTGATCAAGACTCAGATTCAGCTGCTTAACACGTTTTTGATAATCCATGATTGTGTTGCGTTGATTGCTCAGTCGTTTCTCTGCTTCCTTAATGGTCACAGGTTCCTCCGTTAATTCATCTGATCCCAACTTGGAAACTGGAGCCATCACCATGGAAACCTTTGTATAAACCTCTCGCTCGCGATCTAAGGTCACCTTCAACGCATCGTACTTTCGGCGCAGATCGAGTACATCCTGATAGGCCGGTGACCAACCGTAGTCTCCTTTGACTACAATGGCATGCGTACCACCGGTTGCAGCAACGCCACAGCCAGCGAGCTGAACGCGAAGCTGATCGACTTCGTTTGCGTAGTTCTTTAAGTCTTCAGCGTTCTGTCCTAGCTCTTCAGCATAATTCGGGTTCTGAGCCTCAGTGAGCGGCTTCATCCTGAACAACCACACCATGCGAGAAAAGCCTTTGTCGAAGGTAACGTTGGCGAAGCGTTTGTTGCTGAATAAAAACCTAATCGTTCCTGTGTCTCCAACTAGGACGTTTCTTAATCGTGACGGCTGGTGCTCAGTTGCGACAACACGATCACCATTTTTAGGCTCCCACTTGTCCATGAACATCGCATGGAACGTAATGGCCTTGGCGCTTCCGGGAAATGCCACCTTGTAGGTATCGCCGTTGCCCAGCTCCTCACTTCGAATCTGCCCAACATCTCCCGGGTTAGGATCACCGGGATCGCTCTGCCAGTGCCCTTTGAGGATCACGAGGTCTTGGTATTTAAACTTCGGGTACTTCGGTGCTGGCTTGTCTGCCGCTTGGTAGTGCTGAATCTTGTAGGGCATCACGTAGTTGATTTTTCTACGGTCACCATCAAACTTAACGTTCACTATATGTCCCGGTTCTGCATCTTGCAAAACAGTACCCAGAGTACCAATCGGGATTTTGTTGGTCTTCACCGCTTGTATGCGATCTCCCTTGCGGAAGAACGTTCCCTGTTGCTGCTCCATGTTTTGCACCGTGTTCTCTTGGTTATACATTGTGTTCTCCTTTTGTATTCGTTCGCACTTCATGCAGAGACCATGGGTCTCCACTCGTTTGTAGGTTGTGAATGCATCGCAGATCGCGCAGCGCGGCCCAGAGGTCTGCTTAGTAGTTTCGTAAGTCATCAAGCTCTCCTTCCAAACGGATGTGATTGGCATCGCGTTCTTCATCGTGGTTCTTGAGCGCGATCTTGAACATCTTCACGTACCACGCGGCCTCTCTCTTCGGCCTGCTCTCGACAATGGTGAAGTACTGGTGGCCTTGCTGGACCACAGTGCGATAGGTGTTCCGGCGTTTCTTCTCGTCGTAGCCTTCTTTCTCGATGTAAACCTTCATTGTTCTCCTTGTTCGGTTCCTCCACAATGCGAAGGGGCCGAGCAGTGACGTGCCCAGCCCCGAGAAAGGAGAAACCAATGAACACAATCAGTATACCACTTGAGGTCACAAAATGCCACCACAATATGCCAAGTTGGCACTACGTCGCAGGCGCTTTTCCGCCTAGCTGGGCCTTAGGCGTTTCTGCGCCTAAAGGTCCGTGCGCGATAGGGAGAAAAATTTTCCATCGGGTGTTCTCGAATCGGGTACAACCGTTCTTACTTTGGGAACGTTCAGGTTTTGGCCGCGTTCACGCTCCGTGAACATCCGGGATTCCTGAACAGTCATGGCCAAGACAACGGTCACGGCCAAGACCGGCTCCGCGTACCCGAGGGTTCCCTTGGGCGATCCCTTGTAACGAAACCCCTAGTTCTCCGGGGTTTTGTTCCAAGAACCGGCTGAGCGATCCTACGGGCAAGCTCCGTACGCGTGGGACAAACTTAGAGATGACCATCCCGCCGCCTTCCAAAGGGTGGTATCAGGGGTGGTGACCCCGGGTTCCGCGTCCCGGCCCAGCGCGTCCGAGTTTGGCAGTGGGATTGCATAGTGGAGTAACGCGGTCGAGCGCCGGTAGTTCGCAATGTTACCCTCCGCAGTACATCGTACTGTTCATAGGCCGGCCAGTAACCATGGACGCAGGATAGGCGAGAGCAAAGTGGGAGACCTTGGCTCTCCTCGGTATGCCTGAGCATCCCTTAGCAATCAATGGGCCAACGTAACCCATTGATTCCATAGGACTTACAGGGACGCGATAGCGCAGAGAGCTGGGTTTGTCCTTTGTTTTCAATGAGTTACGCCTTGGTAGTGCTCGGTACGCATTGGGAGATACTCGGAGGGGAGCGGGGAAACTAAGGGTGTGCTCTGTTCTTGAACTGATGTGAACATGTAGGTAAGTGCTTGGAAACACTAGGTTTAAGGCTAAGGCCAAACCATGGGAACCGATGCTCGACGGCTCAAGGTGATTGGGTGTTATACTCAACTATAACACTCCAAAGGACTTCCGTAGCGTCCGCATAGTCAACCCAACCGTTGACTGAGGTGACGGTTGGGAATGGCCTTAGAACGCGCTCAGGGGCTCTAGGACGAGAGATAATCAAACGGCTGAGGGTAAGGGCTGGGGAAACTGAGGAGGGCTCAGGAAGCCTAGGAATACAAGGGACCATGGGTTCTGTCCCTATCTGTAGACGCTATGACTTATGCGCCGACTTAACGGTACGCCGTACCGTGACTCAGTATCTCTTACCGATTCCCTTCAGTGTCGCCTTCAGTTTCTGGTTTAAGAGTTTGTGACCCAGCTCTCGGAACCGGACTATGGTTTCCGTTTCGAGTACAGCCGCTGTGAATGCGTCGTTGGCAGTTCGGAGAACCACGAACCCGGGCTTCAATCCTAAGGCTAGCAATTCGCGGTTTCGTGGTCGCGCTCCGCATTGTGCTTTGCCTGTTGTGTGCTCACGGTGCCGGACCTCTGGACGCTCCGTGCAACCCACGTAATAAACTGAGCAATCCCTTGGATCGATCAGTGCATAAATTGTAAACATCAAATCCTCCTACTTTCAGTGTATCAGAATATGCCAAGCTGTTGCAAGGTGACGCGCTCAGGATCGTTCGCTATTTGCGAATCACGAATGAGATGGCCGGGCGCGAGCGCAATGATTACAAAGGCGAAAAAACTGTTGCATTCGGCTCCGGTTGTGCTATCCTCTTGGCAGTCGTTCAGAGTGCCCTAGCGGACGGAACGATAGCCGAAGCGGGGAAGTTAAGAGCAGAGGCGGGGTGGTCGAGGACAGGAGAGCCCAACCGGGACGGTTCCTCAACCGAGTTAAAAGGCCAACACAGTAAACGCGATGGTTCTTCGATAGCGAAGTTGCAAGCGGGTGCCGTGAAACAGCCGAGAGCATACGAGCACTGGTCGAAACCTAGCAGCAGGCTGATGTGATCCGAGCCTAGCAACATAATCGGATACAGGCGAAAGCGAGCGCTGCCCAAGTTCAAAGCGCTGTCGTGCTGGTCGAGCGGACGAGGAGTTTCCAACAGAGCCCCGCGCCACACGTTAAACAATAGCTTGCTGGTGAGTGAATCGCTGCAGTCGTGAGATAGCAGCGCGAGAGACCCACAGCAATTCGTTTGGGAACATATTCAGCGCATCAAGTATCGTGGGTCCACCCCTTGAATGCGGGTGCCACGTTAAAAGAGCTTGCCGAGGTAGAGCGAAGCTTGACGCGCTGAGTGGGTCAACCAGACACCGTAGAAGGCGAGAGCCTGAGGAGATCACAATGTTAGTCAGCGAACTCAAAGCACTCTGCGCATATGCGCGAGGCAAGTCAATACTCTTCCACAGCAAAGTTGGTCTGATCAACGGTTACACCTTGGAAACGCACCCGTACACTCCAACCTTCAACGGACAGAGGATGCAGACCCGCTTCCACTATTACATCGTCGGTCCTGACGGTCGTACCTGCGTTGAGAACACATCACTCGCGACGTTCTGCAGCATCGCATCTCGTTGGATGAACACTCACCCGCTTCCAAAGGAGACCAAGTGATCACCATCGCAATCACGTACCACGGCATAGGCCGAGCATTCCGCACTGTACGACAGCGCATGATCAGTATGGAGCAGGCGCTGAACATCCACGATCCCTTCGTTAACCATTAACCCGTAGACGCTCAACTGAGCAGAGGAGAACACAATGACAGACGAGAAGACTTATGAAGTGTTTGTCCGAGACTGGTGGCGTTATGAGCGCGGGAAGTTGGTACCGAACCCCGGCACTGAAGAAGAACAGCTGGCAACAGGGCTAACATGGTCTGAAGCACGTGAGATGTGTGAAGAGTACAACAGCACACATGAACCGGGAGAGCTATCCCGCAAGGCAGAGTTTAGAAGCGAATAGTTGACGCATTCACCCAGCGCACTCGCACAGAGTGCTCTGGAGTGTTCGCATCAGCGAACCTAAAGGAGACCACCATGAACTACCAGAGCGCAACCGCACAGTTGACTGGACGTAACAGCCAACGACGCAAGGTTGGAAACAACACGTACTTGGAACGTCGCGGCGAGGACATCGCAATCCGCCTGCACAATACCGATATCATCACCTTCCACCAGAACGGCGAGATCACATTGAACACCGGTGGCTGGACCACGGTGACCACCAAAGCACGCATGAATGAGTTCCTCGAAGGCTGGTACATCTCGCAGAGCAAAGGCCAGTGGTACATTGGCAAGCGCTTCGAGGGCAACTGGGCAGATATCGCACTGTACGCTGACAACTGCATCCTACAACCGGATGGCACAGTGCTTGGCGCGGAATCGCTTGAAGCCGCAAAGGAGCGCGTTACGCTTCGCAAGCAAGTCCTGAAGTACTCGAAGGACTACATCAAAGCATTCAAGGCTGGTAAGGTCCCTGCACCGAACGCTGGTGACTGCTGGGGATGCCTGATGGTGGACATGAAGACTGGCAAGACAGCCATAGGCGGCGACCACATCAGGGAACACCTGAGGGAGAAGTACTACGTACCCTCGCTACTGCTCAGAGCAGTTGAGAACTTTCCGGTTTCCCAAGTTGCCAAGTGGGTGATCGGTTCTCACTGGTATGGTGGAGAGAAGTTCGAAGGCAGCATGGCCGACATCGGCTATGAGCAACTGCGGAAAGCACTGTACCGTTACTGCTTGCGTGAGCTTGGACAAGCAAGCTAACGTCTAATCACAAAGGAGAACACATGGCAACAGCAACGAAGCTCGACAATCCAGTAGTGACCCTGAGCCTGACTGAGGACGAAGCGAAGACTCTCGCGGACATTCTCAGTTGCATAGGTGGTAGTCCCAGTACCACGCGTAGACGTTTTACGCAGAGCATAGCAAACGCACTGGCCGATGCAGGCTATACGTACAACTTCGAAGAGATTACTGACCTCAGCCCGAATGCAAAAGTAATCTACTTCCGAGAGAACTAACCACAACAACACACCGTAGAATCGGCATAGCCGAGGAGGATACCATGGGTGCAGGACTCAGCAAGAAACAATTCAACGACCGCGTTTATCGTCGCCTCAAGAAGATTCAACGTCAGCTGATCAAGGCTGGCGTCCCGACACTGTACGAGAACTACCAGCTGTTCCCGGACACGACGAACGAGAAGCGTGATCTGGCCTTCAACATCAGCTACGCTCGCCTGAATGCAAGCAACGGTGAGACCGCTGGTATTCCCTCTATTCGCCTGCAGAACGGTGCCAATCCGATTGAGAAGTTCGATCATCTCAACTTCGAGAAAGGCATCGCTCGCATTATCGAAGTGTTCACCAAGCTCACTCCCGACTTCTACGTACAAGACGGGGGCAGCATCTTTCTGCTGCAGCCTCTGACTGAGGCAGCGAGAGCTTGGGTGAGTGAGCACATCCCCGAAGACGCGCAGTACTTCGGATCGGCTGTAGTTGTAGAACACCGTTACATCGGCAACATCGTTGCCGGAATTCAAAATGATGGATTGACAGTCGAGTAATAGGAGCCCATGACCATACAGTTTGACGCTTCGTCTAACATGTTCACCCTCGCACACTCTGGCAACGTTCGCACTGTAGGTGAGCGTACTCTGCAACGACTCGCCAATGCGAATGAATGGGGTGACATCGAAACCACAATGCAGGAAGCAAAGCGAAATCCAAGACGTGCATTCACAGTGGACAACCGGCCACGAGTGAAGCATGCCTTAGGCTTTTATCGCGCTTAGTTGCTCAGCCTTCCCCTTGGTTCTACTCACATCCGTTGACTCGATCAAATCGAGGAGGACATCATGGAAGAACAGAAAGAGTTCTACCGCGTACCAGAAGCCAACTTCACAGAGCTTCAGAATCGCATTGGCAAACTGAACAAACGTGCTGTGAAGCTTGGGTGCGATCTCATCACACTCACGCAGGTTGGCGAAGAAGAAGTTCCAGTTTACGCTAAAGACTTCGATGGGCTCACGCTTCGTGATCGCATCACTGGCAACCCTGTCATCTCGCACTATCGCAAGGTCCTGCACATCAAAATCGAAGGGCAGGCACCTAAGCTTGCAGGCTGGGAATTCGTTGCAGTCATCGAACCTATCTGGGATGACAAAGGCAACATGCTTGGCAACATCCTGCGCAATGTCCCGGGTGCCTCTGCTGTACCTGAGCAGTATCGCAAGGCAGAGAGCTTCTGTGATCACTGCAAGACGAAGCGCATCCGCCATCAGACCTTTGTGCTGCTGAATGAAGCTGGCGACTCCAAGCAGGTAGGCCGCAATTGTCTGCGTGACTTCCTAGGACACACGGACCCCGAGCGCTACTGCAGCCTCGCAGAGATGCTGATGGAAGCTCAGGAGCTGGCCATGGGTTCCGAGGACGAAGAGTTCTTCGGTGCCGGTGTACGACACGTTGACAGGTTTGAAGCCGAGGAGATTCTCGCGCTCACAGCCTGCAGTGTTCGCACAGTAGGCTGGCGCAGCAACAAGACGGCACGAGAGTTTGGAACCATCTCCACAAGTGGCGAGGTCAGCAACTGGATATATGCGAAGCCTCATGAGCGCTCTAAGTGGAAGTTCCCGCTCATCCCCTCAGACGAAGACAAGGCCACTGCCAAGGAAGTCGTGGAATGGCTTAGCAAGCTGCAGGATCGTCCGAATCTGAATGACTACCTGTATAACCTATCGTTGCTAGGTCAGGGTGCAAGGTTCACAACCAAGAACTTTGGCTTAGCCTGCTCAGCGATTCCCACGTACCTGCGTGAGATGGAGCAGGAGATCAATCGCCGCAAACGATTCGAGGACGACAAGAACAGCCAATACGTCAGCGAAGTAGGAAAACGCGACAAGCTAACCTTGATCCTTGTTTACACTCGGGACTGGGAAGGTGAGTTCGGTGTGACCCACTTCTACAAGTTCAAGGACGAGGCTGGCAACGTGGTTGTCTGGTTCTCCTCCAGTGTGTACTGGAATCCTGCGACTAAGCAGGATATCAATGTGGGCGACACCATCGTGGTGAACGCAACAGTGAAACGCCACGAGGAGCGCGAAGGCGTGAAGCAGACCATCGTCACACGCTGCACAGAGTGGAAGTCGAAGGAACAAAAGAAGGCTGAGGCGGCAGCGCGGAAAGCAGAACGCGCTGCTGCACAGCAGCCTGAGGAGGGACAATGAACACTGACCTATTCAACGCAGCGCGACAACTCAATTACGACGAAGCAGTCCGTCGTTTGTTCTATTGGGCCAGAGAGAAGCCGAGCGCACGCCAACAGAGCGCACTCCGCATGCTCGCACAAGCCTTGGACCGCAATCGAGACAACCTTTACTTCGAGGAGAGAAAAGTCCAATGAAGTACAGTGAACTGAAGACAGCCTGCAGGGAAGCGAAGGATATCACCATGGCACTTGGCGCAAGTGCTACCGAGCTTCCATTGTCCAACAGCTGGAAGGTCCGCGCAGAGTTCGTTGCATCTACCATCGTGTTTGCGCTACGGAGTCCCGGTGGACACCGGCACGGTGGTGAGACATCGATGTCCCGGTTCGTACCGTGGGCAATGAGGTTTATGGAATGATCAGCAAGACTCGGAGAGTACTACCAGCGTGGCCAGCATTCCGTGGAAGTCCTCGAATGGGAAGGAGAGATCAAATGATGAACGAGAGAGCACGACTCGGAGGCGAGGGATATGACTTCTACGGATTCCCGACCGCTGAGGCCAGAGCCGAGTTCATGGCTGAACACACGGACGCGGACTTCGTAGAGCTAGACGAAACCACCACAGTCGGACATCTGACGTTCACCGTGTTCTTCTTGGGTGAGAAGATGCTCCGAGGCAAAGCAGCTGCACAGGCAGCATTGGAGGCCTTTAATGAACATGATTAAAGAGCTGCAGACGCAGCTTGAGAATCTGATCAAGGTCACACGCCAATACATTGCTCCGGGAATTCCTGAGGTGGACGAAGCGCTGCTAAGCGCAGAGATCACCTTGGGAGTTTCCCAGCGTAAACCGTTGTTCACTTATCCTCACGCAGATGCTGTAGAGGCTGCGGAGCAAGAACACGCATGCATTTTGAGGGAGATCACACACTCATGAATCCAAAGCCAATTACCAAGAAGGCGAAGCGGCAAGCTCGTAAGCTCTTCGCGAAACCACAACACAGCACTCGGCAGTTCACCAGTGAGGACTACAAGGCGTTGCCCAAAGGAGAGTAGCGCAGTGCGCAGGGTTCGGTACCTTGCGTACGCTATGGGGTTCCCTGTGGCGTGCGGAGGGTATCGACATGAGCAAGTACAAACGTTCTCTGTACATGAACATCGACACTGGACGCTGGGATGCCACGCGGCCTCAAAAGTCCAACACACCTAAAACTGAGGAGCCCTCGAAGCTCAGCCTGAAATCTGTTGTGGACTGGCTCAGGGCCTTCTTCAGTGATCCATTGGAATAAAAGGAGAACACGTGGACAACACAAGATGGCTGCAGACTGAGCAGGAGCAAGCTGAGTTAGAATTGAAGCTCATCGGTGAATGCTACTGGAGAGATTACCAAGGCAAGTTCTGGTTCAACGACGAAACAGACGCAGACGTGTGTGGACCATTCGATACACTGGACGCCTGCAAAAGTGCGTGCACTGAGTACGCCAAGACAATCTAAGGAGAACATAGATGAGCGTCATCGCCGTGAAGAAAATTACTGGGGGCTGGCAGATCGCTGCCGACTCCATCGAAACTTGGGGCTCCTCCTTTCAGCGCAAGCAAGAAAAGCTGATGTGTATTGCTGAAAAACAGTTTGCTATCGGAGGAACAGGAACAAGCGCACTAAACTCCCTGATGTACAGCTTCATTACAAGCCGTGGTATCCCTGCGAACACCCTCGTGACGTGGCTTCAATTTGCAAAGGAGTTTAAGCAAGAGGCGAATACTTTTAGGTTCACGATGGAAGACAACAGCTTTATCGCAGTGCACTATGGTTTCGCATGGCGCATCAACGGTCTTCATGTGCAACAGGTAGAAGACTACGACGCCATTGGCTCTGGTCGTGACTTCGCGCTCACTGCACTGTACCTAGGCAAGTCCGCAAGAGAGGCGTGTGAGATCACCACGAAGTTATGCCACACGACGCGTGGGCCTGTGCATTACTTCGAAACCAACTGCTACGGAAAGGAATTCAAATGGAACGGTGGATCGAACGCATACTAACGTGGTTGTTCCCTAAGCCTGACCTTGAGAGCGAATGGACGATTGTGCGTATGCGCAGGTTGCTGGATCACGACCTCGACTACTCACAGCGCAGTTTACGGTGGAGGAAACAGTGATCACTGCCTACAAGCTCTTTCGCAAACGTAAGGACGGCACCCTTGGCCCATTATTCATCGGATGCAGCATCCGCGTACCAGTGGGCCAATGGTTAAAGGCGCGAGCGATCCGACGCAAAGGCTTCGCTTTCCGTCCCGGTTGGCACTGCTGCGCCGAACCAATCGCACCTCATCTTTCGAAGAAAGGCCGCGTATGGTGCCGTGTGTTGATCGAGGACTTCACTGAGTATCATCGGCCAAGAGCGCAAGGTGGACTGTGGTTCACCGCACAGGCTCTCTTTGTTGAAAAGGTTCTACCATGAAGACTACATTCCTCATCAGTGACACTCACTTCAATTACGACCGCATTGCAACGTACTGCAAGCGGCCTGAGAACTTCACTGAACTCCTGATCAAGAACTGGCAGGAGATCGTGAAGCCTGAGGACTTGGTGATCCACCTAGGTGACGTTGCCATCGGAAACCGGCGCAAAGTGAAGGACATCTTGGCCGAGCTTCCGGGACGCAAGGCACTGGTACTCGGCAACCACGACAGGATGCACGGACCAGACTGGTGGATGTCCCAAGGGTTCGACTTCGCTTGCCAAGCAATGAAGTACCGCAACTGCTGGCTGACACACGAACCGAGCACCTCGCTTGCTGATGGTTGCCTGCTGAACATTCATGGGCACCTTCACAACTTCGAGCGCGAGGTACACCCTGACTATAAAGCGAAGCCTTTCCACAGGCTCTTCGCAGTCGAGTACACAAACTATCGTCCTGTGAACTTCGACCGTTTCGTTTCACACCCTGATAAGTACAAGGCGCGGATTCACCACCTCATTCAAGGAACACATGAACCAAAAGAAATGTGAATGTGGTTGCGGTAAAATTGCACCTATCTCAGCATATAGTCATGCAGCTCTTGGGTATGTGAAAGGCAAGCCAAAGAGGTTTTGCTGTGGACATTACAAACGCAACGGCAAAGCAAACCCAAAGTTTCGCCATGGTGTGCGCATTAATGGTAGGTACACAGTAGAGTACACTGCATGGAAGAACATGACAGAACGTTGTACTAATCCACGGCACGATTACTATTACTGCTATGGTGGAATTGGTATCACGGTGTGCAAACGATGGCAGGGTAAGAAAGGTTTCGCAAATTTCCTTAAAGACATAGGACCGAAACCGAAACCTTACAAACGGTACTCTCTGGGGAGAATCAAAATCAACATTGGGTACAGACCATCGAATTGTGAATGGCAAACTTGGGAAACACAAAATAACCCACGAAATAAAAGGAGATCATGATATGGCCCTGTGGAAACCTATGCTCGCAGACAACAAAATTCCGACCTTAGATCAGATTCGTTTTCCAGTTTTTGTTAGTCCCAAATTAGACGGAATAAGATGCACGGTTCAAAATGGTGCGCTCTATTCTCGGTCTTTAAAACTTATCCCCAACAAACAAGTACAAGAGAAGTTCAGAGAGTTACCGGACGGGATGGATGGAGAACTCATCGTTGGCGATCCTACGAACGATCCCTATCGCCGCACTGTGAGCGTGGTGATGAGTGAGGATGAACCGGCTGACGATGTGTTCTACTACGTCTTCGACAAGTTCAGTGGCAACCTTACTTTCGATGCGCGGAAGGATCAACTGTATAGGTATCAGGAAGGTTTCAACTTTCCCGGTGTGCGCTACGTTCCCCATTTTCTCTGCCACATGCGTGAAACCCTTGAGATGGCTGAGCAGGAATATCTTACGCAAGGGTTTGAAGGGGCCATGCTCAACGACCCCAACGGGACCTACAAGCAAGGCCGCAGCACGATCAAGGAAGGCAAGCTTCTGAAGCTCAAGCGCTTTGAAGATGCCGAGGCCAAGATCGTCGGCTTCGTGGAGGAGCAGCAGAATACGAACGAGGCGAAGACCAACGAACTGGGTAGGACTGAGCGCAGCTCCCACAAGGCTGGCATGGTAGGCAAGGGAACGCTCGGTGCGCTCGAAGTCGTTGGCGTAGGCGCGTTCGATGGGATGAAGTTCAACATCGGCGGTGGGTTCACGCAGGAGCTAAAGCGACAGCTGTGGGCTCAGCGTGAGGAGCTGCTGGGGAAGCTCGTGGTCTACAAGCACTTTCCCATCGGCAACTATGATCTTCCGCGCATGCCTATATTCAAAGGGCTGCGAGACAAGAGGGACCTATGAAATACGTTGCAATGGTGTTGTGGGCTATCACGGCCACGCTAGCTTTATCTGTGATCACGGCGCAGTCGCCCCACGTCTTAGCTGCGCCGGTTCCTCCTGATCCGTCACCAAGGTTTGAGCTGCTCGGGGTTGAAAGGCTACCGGCGACTCACTCTGGCGAGCCTGCGAAGGTGTTCGTGTACAGGGACGGTGCAACGCACGACGAGATTATCTGCTTCGCAGGGGAGATGCGCGAAACAATGTCGTGTTACAAGAGCGGGAGGTTGCGATGAACAACAAAGTCAAAGCTTGGATTGCAGTGGGCATGGCACTCAGCGCCATTCCTTTGTGGTTTCTCGCGTACAGCTTCGGGAACATCTTTGACCGCACAAGCGAAGTCAACGGGGTTCCTGTATTGACAGTGCACATCCTGAGCGTACAGCGCAACGGGTGTGTTCATCGGCTTAAACAGTTCGTGTGCGTCAAAGGAGCAAGTGAATAACATGGCAAAGAAAGCAGAGAAGTTCTTTGTTGTCCGAGCACGATGGGAGAAAACTTGGTGGACTAGTCCAGACGATGCTCACCCAAAACCGGTCAGCAAGAAGGCTGCTCAAAAGGCCCTTGCCCAAGCGCGGGACACGTACCCGGACGAACACTATAAACTTCAGGAGGTGAAACCGTGACACTTCCCGGGGAAACAATTGCGACAGGGGCACCTAGCACGTGCCCTGATTGCAAAGTGAAGCTCACCCTGCAGGTATTACGCTCTGCTGCTGGGTATTACATTGGCACATTCTGCAACTGTGGACCGTACAGCCGTGAGTCAGGCTACTACGCCACCCGAAACGAGGCCGAGCGGGACCTGCAGCAGTTCATCGCCTAGGCCTCTTGACCCACCAGTTAAATCTTTGGTATAATGGAGGTATCCCACACAAATGAGTGATCTCAAGGTAGTCACTGTCCAAGCTACGTTCCCGGAACTCAAAGGCGGAAGTTGTCATCAAAACGGAAGAGGCTCTGGGTCATCTGTCAAGGTGGCCATGGCGCGAGCGTTCGCCAACCTGCTCAAGCAGCCGAAGCTCAGGCGCAAACAGTTCACAACGTTAACCGCAGTCATTTCCGTAGGCACAATCAAGGTGGATACAGAGGAGGCCGAAGGCAATGTTTCTGTATCTAATAGGCAATGAAAAACTGAAGGTCTACAAAATAGGAATCACCGCTTCACCACGAAAGAGAGAACGACAAATTCAGCAGTCGTTCCCTTTTTCTTTGCAGATAATTGCCCAGTGTGAGCTGCAGATGCCTGCCGGTTCTGAGTCAAGTCACAGACGAATAGCCCTTGCAGTTGAGAAGGAAATGCATAGACACTTTTCAAATTTATGCATTCGTGGTGAGTGGTTCCACAAAAATCAGGAAGAAGGAGTTTTCGGCATACGCTCAAACATTAAATGAGCGCGTGCTAAAGGTATGGGAAACACAATGAGAATCAAACTCAGCGATATCCTGCCGAACCCAAAGCGCGACCTTAAGAGAAACCCTCTCGATAAAAAGAAAGTGGCCGAACTGGTGCAGTCGATTGCAGAGACCGGTTTTTGGGAGAACGTTGTTGTTCGCAAAAGTCCCACACAAAAAGGAAAATACGAACTTGCCTATGGACACCACCGATGGGCAGCTGCAGTTCAAGCTGGGGTGACCGAGGCAGATTTCATTGTGAAGGACCTGTCGAACAAGGTCATGCACCAGATTATGCTTCGTGAAAATAACGAGGTGTATGGGTGGTCCGTAGCCGCTCTGCTGGAGGCTGTACGAGGAGCGGTTCTAGGTCTAGCAGACGGATCATTCACCGAGCAAGACATCGTGGTGCCAGAAAAAGCTAAGGTTGCCATGCGTTATGCTCCTTCCTTTGTAGTAGGAAAACTATGCTTGGGGGATTCCCCCAAGCACCCGTACACAATCAGCGCACTCGCTCGATTTTTGGGCAAAGGATACTACGAGAAACAGGGCACCGGCGACACGATTAAGGCCACCTTGCCAGTCACAGCTGCTGTTACTTTCCTTGAGCTTGTCGAGCTGGGTGAGATCAAGGAATCTGCTTGTGAGGGCTTGAGGCTCTACAAATTTATTGAACTGGTGCAAAAGACAGTAAGTGATCGTAAACAACGTATACGGGACGAAGAAGTTCGCCAAGAGCAACTTAAGGCCAAGCGTGAGCAGGAAACAAAAAAACTAAAAGAGGCAGAGAATGCTCTGGGGGCTTTGCAGAAACGCATCGAAGCAGTTAAGCAGGTTGAGCAAGAAGCAGTCGCAACAGGCAAAAAAGGCAAGATTGAAGCATACAAAGAAAAGCTCATTGAACTTGAGCAAGAAAAGAAGAAACAAGAAAAAATCATTGCCACAGAATTGCCTAAGATCGAAGCGAAACTTGCAGCCGAAGAACAACGAATTGAGGAGGAGCAGAAACAAAAGAGAAAAGCAGAGGCCTTGCGAAAAGAGATAGATGCTCTCATCTTCACGCTTGAGGTTATTCCCTCTGAGAAGAACGCTATGCGTGAAACCTTGAATCGCATGTATCAAACTGTGCAAGACACCCGTCAACGAGAACGCATCAGAACTGCTCTTCTGAACGCCAGCGTATGGTTAGAGGAACAGTGTAGGCGCTTTGTTGGTCCACCGCCGAAACCTGCTACCGGTGGTGATTTGATTAGAGAAGCCAATGTAAGAGAAGAAGCCAAAAGGAAACGAGGATAAGTAAGATGCCAACATTGGATTTCCCAAGTATTCACTCTGCTGATCTAGTGACGCTCGCTGGGTTTTTAACGTGGGTTCCACAAAGCCTAGAAGAATCACAACAGGCAACCCATTCAGCAATCCCAGTGTATGCGGAAGAGCTGAAGCGTTATGAACAACGTGCAGCTAAGGACATTCTTGAAATCAAATCAAGAAAAGACTGCTATCTCGAAATGCTACGCAACGTCGAAGGGCAAGATAGAAAACAAAAGGAGAATGAAGACTTTCTGGTGCGTACGCGAAACTTGAACAGAGGTGGTGGCGAAATACGATGTAAAGACAACATCCTAAGGTCAGAATCCGCAGCCAAAACTATGGGCATACCCCATGACGCAGCCTATGATGCACCTTCAACGGAAACTTTAGAAATGCACCTTGCTGAGGAGGAGCTTACTGAACGAGAAGAGCAAGCAGCTTATGAGCAGAGCGTTTCGCAGCTTGCAGAAAAAGGGTTTTACGATGGGCAGCAGTTTGAAACGAAGAAACACGGAGTGGTAACTGTGCTTGCGTCGGTCAGAACTAAGCTAGGAGGACTTGTGCAGATCGATACAGGCTATGGTTCTCCTTTTTGGGTACGCGCCAATGAGGTTTTAGGAAAAGATTTGAACATGGAGGAGACCAATGACGAAGCTAACTGATGAAGTTTTGCTGGACCTGAGCGCTGCGCAGAAGGAAATGCAAGCTCAGTGGAAAAACCGCGAGTACCGCGCCAAGCATGGCAAGATCACACCGGCAATCCTGAAGAAGGCCAAGAAGTTCTTCACGACGGAGTCCGGTCGCGAATATCTCACACGTCTGGTGGAGGAAACGAATGCCAACGAACAGTAAGCACTATGTGATCGAGTACTACAGCCGCACGGCGAAAGAATGGGTACGATCCGACAACAGCCTATACACCAACGATGCGGTAGTGCATCTTTCAGATGTTGTTTTCACCAACAAAGATGCGGCTGAAACACTTGCTGATCGTTTTTCTAAGCATGGGCTCCAGTACCGTGTAGCGGAAGTGCCCACAGAAGCTAAGGAGTACGTGATCGAATACCAAAGCTTCGATGGTGTCTGGGAGCGCTCAGGGAATCGGTATAAAGGAGAACGCTTAGACCGTACCACGTTTACCGACTACAATGAGGCCGTGAGAGTGGCGCACGAGCAAGAGGAACTGTCAGGGTTTGGCAACAGGTATCGCGTGGTGGAGCTGAAGAAAAACAAACCGCAGTACGTAGTCGAGGTCAACATCAACGGTCAGTGGTCTCGCTCTTGGAACGATTTCAAGGGGCTAAACCTGCTCACGCACGCGTTCACTAGCAAGGCCGAAGCTGAGGAAGCGGCACAGTACAACCAGAAGTACGCGGAGATATCTGGATCAAACTTGAAGTACCGCGCAGTGGAGGCGACCAATGTCAACGATCAGTAAGAAAACTAAGAAAACGCGATTTTACATCGTAGAGAAAAAGATTGAAGGCAAGTGGTCCCGTTCAAACAATCCTCTTCGGTACTACCATGTATCACTTTCAATTATCGCGTTCACCGACAAAGTAGCAGCTCAGGCAGAAGCTGAGGGACAGATGAAGACCTCGACTTCTTCGCTTGAGTACCGCGTAAAGGAGGTGCGTGAGTAGCACTGGCACAAAGTTTGTAGCAGCCCTCCCTAAATGTAAGCGCTGTAGCAACCCAAAAAAGGCTAAAGGGTTTTGCAACACATGCTACATGCGCGAATACAGAAAAGCCCATCGAAAAGAAATCAACTCATCTGCTCGGAAGTATGCGAGAAAACATCGCGCACGTGTACGAAAAAATGACCGAATAAGACGTGCGAGAAAAAGAAAAGAACAAAAGAAAAAATTTGGAAAGCGATGTGGAATGGGAGGATGCACTATCACGAAAAGATTGTGTCTCCATCATGATCATCGTCTTCAAAAGAAACTGAAATGTTGTGCTTCACCAAATGGGTGTGTTAAGTGTCAGATTTGCCTTCTGTGCTATAAACACAACATGGTCTTGGGCATGCTAGAGGACAGTCCAAAGGAAGCACGAAAGGTGCTTCGTTTCTTGGAAAGGCATCATGTCAGCTAGTGTGTTCCTTCAAAGATTTGGAACTCAAGAGCAGCCTGAGGTTGAAGCTGCTGTATTTGAGCAACCCGCTTCGGCTACGGATTTCATAAACCGTTTTGCTGGTTTTCTTGAAGAATCTTATTGGTTCTATAACAACACAGTTGAAATAAAATTTGACCGCACGAATCACGTATACTACCGCGTCGGTGATCTGGGCGAACTGATCCCAGTACTCAACGTCTCCACGGTATCCAAGATCATCGACCGCAGCCCCGCGTTGATCCCATGGGCTGCGAAGGTCACCATAGAGAAGCTCCTGCGTACTGTGCCCACGGTAGAGGCACCGGGACCTGTGCCAACCTTAGTGGTCCCGGGGATGACCTTCGAAGAGTTCACCAAGCTCGCCATGGTTGCGAAGACAGCGCACTCCGATAGGCTGGAGGACGCTGGCGAAGTTGGAAAAATGGCGCACGACTGGATAGAGAACTACATCAAAGCGGTGATGGCCAACGATCAGGCATCGATCCAAGGTCTCATGACGCAGATGTGCTCTGATCCTCGTGCAACGAACTGTGCACTGGCCGCACTGGGATGGATGAAGGCACACAACGTACGTTGGCTGGATACCGAGCGCAAAGTGTTCTCTAAGAAACATGATTGCTCCGGTACACTTGATGGACGCTGCATTGTAGACAGCTGTGATGATCCCTCGTGCTGCCCTACACCTTTCAAAGATCGTAAGTCCTTGCTCGATTGGAAAACTTCGAATTTTCTTTACATTGAGTTCGTATACCAAGCGAGCGCCTACTTCTACTTTTTCCTTGAGGAGTTCCCTCAGGAGACTTTAGAGGACATCTGGATTCTGCGTCTTGGGAAAGAGGACGGAGAATTCCAACCTTGGCACCTTGAGGTCGATGAGGTCCCGGCTTGCTTCGAAGGTTTCCTTGCATGCTTGGCACTGAAACGCATCGTTGGTGAAACCGAAGAGCACATGAAGGAACGCAAAATTCTCATTCGCGAAGCCAAGAAGAAACAACGCGCCGAAGAGAAAGAGCGCAGGAAGGCCGAGGAGAAAGAACAGAAGCGCATTGAGAAAGAGAAGCAGAAGGCTGAGCGGTTGGCTGAGAAGGAACGCATCAAGGCCGAGGCGAAGGCTGAACGCGAACGCCTGAAAGCCGAGAAGAAAGCTGCAAAGGAGAACCCATGTACGTCGTCCGAAGTTATACCTCTCAAGATTTCAACAACAGAAGCACAACAACCTACGAGGTTGGGCACTACACCCCAAATGGAATCTGGGTTATTGAAGAGCAATTCACCTCAGGAAGAGACTGTGCTCCAAGAGACCATGCAAGACAGCTCGTGCACTATCTCAACGGAGGCAACTGAGACCTTAGTCCTCACTGAGGAGCAGGCAGAGGTTGTCACCGAGGCACTTCTGAATTCACCCGCGCCGGTCGATAAGGCTGTGCAGGCAATGGAGAACTACAGAACAACAATTCAACAGGAAGAGGAAGTCGAATATGTGTTCAGGCTTCCCATGGAGGACTAACATTAAGTTCTGGGAGAAACACTCAGAGGAAATGAGGAAGACGAGGATATTGCAAGCGTCTGCTATAATTTATGCAGGCAATAAAGGCGGCATCGAAAACGCCGTCTACCTCGCCCTCCTCATGGAAGCGGAAGTCAACAAGCAGTTAATCAAGCAAAGTCAAAAGGAGAACAAAACTAGTTGAGTCAAGGAAGTGATGCTCTTGTTGTTCTGAACAACAAGGAGCTGGCCCTGAACAGTGGTGGTCTGGGCCTTGAGCAGTTCTCACGACTGCTCGAAGTGAAGCCAGCAACGCTGGAGATTGTACAGAAGACGAGCCGACAGGAGAACGTCCAGATCGGCAAGTTCCGCGACACCTCCACGAATGTCCACTATGACGAACTGCAGATTGTACTGCTGGGAATGCCAGTAGAGCAGCGTCAGTATTACGAAAAGGGAACCAACGAGTTCTCCAAGGACAAGAAGCTATGCTTCTCGCTGGATAATAAGACTCCTCACCCGAAGGCGAAGGAGCCCCAAGCGCTCAATTGCGCAACTTGTCCCAAAGGCGACATCGGTTGGGCAAAGTGGCGTACGACAAAGAACCCGAACGACGTACCTCCATGCAAGAAGATGTGGCACCTGTTCTTGGCCGACCGGCGAACACAGATGCCCTACTACTTCAACGTGAAGGGCACCAGCGTTCAACCCTTCGAGTTCGACATGCAGAAGCTCGGTCGTTTGCTCCTGCAGCTTGAATCGAATACGAAGGCCGAGAACAAAGTCATCGAGAAAGAGAACGCGCTGGCAAGGCAGAGCAGTCCTGATGCGCCTCAGAAGCCTTTGAAGCCAATGCCGAATATCTTCGACGTGACCTTCACGATCTACCTCATCCAGAAGGAAAAGGGTGGACCGTTCGTTCTCCAATGCAAGGACTTCAAGGTGCTGAACGAAGAAGGCAAGAAAGACTTCGGTCAGCTGTACCTCGATTTCCTTGAACGCAAGACTCGTGGTCTGGTGCAGGATCAGCTCTCTGCCGAGGCGGAAGTGGAAGCCAAGGTTGTCACCGAGAGCCCTGCTCAGGAAGCACAGGTTGTTGCGGACCCTTTGAAGGTTGAAGGGCAGATCGTGGACAAGAACGCTCAGATCACGATCTAACAAGTTCCCATGAGGGATGCTGCAGGATGACAGCACCAAGCTCCTAAGTACACGGAGCATCATCCACGTTTTATCTCTCGAAGCGACCAAAGAACGTGGGCGAGAGATTCATACATACGGTCGGACGCGGATCGTTTTCAACTCTAACGCGGCAGGGAGGCCGCATCAGTGGCACAGCCAATTACAGCTGAACAACTGAAGAAACAGTTCATTTCACCGTCGATCTTTACGCGCATGAAGCGTTGGGGATGGTGCGACTATGCAGGACGATGTGTCGAGTGGTGGCAACACCAGTCTCCTAATCACAATGAAAAATTTGAGGAGCCTCGTGAACGCAAACCGCGAAAGCAAAAATTTGTAAAAGGTTCTCGGACCTAATTCCGGGATGGTGGAGGCCCACGGTCGTGGTGCCCTGAAGTTCGCAGTACAAACAGAGGTTTCGGCCTCACAAACCGAAGGAGAACAAGAATGGCTTACGAAAAACGTGCAAAGCGTTACATCATCGAAGTCAAAAGTTTGGAGAGGGGCTGGCGTCGTTCTGTTAACTTGGGATTAGCTGGTCACTTTACCACGAAGGAAGAGGCGCAGAACGCTCTGGCGACAGGTGCTAAATCGCAGGGTATGGAATACCGCATTCGCACGAAGTAAAGGCATCCCACACACCGTGTTGACCCGAGCGGTTGCAAAGCGCTGACAGTGGGCATCGGGTCTCAAATTTTTTATATGCCTTTCAAAGACAAAAGAAAACAACGCGAATATCAACGCAACTACTGTCGGAGAAGGCGACAGTTGTACATTAAGAAACTCGGTGGACGCTGCATAAAGTGTGGTTCAACACGCAAGCTAGAATTTCACCACCGAATTCGCAGGTTTAAGAAATGTCACAAAATATGGAGCTGGAGCCGCAAGCGATTACAGAAAGAACTAAAGAAATGTGATCTGCTTTGTCGTAGGTGTCACAAGAAGGAAACCGCAAGAGAACGCAGATATGGGACTGCAAAACATGGCACCTTGACTGCCTACAAAAATTACAACTGTAGATGCCAAGATTGTCGCCTAGCAAATGCCAATTATGAGCACAGAAGGCGACGAAAGTTATGAATGTATGAAGTCATGTTCTCCGACTCTGGACCGGACTAGCATATGTCCGCAGGTCCACC